>Ga0207674_10002963_pt1 | contig 21091 bp, 14 predicted proteins | sample KBSCornC72_FD_184303 | JGI IMG/M metagenome (GOLD analysis project Ga0207674, IMG submission 184303) | Corn rhizosphere microbial communities from Kellogg Biological Station, Michigan, USA - KBS Corn C7-2 (SPAdes) (version 2) | ecosystem: Host-associated > Plants > Roots > Rhizosphere > Soil ...
CGTCTCCGCAACCTTCCCCTCCGGAATCGACCAGGTGAGCACGAGCAGCATGACGTAGCCGACCACCGCGGAAACCGCGACCGAAAGGAACACTCCCCAGGCTGAGTTGAGCCGAGCCATGACGGTCTCTTCGGCAACATGCGCCGAGGCATCGTAGCCCGTGTACGTCCACTGGGCCTGCAGGGTGGCCAGAAGGAAGCACAGCACGAAGGGGGCTGCCTTGTAGAGATCGGTCAGGCCCGGAACCAGCGTGAAGAGCGGGGAGGGATACTTGAAGTTGCCGAACACCAGCGCTGGTACCGCTGTCCCACTCCCCAAATCGGCCGACGAAGCGTCCAGGGGATTCACCGAGGTAGAGCCGGAGAGCATGAACTCAAGACTGTTGTGATGCTGCCCCATGAAGACCAGCAGGACGAAGATCACCGCGACGCCGACGATGTGCCACCACACGCTGAAATCGTTGAGCTTCGCGGTAAGCCGGATCCCAAGGACGTTGATGAGCACCTGGGGAATCATGATCAACACCATCACAAACAGCTGGAAATACCAATTGGTTGGAGAACCAAAGACCGGGATTGCGGCATCGGCTGGGACGTTAAGAATCCGAGTGAAGGCACCGATGATGTAGATCGCCGCTGCGACGTTAATGCCGGCCGTGATGGTGATCTGTCCGATCATGTTGAACCACGCCGTGATCCAGGCCCAGCCCCTGCCGCCCAACCGGTAGGCCCAGAAGTAGAGTCCCCCCGCGGTCGGGTATGCCGACGCCAGCTCCGCCATCGATGCAGCAACGCAGAGCGTGAAGAGGCTGACCACCGGCCAGCCCAGCGTATTGATGATGGGTCCGGCGAACTTGAGACCGTAGCCAAAGAGCAGAATGGCACCGGTCAGAATCGAAATGATGGAGAACGAGATCGCGAAGTTGGAGAAACCACCCATTTCCCGGAACAGCTGCTGGGCATAGCCCAGCTTGTGGAGGTCACGCACATCGTGCCGGATCTGCTCCTCCCGGTTCATCTGTTGCTGGGCCATCGCGCACCTCGGGTAAAGGGCGGCCCAAGGGAGGAGTGGAGAGAGCGGCGCCATCCTCGGGCCGATACGGAAGTGGGAATAGCTGGGGCGAGGAGAATATCCCGCGCGATTTGGGGGAGGGCAAGAGCGGGAGACGGGAGATAGGAGAAGGGAGATGGAGACGGGAGACGAGAGAAGTCAAAGCGGTGAACGGGAGAGAATCAGGCTCCGGGCACGGTGATAGGTGGCAGGCGGGATTCAATCGCAGATCGATGCTGTTCTTCCCAGGGCGGAAGCTTGAGGTCCTGTCCCAGGGAGGGAAGTTCCTCGTCAATGGTAAAGCCGGGTTTCACAGTCGCGACTTCGAACAAGACGCCACCCGGTTCTCGGAAATAGATCGATGTGAAGTAGCACCGGTCGCGCACCTCGGTTACCTGCAAGCCTCGACGAATGATTTCTTCGCGCAGCTGGAGCTGCTGGTCCGGATCCGCAATCGCGAAGGCGACGTGATGCACGGTGCCAAGGCCATTCGCGGCTGCGGGAGCATCGGGAGCGGCGACGATATCAATTGACCTGCCGGCTCCGGCCCCGTTTATCCCCATCCGAATACGTCCTGCATCGCCGTTCACCTGCTCGAAGCCGAGCAAGTCGGTCATCAATTCGACTGTTTTCGCTGGATTGCGAATCAGAAGCGTCACGCTGTGGAGGCCGCGAATGGCCCGGTCGGGCTTGATCCCACCCTGAGTCCAGGGTGTCCGTTCATCCCGATCGGCGGTGATCAGCTCGATCTTGAGGCCTGAAGTATCGCGAAAGGCGAGGACCTCGTCGTCGAAGCGAGATTCGGCACCTTCCTGGACCACGCCCTGATCTCGCAGGCGCGCCTCCCAGAAGGCAAGCGCATCGCGCGGTACCGAGAACGAGGTAGCAACGATCTGCCCCGCACCGTGCACTCCAACCGGCACTCCCCATCCTTTATAAGGGAATGTGGTCCAAAGGGTACTGGGGCGGCCGGTCTCGTCTCCGTAGTAGAAGTGGTAGACGTTGTGGTTGTCGAAGTTGACCGTGCGCTTGACCAGCCTCAGGCCCAAGGCGCCGCTCGCGAAGTCGACATCCGCCTGCGCTTCGGCGACGGTGGCGGTGACATGGTGGAGGCCGAGGATCGGTGGCTGCATGGTGGTAGTGTATACTCGGTACTAGGTACTCGGTACTAGGTACTACTATCCTTTCTCAGCCCCTCAAAGAAGACAACCCTGGCTTCAAACGTCACCCGACTGCACTCGGCATTGGTGGACCGCTACCGGATTGAGCGGGAGCTTGGTCGGGGCGGTATGGCCACCGTCTTCTACGCCTGGGACCTGAAACACGACCGGCCGGTTGCGCTCAAGCTGTTGCATTCTGACCTGGCCCACCTCCTCGGTCCCGAGCGTTTCCTCCGCGAGATCCGGCTCTCGGCACGCCTGCAGCACCCTCACATCCTCTCGGTGCTCGATTCGGGCGAGGTGGGTGGGACCGGAGATCAGGGCGGAGCACTCCTCTGGTACACCATGCCCTTCGTCGAGGGCGAGACCCTTCGCGACCGCTTACGGCGAGAAGGGCAACTCCCGCTGGATGAGGCTCTGCGAATTACCAGCCAGGCGGCGGACGCCTTGCACTACGCTCACCAGCACGGAGTGATCCACCGCGACATCAAGCCCGAGAACATCCTACTGAGCGGAAATCACGCGCAGGTGGCCGACTTCGGGGTGGCGACCGCAATCCCCGACGGAGCGAAAGGCCCTGCCGACCGATTGACCGAAACGGGTCTCGCCGTCGGAACTCCGCAGTACATGAGTCCTGAGCAGAGCGCTGGAGAACGGACTCTCGATGCCCGAAGCGACATCTATGCCCTGGGCACTGTCCTTTACGAGATGCTGGCCGGCGAGCCGCCCTATACCGGTCCTACGCCGCAGGCGATTCTGGCCAAACGATTGACCGAGCCCTTACCTCACATTCGCACGGTACGAGACGTACCTCAGTGGGTGGAGGACGCAGTGACCCGAGCCCTGGCGCGCGCGCCGGCCGACAGGTTTGGGACGGCGGCGGAGTTCGCGGAGGCGCTGACCAAAAGGGCGGACAAGGCGGTCGAGGCGGACAGGACGGACGAAGGAAGTCGGTCGCCTCGTCGCCTCGTGGCACTGACCGCCCTGTCCGCCCTGATCGCCGTGGCCGCCTATTTCACATTCCGCCCCCACGGCACTTCCCCTGATGGAACCCCATCCGCCGCGGTTCTCCCATTCGTCGACCTGAGCCCCGAAAAGGACCAGGAGTACTTCAGCGACGGATTGACCGACGAACTGATTACCGCACTGAGCCGGATTGAAGGCCTCAAGGTCGCCGCGCGGACCTCGTCCTTTCAATTCAAGGATGCCAAAGCAGACGTGCGGGAGGTGGGCCGGAAGCTGGGCGTGGCGACGGTCGTTGAGGGAAGCATTCGAAAGAGTGGGAACCGGCTCAGAGTCAGCGCCCAGTTGGTCAGTGCGAAGGACGGCTATGAGCTCTGGTCGGAGAACTACGATCGCGAGCTGGCAGACGTCTTCGCGGTCCAGGAAGAGATCGCCCGGTCCATCGTTGCGGCGCTTCGGCTTCGATTGGGGCATCAATCCGACTCGGCTCTCGCCGAACGACCCACGCGAGATCTCGATGCCTATGACCTCTATCTCAAAGGGCGATTCGCCTGGAATCAGCGCACTGGCGGATCCATGCTCCTCGCGGCCCAATATCTCAAGCAGGCGGTGGAGCGCGATTCCAGCTTCGCCCGAGCCTATGCTGGCCTGGCCGATGCAAGCATCCTTCTGCCTCAATACTCAGGCGTGTTACCCCGAGTGGCATGGCCGGAGGCGAAATCCGCCGCCTTAAAGGCTCTCGTGCTTGACAGCACACTCGCCGAGGCTCACACGTCACTGGCCTATGGGACGATGCTGTATGAATGGGATTGGACCGCTGCCGAGGCAGGATTCAAACGCGCGATCGCGGCGGACCCCAACTATCCCACGGCCCGCCAGTGGTACGGTGACTATCTCGCCGGACGGGGCCGCTTGGAGGAGAGCCTCAAGGAGATGCGGCGTGGCGTCGAACTGGATCCCCTCTCCCGCATCATAGGCGGCGAGTTAGCCTGGACCTATTACGTGATGCACCGAAACGATGAAGCACTGGCCCAGATCGACACGCTGCTACGCCTTGATCCCAATTTTAGCCACACATACTTCATTCAGTCGTTGATCTATCTACAACAACGGGATTATGAGAAAGCCCTGGTTGCCGTCCAACGGGACTCGGAGCTGGGCGGATCGTACGCTCAGCCCGAAGGTCGCAGAGTCTGGATCCATGCCGGGATGGGAGACACAGCCGCAGCCAAACGGGCTCTCGCTGCGCTCGAGGAACGTTCGAAGCGGGAATATGTCGCACCGTGGACCTTTGCCGTCGCTTATACCGGTCTCGGGGACAAGACCCGCGCCATCGCGTGGCTCAACAAGGGTATCGACGAGCGCGACATGATAATGGCGGAGAACCTCTTCGATCCCATCCTCGACCCACTGAGACGAGATCCCCGATTCGCGGAAGTGGAGAGGCGGATGGGACTCAGGCCCTAGCTTCGCCTTTCCACTCCGAATCACTCAGGGACCAATCCGCAGGTCGAATGCTCGCGCTTCACCTGCGGGCAACGAGTGTACCAGTCCACAACTGGGGTTCGCTTCCGGTCGTCACTTGCCCAACTCGCTTCCGAGCCCACAGGATGATCGGCAATCCCAGTATCGGGACGGCACCCCGAGCAGCTTCGGGCACCGCCTCGGCGTACTGCAGCAGGATGAAATGCCACGACACTGTGTAGGCGGCGAGGAGGCTGGTGAGATGCTCGACGCGCCAGCGGGACAGATCCGATGCACCGCGCCAACGGGCATGTGCCCCGGCGATGGCTAACCCAAAGAGACCGAATGTCAGGTCGCTCGGGAGAGGGGCGCGAAGGGTTGCAACTTGGAGGCCCTCGGTGATCATCCCGATACTCGCAAGTGCGCCCAGAAATGTGAGAGCACGGTCTAAGGAAAACCCCATTCGTGAGCCTCGACGGATGCGAGGGGCCAGGTACCCAGTCCCAAGAAAGAAGAGCGTCACGAGGCCAAAGAGGAGCAATCCGATGACGGGTTCGGAGCGAATCGCGGCCAGGAGCAGGCCAGCGATGATGCCAACCGTGAATGCGACGAGGAAGCATCGGCCATACATGATATGGCGGTGTCCACCCTTGCGTGCTAGCAGTACGACCGGAGCGACGGCGAAAGCCAACCAGCCGCCGCCCATATGCAGGGCTCGTAGAGCTGTGTAGTAGGGCTCTGTCATGCCACCGTCCTTACCCCCGCATCGCCGCCGCGACTACACCGGGCACCTTGCTCCAGCTTGCCTTTTCCTCCAGCGCGGTAAGCCGGCGGAGCAGCACCGGAGCCGTCCGGTGTCCGGGGAAAGTCACCGGCTTCGGCGTGAGCGTGATGGGATGGCGCAACACCGCCTTTTCGATTCCTTCCAGCATCGCCGTGTTGTGCACCCAGCCAATGCCGCTCTGGATGTTCTGCGGAGTTGAGCCGGGGTACCCGCCCCAGGGTGGGCTGCCGTAGCTGAACAGGAATCCGGTCCAACTGTTTACCGTGACGACTCCATAGTGAAGCCGTGCGATGGCGCGCTCGACCGCACGGGCGATCTCGGGATCGCCGAGCAGTTTGGGATGCACCACCAGATCCGCCGCCAGAGTCCCCCACAGCCGGTTGTTGGCGAAGTCCACCGCCCGCTCGAGAAACTCGACCGGGTCATCGCTGCCGACTTCAGTCTCGGATAGCACGGGACAAAAGGACTCGGTGGTGAACGCGATTTCGCGCGGGTCAGTGGGATCGAGCCCCGGCATCAGAGTCCAAGGCAGCTCGCCGGGCGCGGCGCTCCCCACCGAGCGAAGGCCCTTCCGTCCCTGGGTGAACGTCTGGTACCGATTCTCGGCACCCGGATAGTAAGCCTTCCGCACCGGCGCCTCGCCCAGTGCCCGTTCGATGCTATTCAAGAGCGCCCCGCGCTGCTTCCAGCCGCGCGGGGTGATGAGCACCCTGGGGGAGTTACAGTTGAACGACACGTTGTGCGCAACACCACCCGCGATGCTGTGGGCCTGAAAGTCCAGCTCGCGATCTCGATAAGGCCCTGGCACCACCAGAACGGGGGACACGTTTCCCAACTCGGCGGTTATCGGCTTGGTAATCAGCGGTTGATTCCGCGCCTTCCGGGCCTCGCGTTCGGCCGGTGGACCCCAGACCATCGCGTCGTAGGTCCGATCCGATCCGGTCAGGTGGATTTCGTCGATGCCCGGATGGCCGGCGAGATAGGTGCCCTCGTCGGCGCCCCCGTAGGTGAAGCACAGCACGCCGCGACGGACGGCTTCGGAGAACGCATCTTCCAGCCATGGCCCCAAGTGATCGTTCACCGGGGACAACTTCAGCAGACAGACCTTGCCTTCGTTGAATAGCTTGGTGATCAAGTCCATCGGCGCGATCGCAGAGAGATTCCCGGCACCCAGGACCAGTACGGTTCGCCCGCCATGCACGCTTCCCTTGTAGAACGAGGCACGCGACGCTTCGAGCCGGTCCTCGGTCACCTCCGGCTGCAGTCGCACTTCGACGCTGATCCCCTTGTATAGCACTCCATCTATCCCATTGGTGGGAAATACCTGAACTGCCAGATTGCCGGTGTCAGTCCGGCGTATCGGTCCCACCGGCGTATTCCCCTTCTGTTCGAGTGCGGCCAGCGATTCGCAGATCAGCCGTAGCTGGCGCACCACCGGCCAGGGACCGGCGCCCCACTCTTCTCCCTCAGCTGTACTGCCGAGCGGGATGCCTTTGGCCTGACAGGCGGCGCGGATCAGAGGCTCGGCCACCCGTAGCATGCCCGCCTGCATGGCGCGGGCGAGTGCGATTCGGTCGCGAATCGACCAGCGAACGAACTGGCTCGCGCTTTCCTTAAGTCGGTCCACCATCTCATCCATTTGACGACGGCTGGTAGCCGACTGGCTCGACGGCGGTCTGGTCCAGGTGACCGTCTGGGTCTCGGCGAGTTGGGTAGTCATGGCGCATTCTCCTCAGTGCGGGTCCTTCCTGCACCCCCACAGTACGCCGGTGGGATCATACCGGGATCAGACGGCGGTCCATCGAGGCCGGGAGCCGTTTGTTGCGGGGCCACGTAACGTCCCCTATTCTAGGCCGAAAGCGCGGCACAGCCATGGAGGTTCCCACAGGGGGCACGAGCAGTATGCTCCGACTTCACACTTTCGGTGGTTTGTCGGTAGAAGGCCCGGATGGACCTGTCGGCGGAGCGGGATCCCAGCGAAAAGCGCTCGCCCTGTTGGCGCTGCTGTCACCCGGAGGACCCAAGGGAGTGAGCCGGGAACGCTTGGGGGCGTATCTCTGGGCGGAGAGCCCGGACGACAAAGTCTCCCATCGTCTCACCCAACTGATCTACAGTCTGCGTCGTGACCTTCCGGTCGAGGATGTGTTTCTCGGCACCGCGGAGCTGCGGCTAAACCCTCAGGTCATCGGCACTGACGTCCTGGACTTCAGCCAGGCGCTCGAAGCGGGTGATTTCGCCGGGGCGGCACGGGCATATACCGGTCCCTTCCTCGAGAACTTCTTCCTTGACGACGCACCCGAGTTCGAGCGCTGGGTCGAGGAGGAGCGGGGTCGCCTGGCGGAGCGATTCCGGGCCTCGCTTGAGTGGCTCGCGGATGAGGCGAAACGGCGGAACGATCTGCCGGCCATGGCCGGCTGGCTGCTCAAGCTCTCCCAGGCAGACCCCCTCAACCCGGAGGCCGTAGCTCGCTATCTCGAGACCTTGGAGGCGCTGGGAGATCGGGAAGGCGCCCTGCGTTTTGCCCGGTCCTACGAGGCGCTGCTCCGTGCCGAGTTCGAGATGGTGCCTGATCCCCTGGTAGCGACCGTCATCGATCGCTTGAAGCAGCAACCCGCTCGTCGCGCACTCTCCCTTCCACCCAGTCCTGCGATTGCGGTGCTTCCATTCGTCAACCTGATGCCGGATAAGGAAAACGAATACTTCAGCGATGGCATGACTGAAGAACTGACCAACGCGCTCACCCAGGTAACAGGACTGCGGGTCGCGTCACCCCTCGCTGCACGGCGGTACAAGGGAAAGACTGGAGATCCACGCGAAGTCGCCGAGGAACTGGGGGTAAGCGCCTTGGTGAGCGGGAGCGTTCGCAAGGTGGGTAATCGGATTCGGCTCACCGCTCATTTGGTGAGCGGTGTGGATGGGTGCGACCTCTGGTCGGAGACCTACGACCGCGCCCTGGACGACGTGTTCGATCTGCAGGAAGAGCTCTCTCGAGCCATTGTGGGGGCACTCCCGCTGCGCACCAATCCAGGGACTCGCCCACTGGTGCGGGCACCCACGCCCGTGCTGGATGCCTACACCCTTTACCTCCGTGGCCGTTACTCGGCGCTCAAACGCACGGGTGAAGGACTGTCGCTGGGTATCGAGTATTTCGAACAGGCGGTGGAACGGGATCCGCGATTCGCGCTGGCGCATGCGGGACTGGCCGAGTGCTGCGTCCTGCTGGGCTTCCCGGAGTTCGGCAATGTCCCGCCGCTCGAGTTCATGCCGCGCGCCAAGGCCGCGGTGCTGGAGGCATTACGCCTTGATTCGCGGTTGCCGGAGGCTCACACCTGGCTCGCCACCATTCACTTCCTGTTCGACTGGGACTGGCCAGCGGCGGAAGAAGAGTTCCGGCGGGCCTTGCAGCTCAAGCGGGAGAATGCGTATGCCGAGGCCTGGTACGCCCTGTTCTTGTCGGCGATGGGCCGGCATGAGGAGAGTATCTCACGGGTGTTCTACGCGGAGACGCTGGAGCCGGCCGCTCCGGCCATCCGCCTCTGCGTGCCCCGGGCCTACTACTTCGCCCGGCAGTACTCCGCCGCGCTGGAATCGCTGGAAGACCTGAACCGGGCCGAGCCGGGTATCCAACTCACCACCATTTGGCTGGGACGGACCCTCTGTGCCATGGGTCGGCATGCGGATGCGCTAGGGCGGCTGGAACAGCTGCCCGAACCCCAGCGCACGCCTTATCACCTCTCGATGATGGCTGCCGCGCTAGCCGGCTTGGGCCGGCGCAATGAAGCGCTGCAGCTCTGCGGATCGCTGCGCCGGGAAGTCGAGGCTGGAAACCTCATGGCAATCAACGGTCTGGTGAACGCTTACCTGGCGGTCGGAGAGGTCGAAATAGCGATGGACCTGCTGGAGGCGGGCGAACGCGCCCGTAGTGGGCAGCTGGCGTGGATCGCGACGGACCCGTTGTACGACGGGGTGTATGACCACCCACGTTCGCGCCAGGTGGTGGAGAGGATGGGGCTATTGGGGGTACGGAGCGGGGAGATAGGAAGGAGAGCGAGTGCCGGGGATCAAGGCGGGAGCGCGTCGCCCAATGATCCCCGACTCAAACACTGACGTCCGTCTTCCCACCCTACGCCCTCTACGGACCAATCTTCAGGTCGAACTCGCCATTGGTGATCACCATCGGACCGGAAGCGCTGCCACCTATCGCCGGGAGATTGGCCGAGAAGGTACCAGCCACCCTGGTCGCGGTGAGGGAAGTGATCGTCACCGAGCTTGTCTCTCCCGCCCCACCCCAGCAACAGTTATTCGCCTGGCCATCGAAGTGCAGCGCCACCTGGGTCTGATCGTAGGTGTTGCCCGCACTCACTGGCGTCGAGGTTACCAGGCTCACCTGAAGGGTAGAGTTGGCCACGGTGTTATCGGTGGTGGTTCCTCCCAGCGAGAACGAACCGAGGGAGAGGTCTCCCACTCCTACCACGGTAGCGCCGGTCCAAGCCTGACCGTTCAGCGTGGCGGTAAAGGTATTGCCCGTGTTGTCGCCAGTTGGAAGCGTGAACGAAGCCGGAAGCGCCACGTCGAAGGTCCCGTTGGTCACGGTTTTGATGCCCGGTGCCCCCGAACCGAGCTGGGGAGGAGCGACGAACGTGAACGTCCCGGCGATTCGGGTCGAGGTCAGGGTGGTGACATTCACGCTGCCGCGGTCGCCGGTGAAATCAATGGCATAGATGTCGAGAGTCGCACCATTCTTGATGATTACCGATCCACCTCCGCCCGGAGTGGTTCCTTGATTCACTCCCAGAGGATAGGTGCCGGTCCCACCGATGAATCCCAGATACAGTGAAACCGCGATGTAGTCTTGTCCGGTGATCTGGGTACCGGTGATGATCAGGAAACCCGGGGTTTGCTGGGAGCTGGTGACCAGGACTCCGTTCTGGGATGCCGCCCAGGACTGCCCGTCAATCTTCGCAGTCATCGGACCACTGCCTCCCCCTCCCCCGCCACCACCCCCACCGTTCGGGCCGGTGCCACTACTCCCACACGCGGCAAGGAGGAGAATGAGACCAACCACACCGGTCTTCAGATAAAGCGAACAAGCGGCCAAGCTTGCGGGACGACGGGGCGTAGACTGATGCATGGGGGCCCTCCGATAGGGAACGGTTTCCCCCCATTGCGTGGAAGTCCCGGCAAAACCGTCATTCTCACCGTCTGGTGGCCCGGCAGCGGGCCGCCCGGCCTCGGATATATTTGACTCGAGTGATCTCCGACACCCCACACGACCTCGAAGCCGCGCTGGCCGAGCGGTATACCCTGCGCCACATGTTGGGCCGGGGCGGTATGGCCACGGTCTACCTGGCCGACGACCGCAAGCACCAGCGCGAAGTGGCGGTGAAGGTGCTCCGGCGCGACCTGGCAGCTACCCTCGGCGCGGAGCGGTTCCTCAAGGAAATTCAGATCGTCGCCCGGCTGACCCATCCCCACATTCTGGCTCTTCATGACAGCGGAGAGGCGGCAGGCTTCCTTTATTACGTGATGCCGTACATCGATGGCGGATCTCTGCGTCGCCAGCTCGAGGAGCGCAGGTGTCTCGCGCGCGGGGAAGCATTGGAAATCGCCTTACCGGTAGCGGACGCGCTTTCGTACGCGCACCGCAAGGGGATTTTTCACCGCGATATCAAACCGGAAAACATTCTCTTTTCTCAGGGCCACCCAATCGTCGCGGACTTCGGCATTGCTAAGGCTCTCTCCACCGCCGGCGCCGCCAATCTCACTCGCACCGGATTCCCGCTCGGCACGCCCGGCTACATGAGCCCGGAGCAGGCGGCGGGGATGACCGATCTGGATGAACGGAGCGACGTCTACAGCCTGGCAGTCGTGATCTACGAGATGCTGACCGGCGAGATCCCGGGCCGGTGGCCGACCGAAGACGCGGTGCGGGCCGGCCGGTTCCTCGAGGCGCCGCTGCCTCATCGAACACGGCTCGACCAGGCAGGTGTTGCAACCGAGGCGGCGCTGGTGAGAGGGTTGGCGATACGACATGACCAGCGGACTCCGACGCCGGCCGAGCTCATGGCCGAGTTGCAAGGAGGGCAGCAAGCGGTGCGGCGGAAATATCGCGAGGATGAGGTGAAGGAGATCGTGAGGCGCGCATCGGAGCTCGAGGCCTCGAGCCCGACTCAGTCCGGGGCGATGACCATCGGCGGAATTGAGTCCTTGGGGCGAGAGGTTGGGATCGAGCCGGCGGTGGTGCGCTCGGCGGCCAAGTCGCTGGAGAGGCGCGCCAGCCTGGCACCGACTACGCCGCCCTTCGTCAGGGGCCTCATCGGCGCCCCCACGAGCCTGATGGTCGAGCGGATTGTCGAAGGAGAGCTGCCCCCCGATGAATTCCCCACGCTGGTCGAGGAGATTCGCAGAGAACTGCAGCATGTAGGACAGGTGAGCCAGCTCGGTTGGTCCTTCTCCTGGACCATGACCCGGAGCGCGAGCATGCGGCGCGACGTGGAGGTAGGCGTGACGGTGCGCGGAGGACAGACTCGCATCGTTGTTCGGGAGAGTCTTGGGCCGCTCATCGGTGCCGTCTTTGGTGGGATCGGCGGTGGCCTGGGAGGCGGCGCCATGGGTCCTATTCTGGGGATTACCCAAGGAGCGCTGGGGCTTCCACCCATCACGATCGCAGTGATCCTTCCGCTCTGGTTCGGTACGATCTTCGGAATAGCCCGGACGACGTACAAGTCTCAAGTCAAGAAGCGGGAGAAATCATTCACTGATCTCGCCGACCACCTTGCCGAGATGACCGAGCAATTGATTCCCCACCGGCCGCAGTTGTGGAATCCGAGGAGGGGAGTGGAGGGGTTGAGGGAGTGAGGGATTTGAGATTGAAGATGCAGATTGAAGATTGCAAATTTGAGAATGGAAGCGTGTTGATGCGGAAATATCTCTGGGTTGTCCCGCTGTTCCTGGCTCCACTTTCGGGCGCCTTAGGGCAGGATACGACGACCACGCATGCGGACACTATCCGCGGCTCTATCACGCCGGAGCGAGGGTGGTGGGACGTCGCCTACTACGACCTGCGGGTGCGGGTTAACCCGGCCGACAGCACGATCCGCGGCGTAAATCACATCACCTATCGGATCATCCAGTCCGACAGCGTCATCCAGATCGACCTTCAGGTCCCGCTTCAGATCGACAGCTTCGTCCAGCAGGGCCAGCGCCTGCAATACCGCCGGGACGGCAATGCGTTCTTCGTCTATCTGGTGGCGGGACAAGAGAAGGGCGCGCAGCAAACCATCAGCGCCTTCTACTCGGGCCACCCGCATCCGGCCAAGCACGCGCCTTGGGACGGCGGCTTCGTCTGGGCATCGGATAGCCTGGGACACACCTGGATTGCGACCGCCTGCCAAGGCACCGGCGCCAGCATCTGGTGGCCCACTAAAGACACCCAGGCCGACGAGCCCGACAGCCAACGGGTCGTCATCACCGTACCCGACTCTCTGAAGGATGTCTCCAACGGACGCCTGCGGGCAGTTACTTCAAACGGGGACGGCACGACCACCTACGACTGGTTCGTCTCCCAGCCGATCAACAATTACGACATCACGGTGAATGCGGGAGACTACGCCCACATCAAGGACGCCTACTACGGCGAGGGGGGGCGGCTCACTCTCAACTACTGGCCGCTCAGCTACCACTATTGGACCGCCCAGCGGCAGTTCGCCCAGGTGAAACCGATGCTGCGCTGCTTCGAGGGCTGGTTCGGGCCCTACCCGTGGTATGACGACGGCTACCAGCTGGTCGAAACCCCGCACCTCGGCATGGAACACCAGAGTGCCGTCGCCTACGGCAATCACTTCATGAACGGCTACCTCGGCAGGGACCTCTCGGGCACCGGCCAGGGAACCGACTGGGATTTCATCATCGTCCACGAGAGCGCTCACGAGTGGTGGGGCAACAGCCTTACCACCGCCGACCTGGCGGACATGTGGGTTCACGAAGGCTTCGCCAACTACTCCGAGGGATTATACGTGGAATGCCTGCGTGGAAAGGAAGCTGGAGCGGAGTACAACATTGGCAACCGGAAAGGGATCAGGAACGACCGGCCGATCACTCCGGCCTACGGGCTCAACCGCGAAGGCTCGGGTGACATGTATCCCAAGGGAGGGAACATGCTTCACACGATCCGCCAGGTCATCAACGATGACGCCAAGTGGCGGGAGATCCTGCGCGGCCTCGCCCAGAACTTCCGCCACCAGGTTGTGACCGCGAGACAGGTCGAGGACTACATCAATCAGAAATCGGGGATCAACTTCGACAAGGTGTTCCAGGAGTACCTGACCACGACAATGGTTCCCACACTCGAATACAAGATCGAGGATGCCACGCTCGCCTATCACTGGGTGAATGTGGTGCCGGGGTTCGATATGCCGGTGAGGGTGAAGCTGGGGACGGCGGCAGCAGTGTACGGTGAACGGCGAACGGCGAACGGGAAGGAGAAGGGAGAAGGCGGAAAGAAGAAGGGACAAGCGAACCCGGCGAGTGATTCCGAGTGGTCAGTTATCGCACCAACTGAGGAGTGGAAGACGGTCAGATTGTCTCTTCAGAATCCTGCCGCTTTTCAGGTTGATCCGAACTTCTATGTCGAGGTGAGTCAGGTAGGAGTGGGCGCGCAGTAGCCATATGCGCTGAGGCTAAGAGCGAGGAAGAGAAGGAAGAACGAGGAAGGTGGGGGGAAGGTACAGAAGCCGTGTCGGAGAACGACCTGAAGCAGCTGCTTCGCCGCGCGCAGGAAGCGGACCCTGACGCCGCGGAGCAGCTGTTTGCGCTTCTCTATGACGAGCTGCATCGTCTCGCCGAACATCACCTCCACCGGGCGAATTCGGCTCTGACAATCGGGACCACCACTCTGGTTCACGAGGCCTATCTGAGCATGGTGGGCCGGACCGAGGTGTCCTTTCCAGACCGGCAGCGGTTCTTCGCCTACGCGTCGCGGGCGATGCGCGGCCTGGTAATCGACTTTGCCCGCCGACGTTGTGCCAAGAAGCGGGGAAGGATGCTGGAGATCACGCTCGAAGAAGGGGGAATAGGATCACCCGAAGTGAAGGAGGCGACTCAGGATCTGCCGGCGCTCGACGAAGGACTGAATCGCCTTGCCGGGCTCGATCCTATGCTCGCTGAGTTGGTGGATCTGCATTTCTTCGGCGGGTTCTCGTTTGCCGAGATCGCGACACTGCGCGGGATCTCGGAGCGAACTGTTGAGCGCGAATGGCGCAAGGCTCGCACTCTGTTGCATCGGCTTGTGCGCGAGAGTGGGGAACAACCGCAGCAGTAGCCGCGGCACGGAGAATCTCATCTAGTGAGGCTGCGACTCCAGGAAGCGATCCAGCTCCTCCCCAAACGCGGCCACCGACTGGTACCGTTCGGTGGGCTCTTTGCGTAGTGCCCTGGCAAGGATGTTGTCGAGCTCTCCCAACCCGAGTCTCGCCGGTTCCGTCGAGAGAATGGCAACCATGCACTCCATCGGCGTGACAGACTCCTCGCTCGTCGGGTGTTTCCCTGACACCAGAACGTAGAGCAAGACACCCAACGCATAGACGTCCGTCGCCACCGTAAGGTCTTTCCCCCGGACCTGCTCTGGTGCCGCGTACTGCGGAGTGAGAACCGGTCTGCCCGCGACGGTGAGGGAACGCTTGCTGACCCCTCCTGTGTCCAGGAGCTTGGCGATCCCGAAATCGAGCAGTTTTGCCGTGCCGTCGTGGGTGACGAGGATGTTTGATGGTTTGAGATCGCGATGAAGCACCTGGTTGGTGTGTGCATGCCCGACCGCGGCCAGTACTTGGCGAAACAGGACGATGCGTTGAGCCAGCGACAGTTCCTCGGCGAAAACATCAATCGGCTTACCCTCCACGTACTCCAGCATCAGATACGGGTGACCCGCAGCGCTCACTCCCGCCTCGATCAGGCGTGCGATCCCCGGATGCGCCAGACGGGCAAGGACCGACCCCTCACGCCGAAATCGCTCCTCGCCTTTCGCGCTGACAAGTGAAGGGGAGAGGAGCTTGACGGCGGCCAAGCTGTCCTCCCGCCCATCGACTCCCCGAGCCAGCCAAACTGTCCCCATTCCGCCGCGACCCAGGGGCCGCTCGAGACGATAGGCTCCGATTTCCAACCCCTCGAGGCTCGGGTGCGGTGTCTCACCAAGAAAACCGTTCCGGTCGGCCAACCCCTCCTCGGCGAGGAACGAGCTGACTTCCGAAGCGATCGTCGGCGATTGACGGGACAAAGTGTCAATCCAGCGACTGCGCTCACTCGGAGGCAGATCAAGCACGCGATCAATCAGCGGACCGAGGATCTGCCAACTGTTACGAGTGATGGTCGTCATAGAGGCGCTCTGATCATTGATCGAACTTCCCCCGCCCCAAGCGACAAACGAACCTGTCGGTCAATCACGAAGGAGTGCGATGTAGAGATATCACATCAGCAACCGGCTGTGCTCTGGAATCGAGCATCGGAGGACATCATGACACGCAATCACCTGGTTGGCGACACGATTGTAATCGCGACGATCCTACTCGCCGCCTGCACCGATCAGACAACGGGACCGGGTTCGGGATCAGGGAACTCCAAGTCAATCATTCCGGGCCTCCCGGAGACCGTGCGTGTCCTGGCTGCAAGCCGGCACATCGGCCCACTACCATCTCCTCCGCCGGTCAGACCGGCACTCGTCACCTTGGGGCAGGCGCTGGCCTTTGACAAGGTGCTGTCTGGAACCCGGGACATTTCCTGCATGACTTGCCATCTGCCGGCCTTCGGTACTGGCGATGACCGGAGCCTCTCGATCGGCCAGGGAGCCACAGGGCTGGGTCCACACAGAGTCCACCCTCAAGGTCTCTTCATACCGCGGAACGCGCCGTCGCTCTTCAACCTGGGTGCAATGAAGTCGCTTTTCCTGGACGGGCGCGTCTCGGAGGATTCGCTGGGCCGGTACCATACACCGGCCGGTGAAAGGCTCACTCCGAGGATGAGGGCGATATTCGAGTTTGGGGCGCTATCGGCGCAGCCGTTGTTCCCCGTCCTGTCCCGGGAGGAAATGCGTGCCTTCAGTGGCAACGAGCTGGCGGCGATTCCCGACGATGACATGGGACGCGTCTGGGCCGCGATCATGGTCCGGCTCGGCGCGATTCCCGAATATCGCAAGATGTTCGAGGCGGCCTACCCAGGGACTCCTTTTGAAAAAATGACCTTGGCCCACGCGAGCAACGCGATCGCGGGATTCATGGTCGATCGGCTTCACTTCAACCAGTCGCCATGGGACCGCTTTCTTGCGGGAGACAACGACGCGCTCAGCAACGATCAGCTGATCGGAGCCCGAGACTTCCTGAGTCTGCGCTGCTCCATCTGCCACAACGGCCCGGCATTCAGCGATAACCAGTTCCACAATGTCGCCCTGGCCCAGTTCGGACCGGGGAAAGGCAATGGACCCCTCAAGAACGACGACTTCGGCCGCCTGAACGTGCAGCGGGACAACCCCGCCATGCGGTACGCCTTTCGTACCTCGCCACTCCGCAACATCGTGCTGACGGCCCCCTACGGGCACGATGGTGCATTCTCCAATCTGCGCGACTTCATCGCCCACTACAGCGAAAGCGATGTGAGGCTGCGGACGTTTGATCGGACCACCCTCGAGTCCTTGCTCCAGGGAACCCTGGTGAACAACGTGTCGGCCATCCTGGCGACTCGGGACACGCTGCTGAATGGAGTGGTCATTCCCGATTCGATCATCGACCACCTGACCACCTTCATGAGGGCCCTGACCGATGATCCGAAGCATTATCCCAGCGTGACTCCGTCGCGGGTACCGAGTGGGTTGCCGGTGGATAGGCCGTAGGGGGAGTGGGTAAGGCAGGAGAGGAGAGGAGATGAGAGGGGAATACCTCATCCCGAGGAGCGCAGCGACGAGGGATCTACTTCCCACGTCCCAAGAGGCATTAAGGACTTTGGTGGTCTAGCCTTCCCCTGGAAACCAGGCTTCGGCCAGGTCTAACCACCCGGAATTGAAGGACTCCACAAGCTGGACCTTCTTCTCGCGCGACCAGCCCTTGATCTCACGTTCGCGCGAAAAGGCAGATCGTGCCTCAGAGGTTTCCTCAAAGTACACCAAGCGTGTCACTCGATACCGACGGGTGAACCCAGCCACCAGACCGTTCCGATGTTGGTAAAGCCGACGGATGAGATCTCGCGTAACTCCGGTGTAGAGAACACGTGACCGGCTTGCGAGGATGTAAACAAAAAAGCGGGGTTTCACGCAGGCATGTTCGCCCAGGGCTCTAAACGGAGGCTCAATCCTGCTACATGCCGGGCTGGGCTAGATCCCTCGCTGCGCTCGGGATGAGGTGCTTGGAGGCTGTTCAAGTGGCATATCTCCATGATTTTCATGCACATATTGCCAAAACCGAACGTTCGTGCTATTCTATCCCATGACCAAGGGCGCTCAAACCCGCGAACACATCCTCGACCACGCCATCCGCCTAGCCAGTGAGACCGGGCTGGAGGGCCTGACCATCGGCTCCCTCGCCGATGACCTCAAGCTCTCCAAGAGTGGACTCTTCGCCCACTTCCGTTCTAAAGAAACGCTGCAGATCCAGGTGCTCGAGCATGCAGCGGAGGTATTCGCCGAGTCGGTCGTCCGCCCCGCGCTCAAGGCCCCTCGGGGCCAGCCCCGGCTCCGGGTCCTCTTCGAGCGGTGGCTGGAGTGGGGTCGAGCCACTGAACTGCCGGGTGGATGCATCTTCGCCGCGGCTGCCAGCGAGATGGACGATCGCCCTGGGCCGGTAAGGGATCGCCTGGTCGAGCTCCAGCGTGAGTGGTTTGGCGTCATAGCCATTTCCTTCCTCAAGGGAGTGGTCGAAGGCCACTTTCGGGAAGACGCCGACCCCGATCAGTTCGCCCAGGATCTCTACGGAATCATGCTTGGCTTTCATCATGCGTCCCGGCTCCTTCAGGACCCAGAGGCCGGGCGTCGTGCGCGAAGGGCTTTTGAACGACTACTCGTTGATGCCGCACCCCGTCCCCGCCCCGTTCCCAGTAAGCCGTGAACACCATGCGAATCTCCCGACTGGCCTTCCAGGCCCTGCAGTCGGTCTCACCCGACAAAGCCGCTGCGCTCGCCGAACGCCTTTTCTTCTCGGCCAATCAGACCCGCCTTCCTGCCGACTGCACCGCAGTTCTCAAGGAGGGTACGCCGTTCACCGTTCGGGTTGAGGGAAGAGAGATTGTCGCCTGGTCGTGGGGAGACGGCCCTGTGGTTTACCTGGTCCATGGATGGGGGTCCCGGGGAGGACGGCTCGCGGCATTTGTGGCACCCCTGCTCGCGGCGGGATATCAGGTGGTGACTCACGACGCTCCGGGTCACGGCGCCTCGGGTTTCGGCATGACCTCGATGCCTGAGTTCGCCCGCGCGCTGAGAGCGGTGGATGACGCCGTCGGCCCGGCCTTCGGTATCGTGGCCCATTCGATGGGCGCTTCAGCCTCGACCCTCGCCATGGCTCACGGACTCACGGTCTCCCGCGCCGTCTTCCTGGCTCCGGCGGCAAACCCCGCAGCCTACGTTGCCCCGTTTGCCAAGACCCTGGGACTCAAGCAGGAGGTGGTGCGCCGTCTTCGGGAACGCAGCCAGCGGCGGGTCGCCTTCAACTGGGACGATCTCGATGTCCCGTCCATGGCGCGAGGACTCGAAGTTCCACTGCTCGTGTTCCACGACGACCACGATCGGGTAGTCTCCCCCGCCGACGGGATGGCGATTACGGCCGCGTGGCCCAAGGCGAGCCTCGTCTCAACGACGGGGCTGGGTCACCGCGGGGTCACCAGCGACCCCGCAGTAATCCGGCAAGCGGTTCAGTTTCTGACGGGAGAGAAATATCCTGAGGCGCCGGCCAGCACTGACTGGGGAGCCGAGTTGGAGCGCGAGCTCTTCAACCGCGAAGCGAGGAGAGTCTAAGGCGTCGGCCTTCCCCCTCCGGCCGGGGCGACTTCAGCCCGACCGATGGTATTCGCGTCGGTTCCGAACCAGATGCTACGGCTCTTCGGATCGAACACCATGTGGCGGACCACGAGTCCGCCACTTTTCGCGATCGGCACCGGAGTTCCGAACTTCTCGGACTTGGGATCGAAGGAGACAAACTGGTTCGGCTGCGGCCCGGTCTCGACCTGCCACACCCGGCCCGTGTTGTCCCCCGCCATCGCGTACGGCCCCGAATTGGCCCCGGACGGATTGGCCCACTCGGAAATTTTCCCGGTCACTGGATCCAGCCGAATCAGCATTCCGCGGGCGTAGTCGCCCACGAAGATCTTGTCGTCCGGCGTGATCACGATCCGCCGGGGGCGGGCGGACGGGTTGGAGATCGTGTACTCGGTGAGCTTGAAGCTGGCGGGGTCAACGGTCCCGATCCGGTTGGCCCCGAACTCGTCGAACCAGGGACGGTCCTTCGAGTCGATCGCGATACCATACGGCCTGGAGTTTGACGCCGGCATCGGGACGATGCGGTACTTGCCGTCAGCCGTGGTCAGTTTCCCCACCGCGTTCCCAGCCTGCACGGTGAACCAGATGTCTCCCTTGGAATCGAACGCCAGAGTATGCGGATCGCCCAGATTCTTGTCGGGGATGGGGTAGCGGGTAATGGATCCATCCGCCGGATTGAGCTTCCCGATCATCCCATTCTGGTTCCCGGAATACCACACCATGCCATCCTTGGCGACGATCAGGTTGTGGGGATGGGTGCCCGGGTCGATCTCATAACGCTTGAAATCACCTTTGACCGGATCGAGCACCGCGACGTAATTAGCCGCCTGGCCCACGAACCAGACTCGTCCGTCGGGCGCAACGGCGGGATCCCGCGGCCGGCTCTCGGGCCAGGGCACGGTCCACTCGGTCAGTTGGAGCCCGGGGTCCTGCGCGAGCAGCAGGTTGGGAAGCAGAATGAGAGAGACGGTGATGGATCGCATACGGACCTCAGGCGTCGATTGTCGCTGGTCGGTCGTCGAGGGGCCTGCGGTGGGACCATGACCGACCCATCCGAGATAGACGGCGGCTCGAGTCGCCGGGTTTCTCGATCAACCCGCTATCTCCCAGTGCACCCCCAGCCGTCGAATCGCAGGGTTCGGCAGGTTGAATATATCGGCAATCAACTCGAGCGACTGCCCATGTCCCGGGGCCAGTGGTCGGGACAGTCGGCAGTCAGGATGGTGGTCCAGTAATTCCGACTGCTGTTGCGGCGCATGATCTTGCCGCGCTGCGATTGCAGACAAGGAATCGGTGGGTCTGAAGAGGGAACCGCTGGTCCCGGTGGGGAGCCTCGCCGCGGAGAGCAACACGCCGGCCTCGAAGTCGCTCGTGGTGACGCTCAAGACGTCGACCTGGAATAAGGGAGAAAGATGGTGCTCCGCGACACGAAGCCCTGCGTTTGTCTGCGGAGAGCTTCGAGTTACCACGTCCCACATGTCACGTCCCACGTCCCACGTCTTGAGTCCCACGCTAACGCTGGCGGGGCGGCGGACACGCTGGGGCGGGGCCAGTAGCGCACGGGTGCCGATTGTCGGTGGTTAGTGACGTGGGACGCCCGCTTTTCTAGAACCCCCCGCCCCCCCCCCCCCCCCCCCCCCCCCCCCGGGGCCCCCCCCCAAAAAC
>Ga0207674_10002968_pt1 | contig 21061 bp, 21 predicted proteins | sample KBSCornC72_FD_184303 | JGI IMG/M metagenome (GOLD analysis project Ga0207674, IMG submission 184303) | Corn rhizosphere microbial communities from Kellogg Biological Station, Michigan, USA - KBS Corn C7-2 (SPAdes) (version 2) | ecosystem: Host-associated > Plants > Roots > Rhizosphere > Soil ...
GGAGGGGAAGCGCGCGGTCGTTCCGGCGAACGTGCCGCTGCCGGCGGTGCTCGTGGGTGTGCGCATTCCGGATTACAAGTCGGACGATCAGTACGCGCTGGCGGTGCTCGACGAGATCATCGGCTCGGGGCGCTCCAGCCGCCTGAATGAGCGCCTGGTCTCCGGCAAAGACCCGCTCTGCACCGAGGCCGAGGCGATGTACGTCCCGCTGGAAGACGGCGGCATCTTTGGCGTGTTCGGGATGCTGCTCGCGGGGAAAAGCCCCGACGACGTTGAGAAAGTCCTTCGGGAAGAACTGACCAACGTCGCCGACAAGGGTGTCACCGCCGAGGAACTCGCCAAGGCCAAGACGCAGGCCCGACTCAACATCATCCGCGGGCGCAAGACCGCCGAGGACATCGCCAAGAATGTCGGCGAAGAGTGGCTGTTCGGTGGCGACCCCAACCGCGTCAACACCGAGCTGGCCAAGGTGGACCAACTCACGCTCGACGACGTCCACGCCGTCGCGAAGAAATATCTGACGTCCGTGCGGATGACTGACCTTCAGATGGTGCCCGATCCGACCGGTCAGCTCGCGAAGAAAGCGATGGCCGAGGCCCGCAGCACGGCGACCGCGGGCGTCACGCCGGCGAGCGAGCCGGTCAAGCCGCGCGTCGCGCAGTTCCCCGCCGATTACCCCACCACCCCGCCCACCGTCCCGGCCGTCGGTAATGCCCAGTTCGCCAAGGGCGAGCAATCGGAAGTTGACGGCCTCCACGTCGTGACGATGGAAGATCACCGCCTGCCGCTGGCCGGGTTTACCCTCGCGATGCGCCGTGGCGGGTACAGTGAGCCGGCGGACAAGACGGGCCTCGCCGGCCTCACCGCCGAGATGCTCCGCCGCGGATCGGGCGGCATGCCGTACGAACAGCTCAACCAGTTGATGGACGCCAAGGGCATCGCGGTCGGCGTCAGCGACGGTGGCGACACGACCAGCCTCGTCGTCACCTGCCCCACCGAGCAACTCGACGAGGCCGTCCGCCTTGCCAGGATGATTCTCCACAAGCCCGACTTCCCGGCGGACCAGTTCGAAAAGCTGAAGGCCCAGTCGATTAACAGCCTGATGGCCGAACTGGCGAGCCCGACGACCGTCGCGGAACGCGAGGTTTCGCGGCTGCTCTACGGCGACACGCCACTGGGTCGCAGCAGCACGCCGCAAAGCCTGCAGGCCATCGGCCTTGCCGACGTCAAAGAGTTCTACACGAAGGTCTATCACCCGCAGGACGGCATCCTCGTCGTCGCCGGCGACGTGACTAACCAGCGCGGCAAGGAGATCGCCCACCAGCTCGCCGGCGAAGATTGGCCTAACGCCAAGGCCGAACCCGCGCCCGGGCCCAAGATCGACCTGCCGCCGCGGCCGACAAAGCGCTCCGTCGTGCTGGTCGATAATCCCGGCGCCCCACAGGCGGCGATCCGCATGGGCGTGCCCGCGTACACCACCGCCAGCGACGAGAAATACGCCGGCTCACTCGCCAACCAGATCCTGTCCGGCGGCATCGAGTCGCGCATCATGCGGTACGTCCGGGCCGAAAAGGGTCTGGCGTATTTCGCGCACGGCGTGTTCATGCCCGGCCGCATTGCCGGGGCGTTCGTCGGGGAGACCGGGACGCAAGTGGACAAGTCGGCCGACGCGATCGAGGCGATGTTCCAGGTGATCGAGCAGACGCGCAAGGGGAACGTGACGGACGAGGAGCTCGCCGACGCCAAGCGCCGCGTCGCGGGGCGAATGGTCATGCAGATGCAGACGATCGACCAGCAGGCCGCCCGCCGCCTGGAAGGGATCCTGAATGGGTACCCGGCGGACTATTACGACAAGTACGCCGGCCGCGTCGCCGCAGTTACGGCCGACCAGATTCGCGCCGCGATGGACAAGTACGTCGATCCGAACGTCATGCAGATCGTCGTCGTCGCGCCCGCGGATGCCAGCAAGGAACGGCTGTCGAGCCTGGGTGAAGTGAAAGTCCAACCCATGCCCGGGAAAGCGCGCGAAATGTTGAAGTGATAGATGGGAGAAGGACGCGCGTGCCACTCCGCCCTTGGCCGGGTTGCTTCGGCAACTAAGCGAACGCACTTCGCCCGTAAGTCACCGTCAGGCCGCGAGAACCGTCATCCTGAGCTTGCGAAGGATCTGGCTTCGAAGTTCGAGGCCAGATGTTTCGCTGCGCTCAACATGACAGGCATTTACGTTATAACGGATATTTACGTTCGAGCGCCGAGGCGCAAATGCGCATCGCTGCTTCGCCAACCCTGTTTCCGCCGCGTGCACACGCGAGAACCGCCCCTACAGCTTCTCCCGTCCGTCCTCGCGCCCCTCAATCAAGGGTGATGCGACGCTGGTATCCGACAGCCCGGCGTCACCGTCGTCGCCGCCGCCGTGATCCGTCCCCGCGAACTCCCGCCACGCCCGCGGCATCGGTCGCGGCCACAACTCGATCCCCGTTTCCATTTCCAGCGTCGCGACCCCCGCCCGCGCGAGCCGCAGCGCCTGCGCCGGGTCGGCCGGACGCCGACGCGCCGTCGTCTGCGTCCCGAACCACAGCACGGTATCGCCCACCTGAATCTCATCCCCGTTTTTCAGCAACGTCTCGCGAACGATTTTCCCCCCGACGCGCGTCCCGTTTTGACTCCCCAGGTCGATGATCGTCCAGCCGTCCGAGCAGGGCTCGATCCGGCAATGCCGGCGCGACACCTTGGGGTCGCGGATCACGACGTCACACACCGCCTCGAGCCGGCCGATCGTAATCGGGCCCCTTAGTTCGAGACTGTCCCCTTCGAACGCCTCATTGAGAATCGTAAGAAACGCCATCGACGACACCTCCCGGGCAACGACTACCAATCAATACGATGTCGCGGCGCCCCTGGCCTGCGAATCCTTGCTCATTTCACGTCCGAGAACCCGCCCCGCCCGCGCCGTGTGTGACGCCTGTAACGCCGGTGCAGTGCGTGTGGACGAACTGTGACGCCTTCAGGCCGCGCTTGCCCCCCATCGGCCATCCGGCGTACAACTCGCCCCCATGCGCCGACTTTACCTTCGTGATGCCGCCTCCGGGGACGTCGTGGATGACGTCTTCGTCCTGACCAACAAGCAGTTCGCCGCCGCCTCCACCGGCAAGTATTACATCAAGGCGTTCGTCTCCGACGCCAGCGGCCAGCTCGTGGCGCGCATGTGGAACACCACCCGCGAGATCTTCAACTGGCTCCCCGATTCCGGCTTCGTCAAGGTCCGCGGCCGGATCGAAAACTACCAGAGCAATCTGCAGTTCATCATCGAGTCCGTCGGCCCCGCCAAGGACGGATCGTACGACGTCGCCGACCTCGTCGCGCACACGAAGAAAGACATCCCGCAGATGTGCGCCAAGCTGCACGACATGCTCGGCAACATCCGCAACCGCCACCTCCGCGCCCTCGTCCAGGCCTACCAGGATGACGGCTCCCTGATGGACAACTTCTGCAAGGCGCCGGCGGCGATGAGCTTCCACCACGCCTACCTCGGCGGCCTGCTCGAACACACCGTCAACGCCATGCAGGTCGCCGACGCGATGATGCCGTTTTACCCCGGCCTCAACCGCGACCTGGTGATCGCCGGCATCTTCCTGCACGACATCGCCAAGACGTGGGAGCTCTGCTACGAGTGCGCGTTCGGCTATACCGATTCCGGCCAGCTCGTCGGTCATATCGTCAAGTCGGCGATCTGGGTCGAGCACAAGGCGCGCGAGGCCGCCGCGAAGCTGGGCGAGCCGATCCCGCAGAACCTGGTGGACGTGCTTCAGCACATCATCCTGGCGCACCACGGCACGTACGAGTTCGGCTCGCCGCGGACGCCTTCGACGCCAGAGGCGATTGCCGTGCACGCGATCGAGAACATGGACGCGAAGCTGATGATGTCGCTGGGCGCCACGCGCGACCAGGACGGCGGCAGCGCCGAGGAAGGCAACTGGACGGAATACATGAAGGCGTTCAGCGGCAAGCTGTACCGCCCCGACGTCGCGCCGGCGGATACGGCCGACGCCCCAACCGGGCCCGCGACGAACGAACAACTACGCCCCATGGCGGCCAGCACGGCGCAATCCGCGCCGCAGCCATCCCCCCAGGCGCCAAAGCCTAAGCCCGCTCTAACCAACCCGTTGTTCGAAGCCGTGCCCCCCCGAAAAGGCTAGATTCGCCAGCGTTGCGTTCCGTCGTGGTGCACGACCTCGATGACCGGGCGAGCGCCCCCACCCGATAAACGAAACGACAAGGGGACCACGGTACTGCGCAACACCTCGCCGCTCGCAGCCGCTGCTTCTCCGGTCGAAGAGGCCCCCGCCAATACGAGTCGATCCGCCTCGAGTCGATAGAGTTCCAAGACCCAAGGCGCTCGATCGACAATCAGCAGTTCCCGCACTTTCACCTTCGCGTAAAACTCGAGCTTGTCCCTGCTCGAATCTTCCGGGCTGACGATCTCGATCGCGAAATCCGGGCCACCGAACCAGAACGCGCCGCGGTTCTCTGCTTTCGATCCCTTCAGGAACGCCGCGACGTCCGGGCATCGATAATTCGCTCGCCAGTCGTCAATGCGGTCGCTCACGTTCACGCCTGCACGGATTTCCGCTGACCCGTCCCAGCCCAGCGTCGTTTGCAGAATCGTGACCAGTTTCGTCTGGATCGCTTGGTGTTCGTCATTCGGGAACGGCGGCATGACATATATCCCTTCCCAGACCTCGTCCCACCGATCGAGCCCCCTCGCTCGGACCCCTGAGCGTATTTCTTCTTCGATTTCGCGGTTGCGGATCAACACGGCCATGGTCCGTCTCCAAGATTGACGAGCACTATACCACAAAAAGTAATACCGCCGGCCTAATGGCCGGCGGCTTAAACTCTTTCTGTTGAACGATTCGATCACCCCAGCGAATCGATCGCCTCCTTAAACTCCTTCTCCTGCTTCAGCCCTACGAACTTCTGCGCCACCTGTCCGTTCTTGAACAGGATGACCGTCGGGATCGCGTTGATCTGGTACTTCATCGCGACCTCGCGATTCGAATCCGTGTCCACTTTCCCTACCTTCACCTTGCCGACGTACGACTCGGCGATCTTGTCGATCGTCGGGGCCAGCATCCGGCACGGCATGCACCACTCCGCCCAGAAGTCCACCAGAACCGGCTGCTCGGAATTCAGCACCTCGGTCTCGAAGTTCGAGTCGGTGAATTCCACGATGTTCTTGCTGCTCGCCATAGTGTTCTCCAAAGCGTACGCCGCATCGCATTGATGCGGCAGCCGGATAATAGGGGGGTCGAAAAGGGGTGTCAACGCGGGATCGGGCTTGCCGCCGGGCTCGTCGCGGGCCCGCGCTATGCCGCCTCGATCCGCGCGATTTGGTGCTTCACCTGGAGCATTGTTACCACCGCAAAGGCGAGCAGCACAATGCCGATCCCCAGCAGCGAGAACGCGACGTATGCGAGCTGCGCCAGTGGCGACTCATCTCCCAGGACGAAACTCCACACGGTTACGCCGATCAGGATGACGCCCGCCGTCAGCAGGATCGGGATCATCGTCTGCTTGAACCCGACCGTGCGCGCCAGCAGTTGTTTCTTCGCGCGCGATGCCGGGCGGTGCGCGAATGCCTCGGCGGAGGGCGCCGGCATGTTCAGCGTGTCGTCGTCCTCGACGACGTGCGCCACGGCGTCGGCTTCGGCCTCCAACGCCGCCATCTGCGCCAGCGCCTGTTCTTCCGGCGTCAATTCCACGGGCGGTGGCGGGGGTGGTGGCGGCGCGACGGGCGGCCGCACGGTGGTGGGCGCCGGCGCCCGACCTGGTGTCGGCCCCGCCGCCGGCTGCGCGGACGGAACCGGGATCGCCGACGGTGGTCCGGCAGGCCTAGCCTTGGAATTCGGTGACGCCGGCCGCATCGGTGGCGGTAACGCCGTCCCTTTTGACGCCGCCGGCGTGCTCGCCCGTGGCGTTGGCGCGCTAGCGCGTGGCGCGGCGGTCGGGCCCGGCATCGGCGCCTGCCGGGGCACCGGCGCTCTCGACCGCGGGGGCTGAACGACGCCGCCCGATTCCGGCACTTGCGGTCCCGCCCGGCGTCCCGGCGGTGGGGCGGCCGGCGGGGTCGAACCAAGGTTCACCGCGTGCCCCATCCCGCTCCCCTCGCCCGCCACCGGCTCCTCGGCGTGTTCCCCCGCCGCCAAGGCCGCCAGCGCGTCCGCCAGGTCATTCTTCTTTCGCTGATGCTCGGACATCCCGCACCTCGATCACAATCGTCCTAAATTCACCGACTTATCGGACTTATTCATTCCCATTCTGTCGCCGGCGCGATTTTCAGTGTCCGCCGGAGGCGCGGCTAATTATAGTGCAGGGCGTGGCCGGGCCCAAGCGAGGTCCCATGACGGTCAGACCGCCGGCCTTCGCGGGCATGTTTTATCCCGCGGACGTCGCCGACTGCCGTGCGCTGGCGAGATCGTATGTCACCGACGTGCCCGGCCGGCATGACGTTGGTTTGCGGAGATGGATTGGCGGCATCGTCCCCCACGCCGGCTGGATTTGCAGTGGCGCCGTCGCCGGGCAGACGATCGCGGCGTTGGCGGCCGCGCGGTCGCGTGCCGGGCGGCGAGCGCCTGACCTGGTCGTCGTCTTCGGCGCGGTCCATTCCGCGACGCCACTCGCGTCCGCGGCGCTCGACGCCAACGCCCGCTGGGACGTTCCCGGCGGCTCGTCCGCCTTACCCGAAGAACTCGAAAGGAGATTACTCGAAGCCCACAGTAGCCGCTTTCGGGTCGACGAACGGTTTCACCGACGTGAGCACGCGGTCGAGGTCGAACTCCCCCTGATCCAGGCGGCCTGGCCCGGGGCGACGATCCTCCCGATCGAAGTGCCCGCGATCGAGACCGCCGGCCAAATCGGAATTGCCACCGCCCGGGAAGTTGAAAAGGCCGGCCAAAGCGCCATCTACCTCGCGAGCAGCGACCTCACCCATTACGGCGCCGCCTACGGGTTCGTCCCCGTCGGTACGGGCGCGCAGGCGCTGGAATGGGCCAAGTCGAACGATCGGCGCCTGTTGGACCTGGTATTGGATCTGGCCGTCGATGAGATCGTTCCCGAATCCACCAGCCGCCTGAATGCGTGTGGCGGCGGGGCGATCGCGGCGATGCTCGCGGCCTGCCGGGAAGCCGGTGCCACCGGCGGCGAACTGCTGAGGCATACGAACAGTTACGAAACCCTGGCGATCGTGGCCCCGCAGAACGGTGAGAATGCCGTGGGTTACGCCTCGGTCGTCATCGGATAGCTCGTGTTGCGGAAATGCAACACCGCGGCGCGGTCGTCGTGCGACGGCACCCGCCCGGGCCGTCGGATGATGCCGAAATGCACCATCCGTCATAACCGGCAAGGACACGGCGACGGCCGACCGCAACCCGACCACGGGGAATCCCCGTTAGTTGGCCCAGAATCGATGGATTGTCAGAGGCGCACGGACGTGGAACGCCTTTTGTTATTGATCGGGCACTGCGATGCGATTCGTACCGCCCACCGGAGAGAACATGAACGAACAAGAGTTCCAGTCCAAGCTCGCCGAGCTGATGACGGAGATATCGACACTTCCCGCCACCGAGCGTAAAAAACTCGAGCAGCTCGCCGACGAGACCCGCCAGCGGCACGAACGCCTGCGTGCGACCGTGAGCAGCCTCCAGGAAAGCCTGGATTACCTCCGCCTGTCGATCAAGTACCTGGTGTTCGACCTCGAGGCGACCCGCCGCGAAAACGGCTATCTTCGAAAGATGCTCGAAGAGACGAGCGGGAACGACTAACCGACGTTTGGCCGGCCCGCTCGCGGGCCGTGCATAAGAGCGTCATACCCCGGACCGCTCGCCAGAACGGCCCGGGGTATGGAGAGCGCGAAAAGAAGCAGGCGCCGGGCGCGGCGCCTGCTTCGCTTTTTCTGCATGTTACAAATGATCAAGGGCGCTCCCCGAGGAGGGGGCGCCCTCGTCATTCACGACAATCCTGGCGCGCGCCTACCCTACCCGCGGCAATCCTTCGACCTCGCGGCCGTCGCCGTCGACGGTGTAGAAGAAGGACTTGTCGGTCCCGCGCTCGTTGACTTCGGCCTGGTAGTAGGTCTTGCCGCCGCGCTTGTACTCAATGACCTCGTCGACCTTGCCGCTCTTGGCGAGGGCGCCGATCTTGGACTTCACCGAGCCGGGCAGGCTATCGAAGCGGACCACTTCGCCCGGGTCGATGTCGCCGCGGACGCCTTCGAGCTTACCGGCCTCGCTGACGCGGATGTAGCGGGTGTACTTGCCGGTGCCGACCTCGGCGCGATACATGGTGTTGCCACGGTGCTGGTAGCGGACGACTTCTTCGACCTTATTGCCCTTGGCGAGCCGGCCGATCTCGGTCTTGACGGCGCCGGGGAGGTGTTCGAAATCGACGACCTCGCCACCGGTCTCACCCGCCGCCAGCCGCACTTCGCGGCGTGCGCCGGCGTCCGTGCCTTTGACTTTCGTGATGACTTCGCGGTCCGGGACGTCGCGGGCTTCCTGTTCGGTCAGCAGGTTGCCGCCGGGCTGGACGCGGATGACCTTGTCGTTGCCCTTGGTGTCGATGACGGCGCGGTAGAATTCCTTGCCTTCGCGCATCACGTGCTGGTACGTCGCCTCGTGCTTGCCGCGTTCCTTGTCAATGGTTTCCCGGACGGGCTTGGGGAGTTCGTTGTATTTGACCTGTTCGTCATAGTCCCGTTCCTTGGCGAAGGCCGCCGGCGCGGACGTCATGCCGATCATTCCCAGCGCCATCGCGCCGGCCAAAATCCACTTTCTGGCGTTCATTTGAATCTCCTTGGTTTGAAATCGTTCCGATTTCGTTGAGGTTGTCTGACAAGACACACAAGGGCCTGAAAGGTAAGTTGCCAATTACTTACTCGCCGCGTTCGCCCACTCGTCACCGCGCGGGAGTGCATCCTATCACCGCGGGCGAACGGATGTCGATGGTCAAAATCGGGAAAGCCCGAGGCCGGCCGGTCACTGTGGCGATGAGCGGATTCAGGTGTTTTGTATTTTTATTTCGAGAAAGCGGACACCGATGGGTTCGGTGACTCCCCGATCGGCCCGTCCGAGAAAGAACCCGTTGCGTCCGGCGCGACGCCGCGGCATCATGAAGGTTCAAGCCCACCGCCGCACACCGGGCTTGATAACCGCGGCGAGATAAGGAACATGCCCGATGCACGAATCCGCCAGCAGATCGCGCTGCTCGCAGCCCGACTGATGTACGAACGAACCGAGTCCGAATACTTCACCGCCAAGCGAAAGGCGGCCCGCCAGCTCGGCCTCGATTATCGCTTCCACCCGCACGACCTTCCCTCCAACGCCGAAATCCGCGACCACATCCAGTCGCTCGCCAACCTTTACGAGGGAGAATCGCGCACGAATGACCTCAAGGCCATGCGCCTCGCCGCGCCGCGCATGATGCGCATCCTCGCGGCGTTCAGGCCAAGGCTGATCGGTTCGGTTCTCACCGGCCACACCCGCAAGGGCTCCGACATCGACCTGCACGTCTTCTCCAACAACGTCTCCAGCGTCACCGCCATTCTGGACGAGCACGGTTACGCCTGCGACATCGAGAACAAGCGCGTCGTCAAGCACAACGAGGAGCGCGTCTTCACCCACATCCACCTTGGTGGCCGCTTCGAGTATGAGCTGACCCTCTACGCCGCCGACCAGGCGCATTACGTCTTCAAGAGCTCGATCACCGGCCGCGCCATCGAGCGCGCCAGCATCCCGGAACTCGAGCAATTCCTCGCGCAGGCGTATCCGGGCATCGAGCTCGACCCGGACGCCGCCGACGTCAGCGAGCGTCTCGACCGTTTCGAGATCTATCGGATGCTGCTCAAGCCGTTGGAGAACGTGAAACAGAACCCGCAGTGGCATCCCGAGGGCGACGCGCTCTACCACTCGCTGCAAGTGTTCGAGCTCGCGCGGGACCGGATGGGTTACGACGAGGAGTTCCTGCTCGCCGCATTGTTGCACGACGTCGGCAAGGCCGTCGACCCGCACGATCACGTCGCGGCGGGACTCGAAGCGCTCGAGGGCGCGATCACGCCGCGCACGCAGTTCCTCATCGAACACCACATGGACGCGCACGCCGTCGCGGACGACACGCTGGGCCACCGCGCCAAGCGCCGCCTCGAAGATTCCCCCGACTATGAAGACCTGATCGTCCTGAGCGAACTGGACCGCGCCGGCCGACAGACCGGCGTCCAAGTCTGCACGATCGACGAAGCGCTCGACTACATCCGTTCGCTGGAAGGCGAGTTCGATCCCGGGTTCGGCAACCAGTCCCCTTTCGCGTAAACTCCCCCGCCCGGATCGAATGGAACACCTCGAAGGCCGACAATCCGTGCTCGCCGCCCTCCACGCGCGACAGCGCAAGTTTCAGGTCATCCTGATCAGCCACGGCGCGCACGTTGACAAGCTTCAGGAGCTTCTCGACCTCGCCGCCCAACTCAGCGTCCCCGTGAAATCCGTCGACCGCAAAGAGCTCGACGCCATGGCCCACGGCCAAACCCACGGCGGCGTCGTCGCGCTGGTCGGCGCCAAGCCGCGCATGACCGCCGAGCAACTCCTTGATCACCTCGATCGACTCAAATCGCCACCGCTCTTGCTGCTGATCGAGGGCGTCGAGGACGCGCGGAATCTCGGCTTTACGCTCCGCAGCGCCGAGGCGCTGGGTGTTCACGCGGTGCTCATCAAGAAGCATTTGTGGGATTTCGACGCCGTCGAGGTCGCCCGGCCGGCATCGGGGGCGTACGAACGGTTGCCGCTGGTGCAGATCGACACGACCGATCCCCTGGTCACGTTGCGGCGGCGCGGGCTGCGGCTTTACGGCTGCGTCGCCGGCGCCAAGCGGCGGATTTACGACGTCGATCTAACCGGTCCCGCCATCCTCGCGATTGGCGGGGAAAAACGCGGCCTGTCCGGCGCCGTTCGCTCCATCTGCGATCGCTTCATCACCATCCCCACCGCCGGCGCGTCTTCGCTTTCGCTGTCGCACGCGTCGTCGGTCGTGATGGCGGAGGCGATGCGGCAGCGTCTGATCAACCAAACAGCCGGCGCTGACCCGCCAGATCTTCTTCCGCCCGAACCCCCAGACCCATCATCCGCATGAACCGCCGGCAGGCGGCGACCGCGTATCCCGAATAATCGTTGCCGAAAAACCCCAGCACGTCCGCGATCGCCCCGCGCGCCAGCACGCGCTCGACCTCTCCCTTCCACCACGCCAGGCTCTCGGCCACATCCACCTGCTCGTAATTGAGCACCTTGAACCGCTGGTGTTCTCCCACCCACCGCACGTACAGAAAGTCGCTCGTCACGTGAATTCTCGACGGTCGGCTTTGATACTCCGCCACCACCAGCGCCGCCCGATGCTCTCTCAACAAATCCAGCGTCCGCTGCTGCCCCCACGACGCGCTGCGAAACTCCACCGCAAATCGCACGTCCGCCGGCAACGACTTCAGCAACCGCGCCAGCGCCTCAAACTGATCGACCCCGCAACTCGGCGGCAACTGGATTAATACCGCCGCCAGCTTCGGCCCCAGCGCCCGCATCACGTCCAGGAACCGCCCCATCTCTCCGGTCCGGCGATCCAGGCTGCCGTCGTGCGTCACCTCCCGCGGCGTCTTCACACAAAACTTAAACGTGTCCGGCGTTACTTCCGCCCACCGCCGCACGCGCTCCACAGGGGGCGTCGCGTGAAACGTGGTGTCCAATTCCACTATGTCGAACTGCCTCGCGTAATACGACAAATAATCCCCCGCCTTCGTCCCGTCCGGGTAGAAGACCCCCGCCCAATCCGAATAACCGAAGCCGATCGTCCCGAAACGAAAGTCGCTCATCGCCGGTGATTCTTCCATGAAACACCCGCCGCCCGCAACACCGCGCGCGCGGGCGGAGTCAACCACCTTAGTCGGGGTTGGTTTTTTCCTCGTGCTGCTCCTCTTCCTGCTCCCGGTCCGCCTCCGCGAGTTCCTCCAGGTCCGCCACCTCGTCTTCCGATACCTCGCCGTCCGTCACGCCGGGCGGCATGTGCGAATCCTGGTCGGCCCGCGGTCCCATGTACCGGTTACCGCTGTGCTCGGTCTGCCCGCCTTCGGGATCGAAAATGCTGTCACGGGGCATAAGACCTCCTGTGCCAATGCCGCCGAAAGCAGCACAACTCATGCCGCGCAAAAATTCCCCCTCCCCGCATTCAAAACTGCCGCGCTATACTGTGACCATCATGGGTCCAACAAAACGTGGGCGGCGAGCCTCCTCCTCGTCTGACGGTCTGTCCGACTACAACGCCAAGCGCGACTTCGACAAGACTCCGGAACCCGCCGGCGGTCCCCGCCCGCGCGCGCCCAAATCCAAACAACGAATATTCTGCGTCCAGAAACACCTCGCCTCCCACCTGCACTACGACTTCCGTCTCGAACACAACGGCGTCCTCCTCTCCTGGGCCGTCCCGAAAGGCCCTTCGCTCAACCCGAAGGACAAGCGCCTCGCGATGCGCGTCGAAGATCACCCGTTCGACTACGCCGACTTTGAGGGCGTCATTCCCGAAGGGTACGGGGCCGGCATTGTCATGGTCTGGGACCGGGGGACGTTTACGCCCGAGCCCGGTTTCGAAGACGTCAAAACCGCGATGGTGAATGGCGAATTCAAGTTCCGCCTGGACGGGGTGAAGCTCAAGGGGTCGTGGGTGCTCGTGCGGACCCATTCCGACGGCTATCCCGAAGGTCGCACGTGGCTCTTGATCAAGCACCGTGACGAGTGGGCGGGCGACATCGACATCGCCACCGCCGCCCCCGACAGCGTCAAGTCCTTCGGCGACTTCGCCGACATCCTCGCCAAGGACAACCCCGACGTCTGGCAATCCAACCGCCCCGCGCGTGGCGGCGTGACCGGCAAAATGCTCGCCGAGATCATCGACCTGGCGGCCGAGCGCAAGGCCAAGCGCGAGCGCCCCGCCCGCGCCCGCACCCCGCGCAAGACGACCGCGAAAAAACGGACGAAGACCGTGCGCCGTTCGTCGCGTCGCACGTAGCGCGCGCCGCACCTACATGCGGCGCGCCTCACGCGCGGCGCTGTGCAATGCGACTCAATTCGGTCGTCGTCGTAACGTTCCTCCCCTTCGCCGCCGAGGTCGTCTTCGACGCGGAAACCGGCGCGGGCGTGATCGTCCGCTCGTCCCGGACGACCTCCACCGCCGGTCGTTTCGCCCGCGTGCGCCGGTGCAGTTCGACGACCCGGGCCTTCACCGCCGCCGCCTCCAGCGCCGCGCGGCGTTCGACGCGCCCGCCGTTCGCCGCCGCCGCCGCCGTCCCGATTCCCATCGCCCCCACCGTCACCAGCATCCAGATTGACTTCGCCACGACACGCACTCCCAAGGATTCCCACGACGGGCCCGCCAGGTCCCAACCCGGCGCGACCGCGTCACCCCAGATGTGCAATACCGGATGATCGGTGTCAAAACCCCCCATCTCGCCACGACCGGCTCATTTCATGCCGACGCAATATAAGAACCGGACGCCCTTGAGGTACATCCGTCCGTTCGCCACCGCGGGCGACGCATAATTCGAGTCATCGAGGTTATTGACCGCGAGTTGCTCGTACTGATCGCCGGCCATGATCACATAACTGCGGCCGGCCGAGGCGAAATAGATCGTGCCGTCCGCCGCTGCCACCGGGCTGGCAGGTACGGTGATGCCTTCCAGGCGCTGGCTATAAATCTCCGACCCGTCCGCCATCCGATAACACTTCAGAACCCCCGGACTGTGCAGGCGGTAAAGCCGCCCGCCGACGATCACCGGCGAGCCGAACCCTTCGGGGATCTGCCGGACGCTCCACTTGAGCGCCAACTTGGTCACGTCGCCTTTGAGGTTAGGCGCGACGGCGACGGCGAACCCGGGCCCGCCGCGGCCGCTGTCGACGTACGCGATGCCGTCGGCGAAGACCGGTGATACCGTGTCCCCCTTGGCCTTGCAGGACCATTGCAGTTCGCCGGTCGCGGGGTCGACACCTTGAAGCGCGTCGGACGCGGCGACGAGCATCAATGGCTTAGCGGCTACGGTGACGATGGTCGGCGTGCTGTGGGCGAAACCGACGTCGGGCCGCTTGACCTCCCACGCGATTTCGCCGGTCTTCTTGTCGAACGCGATCAGGCTCGACTGCTTCTGGATCATGTCGGCCTGGAGGAGGATCGTGTTGCCGTAGAGGATCGGGCTGCAACCGATGGCGACGTCGAAGGCGTGGCGCGGCAGGTCCGCTCGCCAGGTGATCTTGCCGTCCACGTCGATCGCCGCGAGGACGGCGGAGCCGAAGAGGACGTAGACGTGATCGTCGTCGGCGACGGGGGTGGGTGCGCCGTAGCCGCCGCGCACGTCGGTCAGGTTCCACGGGCCCGGCGGGACGATCGTGTCCCACAATGGCTTGCCGTCGGCGGCGTTGAAGCAGAGGACGTGATGTTCGCGGCCCTTGTTGATCGCCACGGTGACGAAGACCCGCTCGCCGCGGACGACCGGGGAAGAGTAGGGCGTGTCGCCCTTGGGCAGGGGGGCGCGCCAGAGGACGTTTTCCCCGGTCTTGGCGTCCCACTTGATCGGCGGCTTGTCGCCGTGGAATTGGCCTTGGCCGGTCGGCCCGCGCCACTGTGGCCAGTCCTCGGCAAACCCTGCGCCGCAGAAGCAGAGTGCCACGATCGCGATCAATAGATGTCTCATCCGTCCCTCGCCGCGCCGGTCAACAATTCTCTGCAAATCCTGTACTATCACCGTCGCCAGACGCTCGAATCATAAACCACTTTCGATCGGAGACCCCCCATGCTCAAGTCACTGCTCGCCGCCGTACCCTTGATCGCATTGACCGCCGTCGTCACGTTCGCCGCCGACAAGCCCGCCGGGCCGCTCCAGTTCACCGTCAAGAACATCGACGGCAAAGACGTCAACCTCGACCAGTACAAGGGAAAAGTTGTCATGATCGTCAACGTCGCCAGCAAATGTGGCAATACGCCTCAGTACAAGCAGCTCGAAGCGCTTAATAAGAAGTACGCCGACAAAGGCTTGGTTATCCTCGGTTTCCCCGCCAACGAGTTCGGCCACCAAGAACCCGGCACGGACGCCCAAATCAAGGAGTTCTGCACCAGCACGTACAATGTGGATTTCCCGATGTTTTCCAAGATGGTCGTCAAGGGACAGGGGCAGTCCGACCTGTACAAGTTCCTGACCAGCAAAGAGACGAACCCGCAGTTCGCCGGCGACATCACGTGGAACTTCGAGAAGTTCCTCGTCGGCCGGGACGGGCAGGTCGTGGCGCGGTTCAAGCCCAAGACCAAGCCGGACGCGCCGGAAGTGGTGAAGGCGCTGGAGACGGAATTGGACAAGAAGTAAGAGAGTTCGGGTTTTAGAAATGGCCGGAGCCCCGCATGTACATGCGGGGCTTCTTGTTTGAATGCCGACTTAGCAGGAATTAATTCGGTTGGTCATAATGCGATCGAAGATAGAGAAGGGAGCGCGAGAGGACAATGACCACCCCACCTGCCACCGACGCGCGACGCGTTTTTCGCGGGCCGATCGCGACGTTGCTGTTCCCACTCGTGGGGGCGGCCGCCGGCGCGGCGGTGGCGCTGATCGCGGGGCCGCCGTCGCTTTATTCCAGTTCGGGTCTGATCGGGCTTCCGGCGGGCCCCGCCCTTGAAGAGGGGGACACGGGCCTCCGTGCCGGCGCGTCGCTGGCCGTCAACGACCGCGTCCTGGAAGACCTCATCGTGATCGCACGCAGCCCGCGCGTGCATGATTTGGCGTTGCTGGATCCGGTCTGGAGGACGATGGGCCGCCCGCCCTCGCCGGTCGCGGTTGGGGAGCGCCTCAAGGCCACGCGCGAAGCGGGCGGATTCGTCCGCATTATCTGCCGCGACGCCGACCCGGTGACCGCCGCGGCCGCCGCCACCGCCGCCGTCCACGCGTTGGGCGAGGTGATGCGTCTTCGGGACGACTTTCGCCACCGGTCGTTTTACGGCCTGCTTCAGGATCGGCTCGGCCAACTGGCCGCCCAAGGCGAACAAAAGACCAAGGCGATCGACGCGCTCCGCCAGGGTGCCGCCGGCGACGGTGACCCCGCGGCGAACCTGGCCGACCTGCGTCGGGAAATCGCACGCCTTCAGGCCAAACTGCACGATGAATCGATCGACGCCCCACCGGCGTCGCCGCCACCGCCAGCCGACAAGAGCGGCTTCGTCGCCCCCGCCGCGACGCATCGCGCCAACCTCGAAAGCCTTATCAAAACTCTCCAGGAACAGGCCCGTCGGCTCAACCAGGCGGTGCTCGAACTGCAAACCCTTCAGCACGACCGCGATGCGCTGGATCGAGAACGCGCCCAGATCCAGACCCGGCTCGAAAACATGAAACTCCGCCAGGCGTCGGGCACCGACGTCATCAACGTTTTCACTACCGGCGAGGTTCCGGCTGAGCCGACCCCGTCGCGGCAGGCGCGACTCTGGTTTGCCGCCCGCGCGGCCGCCCTGGGCGCGATGATCACGCTCCTGCTTCTCACGCTGGTTCGCCTTGCCGGCCCGCGCGAAAGCAAAGTGCCCCTGGCCGTGGTCGCGGTGAACGAATCAGCGTAGTCGTCCAGATTCCCCCGATACAGTTCTCGCGCCGTCCGTGTTACAACTTGGTGTCCCGTCCTCGGAATTCGTACCCGTCGCGGCGGTCTTATCGCGCGTGGCGGCGGTCGCATAAGGGAGTTGCTCAGCCATGTTGATTCGACGTCGATCGGTCTTTGCCGCGCTGCTTGCGGTCGCGCTGTTGAACGTGGCCGCCGGCCCCAAGCCCAAGCCCAAACCCCCGGAGCAGCAGTTTCCGGTTCCGACGGATCTGAACGACCTTTCGATGCGCGTGGACGCCGTCGAGACGCTTTACGATTTCGACCTGACCGACGGCCAGCTTCGCGCGCTCCGCACCATTGCCGAAGGGGCGGGCCAGCACGATGCGCGGTCGCCGGCGAAGGGCAATGCCAAGCTGACGCAGGCGCTGAAGGATCTCTATACGGCCTTGCTCAAGTCGGATGACGACAAAATCGGCGATCTGAAGGACAACCTCGATGATCTGAAGGACGACGACGACGTGGATATCGACGACGACATCGACGTGACCGATGCCGCCCGCGCCAAGACCCCGCAGTTCTTGAAGTTGGTTCGGGCGAGCCAGATCGGGGCGTACCTGGCGGCGCACGCGGAGGAACTGGCCGACCCCGCCGAGCAGATGATGGATTCGCTGAACGATCTGCGGGAAGGGGATACCGACGACCCCGACGGTGACGCCCAGGATGCGGCCGACGACATCGCGCACCTGATTGCCGGCCTGGACACCACGAAGTCGGATCAGGTTTCCGCCCAAATTGTCCAATGGTTTAAGGCCAACCGTGACTTGAAGGACGCGCAATACGAAGCCAAGAAGGCGGCGCTGGACGAGTCGGCCCGGAAGTTGGTCGGCGATATTCCGGCGATGACCGTTTTGTCACATTGGCTGGATTACGAGGCGGCCACGCTGCTGTCGAACCCGCAGCTTCCGGCCGCGATCGACGCGATGCTCGCGGCGCACGCCCAACAAAAATGAGGCTCATGCGTTGATATGTGAGAACAAGGCGAGGAAGCGGACATGGGCGCGATTAAGAATTGGCGTAAAGGTTTGATTGGTCTGATCTTAGGGTGTGTGGCGTTTTGGGCTTGCCCGGCCGCCCCTGCGGCGGTCGTTGTCCGCGCCAAGTCGCACACCGCGCACGGCACGCTGGTCAACCGGCACGTGCTACACGCGCGCTTCGCCGCCAAGTCGGCTGGGGTAAGGCGGGCGGTGGTCCGGACGGCCAAGCCGTTCGTCCACCATCGGGCGACCCGCGCCCGGCGCACCGCCAAGGCCCATCACGCCCGGCATCGGACGGGTGGGGTGATGGGGCACGTCTATAACGCCGCCGGGGAACCGGTCGCCAACGCCAAGGTGGCGGTGGCGCGGTCGGGGCACGCCCGGCGGGCGCATAACCGGCACTTGCACGCGGGCCGCACGGCGGTGACGGACAACAGCGGGCATTACGTCCTCCGTGGCGTTGCCGCCGGCGGGCATCGGCTGGTGGCGTCGAAGACGGGCATCGGTAAGGCGGCCAAGACGGTGCACGTCCGGGGCGGGGCGACGCGGACGGGGGTGTCGATCAAGCTTGCTTCCGCGCACCACAAGCACAAACGACACCACCACCACAAAACGGCGTGACGAAGATACTACTTCGGACATGCCCCGTGCCGTCGCGCTGATGTCTTTTGCTATCGTTTCGCTTGTCGCTCCGTTTGCGCGCGGGGAGATCGACGTCGCGGCACTTTCGTACGTGAAGGACGTGCGGCCGATCCTCGGGGATTTCTGTGGCAAGTGCCATTTGGGGGAGCATACGAAGGGCGACGTTTCGCTGGCGCCGTTCGCGGGGGACGACGCGGTTCAACGCGATCCGAAGCTTTGGCGGAACGTCCTGAACGAATTGGCGGATTATTCGATGCCGCCCAAGTCGAAGCCGCAGCCGACGCCGGCGCAGCGCGAGTTGCTGGTGAACTATCTCATCCACCGGCTGAACCACCTGGATTTGTCGAAGCTGCCGAAAGATCCGGGGCGGGTGACGATTCACCGGTTGAACCGGCAGGAGTACAACAACACGCTGCGCGACCTGCTGGGAATTCACAGTCATCCGGCCGACATATTTCCGGCCGACGGGGGCGGGGGCGGCGGGTTTGATAACAACGCCGACACGCTGTTTACACCGCCGATCCTGATGGAGATGTACCTGAAGGCGGCGGGCGAATCGCTGGATTTGGCGGACGCGAATCGCTTCATCACGGCGCGGCCGGACGCGAACAAGCCGGCGCGGAAGGCGGGGCGGGAGTGCCTTGAAGCGTTCATGCCGAAGGCGTTCCGTCGGCCCGTCGAATCCGTCGAGGTCGATCGCTACCTGAAGTTGTTCGATCGGTCCTTCGACGTGCGGCACGACTTCGAGGATGCCGTGAAGCTGGCGTGCAAGGGGATCCTGATCTCGCCGAACTTCCTGTTCCGCATCGAGCGCGATTCGGGGTCGGCCGAGCCGCACCCGATCACCGATGTCGAGCTTGCCAGCCGGCTGTCGTATTTCCTCTGGTCGAGCATGCCGGATGACGAACTGATGGCGCGAGCGCGGCGGGACAAGCTGCACGAGGACGCGACGCTGGAGGCGCAGGTCAGGCGAATGCTGAAGGACCCGAAGTCCAAGGCGCTGGCGGAATACTTCGGCGGACAGTGGCTGGGCGTGAACGCGCTGTTGACGACGGCCAACCCGGATCGTGAGAAGTTCGGGAAGTACACGCCGCAGGTTCGCGATTCCTATTACGCGCAGGCGGTGGAGTTCGTGGATTCCGTGTTCCGGGAGGATCGGCCGATCACGACGTTGATCGATTCGGACTACACGTTCGTGAACGAGCCGATCGCGCGGCTTTACAACATTCCGGACGTCAAAGGGGAGGAGATGCGCCGCGTGGCTCTGAAGGATCCGACGCGCGGCGGGATTCTGGGGCTGGGGGCGGTGCAGGTGATCACGTCGTTCCCGCTGCGGACGAGCCCCGTGCTGCGCGGGAAGTGGATTCTGGAGACGATCCTGGGCGCGCCGCCACCCCCGCCGCCGCCGGACGTGCCGAAGCTGCCGGAGAATGATCCGGCGAAGGCGGGCGGCACGGCGGCGCTGACGATTCGGCAGCGGCTGGAGAAGCATCGGGCGGACCCGAATTGTTCGGGGTGCCACGCGCGGATGGACCCGCTGGGTTTTGGGCTGGAGAACTTCGACCCGATCGGGCGGTGGCGGACGGAGTTGTCGGGCCAACCGGTCGACGCCGTCGGCACCCTGGCGAGTGGCGAGCGGTTCACGGGCCCTGGGGAATTGAAGCAACTGCTGCTGAAGCGGAAGGACGAGTTCGCACGCACGGTGGCGGCGCGGATGCTGGCGTACGCGCTGGGGCGGGGGTTGGAGTATTATGACGAGCCGGCGGTGAAGTTAATCACGAACGGGCTATCGAATTCCGAGTATAAGAGCTCCGCCTTAGTCGTCAAAATCGTCCAGAGCTATCCGTTTCGTTATCGCCGCAATTGACCTGTTATCGTGGGGATTTCAAGTGAAATTGGCCACGAAAAAAACTTGCCTACGTACTGACGCGCTCCGATAATCGTTAAATATGTCTTCCACCGAAACAATTCAGTTGCAGGCGACCCCCGAATTCCGGCGACAGCTTGAGGCTGAGGCCGCGAGATTGAATCTCTCGCTTTCCGCATACATTCTCTACTTGCACACCCGGCTCGCGCCCGGGCGGGATGCCGCGCGATTGGACCGTCATGTTCAGGAAGTCTTCGGTAAGCACGGCGAGCTGATTCGAAGGTTGGCCAAGTGAGCCGAGCACCGCGCTTTCTGTCCGTCGATGACATCCTGACCCTTCACGGAATCGCAATCGAGGACCAAGGGGGTGATTCGTCGATCCGCGATCGTGCGCTGCTCGAATCGGCGATCGCCATGCCCGCGCAGCAATTCGGCGGACAATACCTGCACGAGGATGTTCCCTCGATGGCGGCCGCGTACGCTTTTCATATTTGCATGAACCATCCCTTCATCGATGGGAACAAGCGAGCCGGAACGGCGGCCATGATCGCCTTCCTGTCCGACAATGGTTGGAGTTTCGACGCAACTCCTGACGAGGCGGAACCGGTAATCCTGCAACTCGCCGCCGGACATCTGGATAAGGCGGCATTCACTGAGTGGGTGCGGAAACACACGCGTGAGAATCCGAAGATGGAGTTAACATGGTTCTCCAACGGGATTGATCCGGCTCACAAGTAGTAGGTCGAGAAACGGCTCTTATCGGCCTTAAAGTATCCAACGGTCCGATCTTAAGGACGTATGGTAAAGTGTGACCGTGACACCTAAACCCCGTCCGATTTCCCGACGAACCCTCCTCCGCGGCGCCGCGG
>Ga0207674_10002970_pt1 | contig 21056 bp, 18 predicted proteins | sample KBSCornC72_FD_184303 | JGI IMG/M metagenome (GOLD analysis project Ga0207674, IMG submission 184303) | Corn rhizosphere microbial communities from Kellogg Biological Station, Michigan, USA - KBS Corn C7-2 (SPAdes) (version 2) | ecosystem: Host-associated > Plants > Roots > Rhizosphere > Soil ...
CATCACGGCCCGTCACGCAAAAACCTTTACCCAACTTCATCGGAGCCAACGCCCATGACCAAACTGCTGCTCGCCACCGCCCTCGCCGTCTGTCTCCTTTGCCCCTTGGTGAACCGTCTCGCCAGGGCCGCCGACGATCACCCGGCCGCCGCCCCCAATACCCTCACCGACGCCGAAAAACAGGCCGGCTGGAAGCTCCTCTTCGACGGCCAATCCCTCAACGGCTGGCACAACTTCAAGAAGACCGACGTCCGCCCCGGCTGGCAGATCAAGGACGGCAACCTCGCCTGCGTCGATCCCAAGAACGCCGGCGACCTCTGCACCGCCGACCAGTACGACTGGTTCGAACTCTCCGTCGATTACAACATCTCCGAGGGGGGCAACAGCGGCATCATCTACCACATCACCAACGACGGCGGCGCCGTCTGGCAGACCGGCCCCGAGTTCCAGCTCCAGGACAACCAGCACGCCCACGACCCCCAGCTCTGCGGCTGGCTCTACCAGCTCTACAAGCCCGAGATCGACCCCAAGACCGGCAAGCCCCTCGACGCCACCAAGCCCGCCGGCGAGTGGAACACCGTCCGCCTCGTCCTCACCCCCGAGAAGTGCGAGCACTGGGTGAACGGCGTCAAATACTTCGAATACCAGCTCGGCAGCGAAGACTTCAAGAAGCGCGTCGAGGCCAGCAAGTTCGGCAAGATGCCCAAGTTCGCCAAGTCCGACACCGGCATGATCGCCCTGCAGGGCGACCACGGCCAAGTCACCTTCCGCAACATCAAGATCCGCCCGATCGAAGCCAAGAAGTAATGCGATCGTAGTACAAGCAACGAAGGGCACGGGCCGGAACCCCTCCGCCTCGTGCCCTTCCCCCTTTTATCGAGGCAACAGCCGGCGCACCTTCGGCTCCTCGTACGCCGGCTTCTCCCTCAACTCCGAATCGATCGCCGACAACAAAGACTTCTCCCCCGGCACGTCGTAGTCCAGCGACCAGATCATCACCCCGCCCAGCCCCTCGTCCACCACGTACTTCGCCTTCGCCCGGATCGTTGGAATCCCGTTGTACCAGATCGTCCGCCCCACCTGATCCGAGTTCTCCGCCCCCGGATAATCCTTGACGATCGTCGAGTACGGATAATCCCGCTTCTGGGACGCCTCCCCAAACCCGTACCCGTAAAACGGCACCCCCAGCACCGCCCGGTCCTTCGCCAGCCCGCGCTTCACCCAATACTCCACGCTCTCCTTCGCCAGCGCCATCGACGAGTGCTGCCCCGGCGAATTCGGGCTCCAATAACCCGTCTTGTCGTACGCCATCACGTTCACGAAATCGAACTGCCCCAGGGCCGCATCCGGAACCTGCTTCCCCCCATACCCCTTCGACAGCGCCGCCGTCAGCAGCTTGTCCTTGGCTTTGAGCGCCTTGGCCAGTTCCGCCACAAACGCCCCATAGTCCCGATTGATCGACGGCCCCTCGATGTCGACGTCCAGCCCGTCAAACCCGTGCGCCACGACATATTCCGCGAGCTTGGCGACAAACCCCGCCCGCCGAGCGTCCGCGATCAGTCGAAAATACCGCGGCTGTAGGGTCTTGTTCTCCGCCGCCGCTCCACCCCCGATCGACACCAGCACCTTCACCTTGTGAGCCCGCGCCGCGTCGATCACGAACTGATCTTTCTTATTGAACGACAGATCCCCCGCGTCATTCGTCGGGTTCTCAAACGCGATGTTGATGTGGGTCAGCTTCGCATAGTCGATCGTCCCCGCAAACGTCGTCAACTCGACCCAATTCGGCACATACGCCACCACCCGCCGCTCGCCCGCCGACGCGGCCCATGCGGTCACGGAGAACCAAAGGACAACGGCCCATCGAACCATTCGCAGCTCCTTGCTAAGCACCATGCCCATCATGCCCGGCCGCCGGCGATCCGACAATCAACGGCCCGTGCGGGCCACGCTAACTACTGGTAATGCAAGTGCGGACCAAAACGGGACATCTACTTTATTGTGCGGTGACGGCGGTGGGATTGACGCTCGGGGCGACGCCCCGCGCAGTCTTGGCGGACGATCCGCCGGCGGCAAAACAGGTGGACGCGCCGTCGCCGGACCAGGCGCATTGCCGGGCGGCAGACCGGTTGCTGCGCGCGGGGAAGTTCAAGGAGGCGGCGGTCGAGGCGGCGGCGGTGGCGGAGGGGCCGTCCCGCGCGCAGGCGGCGTACCAGCTCGGCTACGCCAGCTTCGCCCTGAAGGATTACGCGACGGCGGTGCGGTCGCTCAGCACGCTGGCGCCGTTCGATCAACCGGGGATCGGCCTGCACGCACAGTACCTGCTGGCCCGTGTGCATCACCTGTCGAACGAGCGGCCGGAGGCGATGGCGGGGTACCAGGGGCTGATCGCGTCGTGGGAACGCCAGCGCAAGGAGACTCCGCAAGAGCCCGCGCCGGATTACGTGGCGCGGGCCGAGTTTTACTGGGGCGTGATCCAGTGCGAGTTCGGCCAGCCCGATGAGGCGTTGACGAAGTTCATGGCGGCGGCGCAACTGGCGTCGTCGTCGTCCCCAATCGCGCCGCTGGCGCGGTTGCACGGTGCGGCGGCGGCGGTGCAGGTGAAGAAGTACCAGGACGCCGTGACGCTGGTGACGCCACTGAGGGACGACCCGCGGCACGGCGTCGAGGCGCTGCGGTACCTGGCGAAGGCGCAGTACGGCCTGGGGACCACCCCGGTGCCCAAGGGGCGCGGCGAGGCGGCGATCATGAACGCGGTGGCCGACCCGGCGGCGCTGGCGGCGGGCATCAAGGAGGCGGTGGCGACATTGCGGACGGCGGACGAGCGGGCGCGGGCGTTGCCGGGCTCCGGCGAAATGCGGGCGCGCGTGCTGCTGGATTTGGGGGACGTGCTGCAGCTCGACCGGCAGTTCAAGGAGGCTGCGACGGCGTACGGCGAGGCGGCAACGGCGCGCGCGGCGGACGTGGTAGAGCCGGCGACCGCGCGGCAGGCGATGGCGCTGCAACTGTCCGGCGATTACGCGGCGGCGGATCGGATCTGCGACGCGTTTCTGGCGAGGTATCCCAAGAGCGACTTGCGCGCGGAAGTGAGCGAGCGGTACGCGGAGAATGCCCTACTGGCGGCGTACGCGAAGCGTGATCCGGCGGCGGCGGCGGCGGCGACGACGGCGACGGCGACGGGGGAGGCGTCGGCGAGGAATTACCAGGACGCGGTCGCGCGGTTCACGCGGGTGATCGAGAAATACCCCGAGACGACGCAGGCGAGCCTGGCGCGGCTGGGATTGGCGAGCGTGCACTACCTCGGCGGCGAGTTCGCCGAGGCGGAGAAGCTGCTGACGAAAATCCCGGAGAGCGAGCGGGTAGACGACCTGATCGGGGTGGGGTTCCTGCTGGCGGACTGCCAGTTGAGGGGCTTGCCGGCGAGGGCGGACGACGCGCTGACGAGCGCGCGGGTGGCGGCGCAGCTCGAGCAGGTGACGACGCAGCTCGACGCCTTTGTCGGGACGCGGCCGAACACGCCGGAGGCGGCCGAGGCGCTGGTGCGGGTGGGGTACGCGTCGGGGCGGCTGGCGGGGATGCTGGCGGACCCGGTGGAGAAACGGCGGGCGCTAGCGAAGGCGCGGCGGGCGTACATGGCCGTGCTGCAGGAGTACCCGGATCACCCGCTTTACCCGGTGGCGCTGCTGGAGAACGCGAAGCTGCTGGCTCAGGTGAACGGCGCGCCGGCGGTAATGGAATTGTCGAAGTTTCAGGCGCCGCCGCTGAATCAGTCGAAACTGGCGCCGCTGGCGATGATCCACCTGGCCGACGCGCAGCGGACGCGGCGGCACCCGGACGAGGCGATCCGGCTGCTGACGGACGTGCGCGCGAAATATGAGGCGGAGCTCTCGAAGGATCCGAAGCGGGCGGCGTGGGTGCCGGCGCTGCGGTACAGCCTGGCGCTGTCACTCAAGGAGGCGGGGAAGTACGAGGAGGCGGCGGCGGAGTTCGGGCGGATCGCGGCGGAGTTTCCGGATCGGCCGGAGGCGGCGGACGTGGCGTGGCGGGTGGCGCAGTGCCAGACCGAGCCGGCGCTGGTGGAGGTCGAGGGCGGGCACAAGGCGCTGATGGCTGCGGGGAAACCGGCGATGCAGCAGGAACTGTTGGCGACGTTGCTCGAATCGACGAAGAAGCTGCGAGCGGCGGCGGAGGCGATGGGGAAGGCGGCGGAGACGACGGCGGCGAAGGGGGACGACGCGGCGACGGAACTGGCGACGAAGATGAACTACGACTCGGCCTGGTGTTGGAAAGTCGTCGGCGAGGTCGAGGTCGAGACGGTCCGGCGCGGATTGCAGGCGGAGGCGCTGCGGCGGGCGACGGAGCGGCAGCAAGCGGCCATTGCCGCGGCGGCGAAGGAGAAGCCGCGGCGAAAGGCGCCGCTGGTCAAGCCGGCGGAGGTGGCGATCGGTGCGGTCGCGCTGCAGCCGGGCGAGCGACTCGCGCGCGAGCGGTTCAAGGCGGTGGCGGACGGCGGCGGGGATTCGCCGCTGGCGGACGAGGCGCGGACGCAGTTGGTCGAGCTGTACGCGCAGCGGGACGAGGCGGACGCGGCGATCGCGGTGGTGAAGGAGATGCTGGAGAAGGCGGCGGCGGCCGGCGCGACGACGCCGGGCGCGGGGGATCAGGTCGAGCGTTTGCAGCTTCGACTGGGGACGCTTTACCTGGCGAAGGGGGACGCGAAGTCGGCGGCGCAGGCGGCGGCGGGCGTGCTGGGGTCGCAGCGGACGGCGTACGTGTCGTACGCACGGGCGATCGCGGCGGAGGCGGCGTACCGCCAAGGCGACTGGGCGGAAACGGTCGCACAGGCGCGGACCTTCCTGGATAACCCGCGGGGGAACGGGCGGATTCCCGGCGTGAGCGATCACGCGATGCTGCGGATGGCGGAGGCGCAGGGGCGGACGGGGAAGTGGGCAGACGCGCGGGCAACGCTGGAGACGTGGCTGGGGCGGTTCGGGTCGGGGCAACTGGGTCCGGAGGGGAAGTTCGCGTACGGGTGGGTGAACGAGAACCTGGGCGAGACGGCGAAGGCGATCGCGGCGTACACGGAGGCGGCGCGCGGCGGGGGTGAGTTGGCGGCGCGGGCGAATGAACGCGTTGAACGGCTTCGCGCGGCGGATAAAGCTGCGGTTGCGGACAAGGCGGGCGGCGGCGGCGGCGCCAAAGACGACGGGCCGACGGCGGCGCTGCTGCCGCGGATTCCGAATCTACTGGTGGTGAAGGCGAACCGGTCGGGGCCGACGCTGACGAACCCGGGCGTGACGCCGGCGGCGGCGATCACGACGGCGGCGGTGAGCAACGTCGACGGCGGGAGCGCGCTACCGCTGCTGGCGCCGATGGCGCGCGGGATCGCGGTGGAGATCGCACCGCTGCCGGCGGTGCTGGCGTTCGACCGTGCGCCGGAGTTGCAGGCGGAGGGGGTTCGGGATGATGGGGATGCGCCGGCTTGGGCGGCGGGGAAATAGGGCCTTGCCAAGTGTGGAATTGAAAAGCATTAAGCCAAGCCGCGTTGCGAACGACGTCGCTGGCACGGAGTCGCAAAGAAGCAAAGGATCAAAGAAGCAAAGAAGACCAAAGCGGTGGGCTGGCCTGACCATCTCGCAATTCCAATTCACCCTGAATTGAATTCTTTGCTTCTTTGTTTCTTTGCTTCTTTGGGACCTAATGCCAGCGGCGCGTAATGCGCCGGGGCGCGACTTATACGACGCCAGGAGCAAGTGTCAGCGGTCCTCTCGAACGGTAAGTTGGTAGCCGTGGGCGGTGGGGCTGCCGCGGTCGTTGGCGTCGATTAAGGCGAGGTAGTAGGCGGCGTCGGTGGGGAGGGTGAATTTGAGGATGGGGTCACGGGAGTCGGTGGTGTCGTCGGCGGTGGCGAGGACGTGGCCGGCGGCGTCATAGAGGGTGAGGGTGGCGTCGAGGAGGGAGCCTTTTCGGTCGGCGAGGACTTCGGCGGTGGTTTTAGTGCCGGCCTTGCCCCCGATGCGGTAGACGTCAACGTCGTTGGGTTCCTGGATTGCGCCGAGGACGGTCTTGTTGAGCGGGAGTTCCTGGGCGGTTTTGAAGCCGCCGTTGGGTTCTTTTTCTTCAATCGTCGTGGCGGGGTCGGCGAGGGGGAGCTTGAACGGCGCGGTGTCGCCGGCGGGAGTTGTCAGGATGAGGGCGAGGTCGCCGGGCTTGGTGGCGGGTGGGAGGGTGAGTTCGATCTGGGCTTCGGAGTCGCCGGCTTTGGGGGCGTCGAAGGGTTTGGGGGGGTCGGATTTGGTTTTGGATTTGATTGTGGCGGGGATGGGGTCGCCGGCGGCGGTGGTAAGTTTGACGGCGGTGGCGTCGGCGAGGGAGAGGCCGCGGAGCTTGAGGGTTTTGGTGACGCCGGGGATGACGGCTAAGGGCGTGACGCAGGTGATCTTGGGGGTGTCCTTTTTCTTGTCTTCCTTTTTGTCTTGGGCGTGGAGGGGGAGGGTTATGGCGAGGATCACGAACCACTGGCAAGCCTGAGAGCTTGCCAGTGCCACCCAGAATCGCTCCCGTGGCGATCGCGTCACGTGAAGAGTTCCTCGACGGTTGCGCCTTCGTTGAGGATTTCGAGGGGGCGGCCTTCGGGGGTGTAGATTTGTTTGCGGGGGTTGATGCCGAGCGCGCTGTAGACGGTGTAGGCGACGTCGGCGGGTCGGACGGGGCGGTCGGTGACGTAGGCGCCGGTCTTGTCGGAGGCGCCGACGACCTTGCCGGCCGAGACGCCGGCGCCGGCGAAGATCATAGAGCCGGCGCGGCCCCAGTGATCGCGGCCGACGTCCTTGTTGATCTTGGGGGTGCGGCCGAACTCGCCCATGCAGACGACGAGCGTGTCCTTGAGCAGCCCGCGGGCGTGCATGTCGGTGATGAAGGCGCTGAAGCCCTGGTCGAAGATCGGGAGTTTCTTTTCGAGGTTGTTCCAGATCTTGGCGTGGTGGTCCCAGCCGCCGAAGTTGACGGTAACGAACTTGACGCCGCGCTCGACGAGGCGGCGGGCGAGGAGGCAAGACTGGCCGAACTCGTTGCGGCCGTATTCGTCGCGGGTCTTGTCGCCCTCGGCGGCGATGTCGAAGGCGGACTGGGCCTCGGTGGAGAGGACGATCTGGGCGGCCTTCTGCTGGAACTGATCGTAGGTGGCGATCTGATCGTTGCCGTGGATCTTCTGCGAGAGGGTGTCGACGGCCTGGAGGAGGTTTTTGCGGCGGTCGGCGGCGCGGGAGGTGAGCTGGTCGAGGCGGGCGAGGTCGCGGACCTTGTAATCCTTCTGGTTCGGGTCGCCGGCCTTGAAGGATTCGTAGCGGCCGCCGAGGAAGGCGGACTTGCCGAGTTCCCAGGTGAAGGAGGGGTTGCGCGGGACGGCGACGTAGGGCGGGAGGACGCCGGCGAACCCGGTCTCGAGCGCGACGACGGCGCCCATGGCGGGGTAGTCGCCGAAGGGGGAACCGAAGCGGCCGGAGAGGACCCAGTTGGTGGCGGTCTCGTGGTGATCGTTCTCGTGGGATTGACTTCGCACGAGGCAGACCTTGTCCATCGTTTTGGCCATCTTGGGGAGGAGCTCGCAGATCTTCAGGCCGGTGACGTTGGTGTCGATGGGTTTGTACTTACCGCGGATCTCTTCCGGGGCGTCGGGTTTCATGTCGAAGGTGTCGTGGTGGGAGAGGCCGCCACCGAGGTAGATCAGGATGACGTTTTTGGCGCGCGCTTTGGGAATGTTCCCCTGCGGGGAAACGCCAAACGAGGTTACGGCGCGGGCCTGGGCGGCGAAGAGACCGGCCGTGGAGAGGCCGAAGAGGCCCAGGCCACCGACGCGTAGGAAATCGCGGCGGGAAGCGCCGTTGCAGAGTTGAGTACGCTCTCGGGTGAGGGAGACGTCAAACATGGTGATCGTCCTTTGTCCGTTGTCCGTTGTCGGCTGTCAGTGGTTGAAGACGAATTCCTTTGAGTTCAACAGAGCCCAGGCGAGGTCGCGGTAGAGGTCTTCGCGGGGGTCACCGGCGGCGAGCGAATCTTGCACGGCTTTGGTTTCGACGGGCGTTGGGTGGCGGGCCAGGGCGGCGAGGAAGATGGCGTCGGTGGTGGCGGGGTCGGCCAATGACCTTTTCAAGAGGGTGGTGATGCGGCCGTCCTGGGCGCGGAGCTTGCTGCGGAGATCTTCGCCGTTGCTCAAATAGAGGAGTTGGGGGAGGGTGACGTCGGCGCTGCGTTCGCAGGCGCAGGCGGTGACGCGTTCGGAGCGGCCGAAGATCGTGAGGAAGTAGGAGGAGACGCCGGGCTCGGGGAGCTGGACGGCGCGGACGCCGGCGGGGTAACCGGGGAAGTTGTCGGGGACGGCGGTGGCGGCGGCGATGGCGTCGCTGAGGACTTCGGCGGGGAGGCGGCGGGCGTAATAGTGGGAATAGAAGCGGCGGTCCTGTTCGTTGCCGGCGAGCGTTTCGGACGACAGTTGGTAGGCGCGGGAGTTGAGGATGTCGCGCATCAGCGACTTGAGGTCGAAGCGGTGGGCGACGAAGTCTTCGGTGAGGGCTTTCCAAAGTGCGGGGTTGGACGGCGGGTTGCTGGAGCGGAGATCGTCCACTTGCTCGACGAGGCCAACGCCCATGAAGTGACGCCAGAGGCGGTTGACCATGGCGCCGGAGAAGGCTTCGTTGGCGGGGTTGGTGATCCAGTCGGCGAGGGCTTCGCGTGGATCGTGACCGGGTTGGAAGTGCGGCTGGGTGCGGTCCAGCGGCATGGCGGGCATCATCTTTTTGGTGCGCGGCTGGACGACGCCGGGGGGTTTGGCCATGACCTCGGCGAGGCGTTTGTTGCGGTCGTCGAGGCGGCGCTGGGCTTCTTCGATCTTTTTGGCGGCTTGCCTGGCGGCGTCGCCGGTTTTGCCTTCGGCGGCGGCTTTGGCGTCGGCGAGTTGCTTTTCGGCATCGGCGATCTGCTTGCGGGCGTCGCGCTCTTCGGACGAGCCGAGCGACAGCGTGGTGACGCCCTTCTCGGGTTCGGTGCGCTTCAGCGACACGCGCGAGAAGAAGGCGGCGAAGCGGTAGTAATCGTCCTGCGTGAACTTCTCGAGCGGGTGGTTGTGGCACTTGGCGCAGCCGATGCGGGTGCCGAGGAAGGCCTGGGCGAGGGATTCGGCGACCTCGGATTCTTCGACGTGCTGTTTTTCGCCGATCGTGTAGACGTAGTAGCCGACCTCGGGGTGGGCGGAGGAATCGCCGGTGGCGAGGATGACGTCGCGGGCGAGTTGGTTCCAGGGGCGGTTGACGGCGAGTTGCTGGCGCACCCAGGCGTGGAAGGCGCGGACGTTCTTGGGGCCGCGGACGTCGTGGTCGCGCTCCTTGCGGTTTTGCAGCAGGTCGCAGAAGGTCATCGCCCAGTAGTCTGCCCATTCGGGGCGGGCGAGGAGATCGTCGACCAGGCGGGCGCGTTTGTCGGGCCGACTGTCGTCAATGAACTTCTGCACTTCGGCGGCCGTGGGGAGCGTGCCGATCGCGTCGAGGAAGGCGCGGCGGACGAAGGTGGCGTCGTCACATTGCGTGGAGACGGGGATGTGGAGGCTGGCGAGCTTGGGAAAGACGTGATCGTCGATGAAGTTGTTCCTGGCGGCGTACTGCGAGGAATCGACGTCGCCGTCGAACGGCATCGTGAAGAGCTTGACCGCGACGAGGCCCTGGAAGTGGACGCGGACGGGCGCTTCGCCGTGGCGGAGGGCTTTGACCAGACCGTCGGGCGTGACCGAGACGGTGGCCTCGTCGTTGGAGAAACACTGCGCCATCCAGGTGACGTCGGCGGTTCGGCCGGTGGGCCAGTGGGCGGTGACGCGGAGTTGGCGGGTTTCGCCGAGTTTCATCGGGCCGTCGTCGTCGGCGGCGGTGATGTCGAGGTGGTCGGCGTCGGCCTCGGCGGGATCGGGGCCGGGGGCGCGGTGGGCGACCCAGTTGGCCAGGACGCGGGCGGCGTGGGAATCTTTCTCGAAGCGCTTGCCGCCCTCGTGACCGACTTGCGCGGTGGCTTTCAGGATGATCAGGCTGTGCTGCGGGTCGGCGTAGTCGATGCGGCGGCCGTTCATTTCGGTGGTGAGCCAGTTGTAGTCCCAGTCGGGGGCGTAGCCGCGGAGGGAGAGGCGAAAGCCGTTCTGCCCGGCGAGCTTGCCGTGGCAGTTGCCGGCGTTGCAGCCGTAGCGCGTGAGGATGGGGACGACGTCCTGGCGGAAGGAGGGCGGGTCGTCGGCCAGCGCGGGGATAGTGACTAGCAAGAACAGCGCGGCGAGGGGCATCCCGCGCTTTCGACGTCCGTTGCAACTGTAACGGCTGGCATCTGTTGGAGACATGCTCTGCCTTGGATATCGCCCGCGTGGGTCGGCCGTTGAAACGGCGGGCGCAATCCGTTGCGCGCAGATAACCGGCGAAACCCCGACGTGTCGCCTAAGCAATCGGCACGGAACCTTAATCCGCCGGCAGTTCGGACGTAACACGGGTCTTCTAATCTGATTCTCATCGAGTGGCACGGCTCTTGTGTTCAGGGTCGTGAACCGCAAAGCCTTGATTGGAGCGTGACGTCATGTTCAGGGATGATGAAGGATCTCGGACGAAGATGTTGGTGACCTGCGGGCTGATCGCGTTGTCGGTCGGCTTCGGATATTCGATGGGGTTGAACCACAGGTTGAATTCCCCGGCGAACCTGTTGCCGATGGCGCCGACCACGCCGGACGCGCTGGCGGTCGTGCAGGACGCCGTCAACCAGGCGCGGGCGGCGGGCGACGAGGAGACGGCGCGGTGGTTCGAAACGGTATCGGCCGAGGGTAAAGATCAGATGATGGCGTGGGCGAAGCGCCGGGCGCATTACGCGGCGGGCGGGTGAGATTATTGTCCGCCGTCGCTCGTCGTTTTCAGTTCGAGATTGTCGAGGTACCAGGTGACCTTGTCGGTGGCGGTGCTGCACAGGCCTAGCCAGTCGAGGCGTTTGAACTCTGGGGATTTGAGCCGCAGTTTGGGTTTGTCGATGGGCTTGGCGCCTTCGGTGGCGACGGTCATCGCCCAGGTGCCGGTCGAATCGTTGCCCATGCCGCAGCGGATCTCGATGTGAGTCCACTTGCCCTGGGGGACGTCGATCGGATTGGTGCCGGGCGCGGTCAGTTTGCCATCGGCGATGGTGAGGCTTGGGCCGGCGTGATACGGCTGGGCGGCGTCGCGCCACTCGTGGAAGATTTTCGCGCCGGCCTCGGGGCGGACGTCGAAGCTGAAGGTGGTGACGCCGTCGGCGTGGCCAGGCTTGTAAAACAGGTGCGGGTTGAACGACGCGGCCAGGCCCGGCGCGTCCGTGAACTTCAGCGACCGCTTGCCGGCGGCGGCCTGCTCTTCGGTGACGGCGATCGAATCACCCTTTTTTTCCACGACCTGCGTCGGGCCGGTGATGCGGGCGTTGTTCGCGTAGGCTTCGAAGTCTTCCTTAAACGTCAGCGGCGGCGCGGGCGGGGCGGGTGGGGCGACGCGCAGCGGCGGGAAGGTGGCGGATCTCGCGAGATCGACCCACGCGGCGTCGCCATACACGCCGGCCTTGGAGTAATCGAAGGGCTTGAAACCGAGCTTGAGCGCGGGCGACTCGGGCCGCAGGTGATAGTCGCGATGCACCGGATCGACGAAGAGCGGATCGGCGATGACGGAACCGGCGTCCTTGCCGGACTTTTGCCAGTCGGCGAAGGACATTCCGGCGAAGCTGATCTCGCCGCCGCCGGCGTTCCAGTAGACGTTGTTCTTCATCGCGACGTTCGCGTCTTTCCACAGGCCGTCGAGCAGCTTGCCCGTGTGATAGTAAATGACGTTGTTCGCGAACGTGAAGGAGAGGTGCTGCTCGGCGCGCGAGCGCTGCACCTGCTGGAGCTGGCTGTCGATGAAGAGGTTGTTGCGGACGACGTTCTCCTTGCCGTAGTGCTGGTGGAACGAGCCGGTCTTGGTGTCGTAGACGAGGTTGTTTTCGAGCGTGATGCCGGTCGAGCCCTCGTCGGTGTAGAGGCCCCAGCCGCCGTAGCTGTAGGCGTAGACGTCGTGGACGACGTTGTTGCTGACGGTCGTCCCCTCGCTGGGCCCGAGGGTGTAGACGCCGCCCATGTCGCTGAGGACGCCCATGCCGATGTGGTGGATGTGGTTGTATTCGATGGAATTGCGCTTGGCGACGCTGTTGGCGTAGCCCCAGACCCAGCCGACGGACACGCCGGTGTAATAGAAATCAGCGATCTCGTTGTGAGTGATCGAATTGTCGGCGCTGTGGCCGATCAGGACGCCCACGGCGTCGGGGAAGATGCGGCCGCCGCCGCGCAGGACGTTGTTATCGACGGTGATGTGCCCGGTGGCGGTGGCGTCGGTGACGCCGCGCATTTCGCCGATACGGACGGCGCCGCAGCCGAGGTCGTGCAGGTAGGAGTGGACGAGCTTGCAGTTCTGGCAGCCGGCGCGGAACCAGACGCCGGCGGTGGCGACGTGGGCGATCTCGCAGTCCTCGATCGTGACGTCGCGCGCGCCGTCGAGGTTGATCATGCCGGGCATCGAGGTGACGGCCTGCGAATCGCCCTGGCCCTTGGGGGGCAGAATGTACTGGCCGTACTGAAATGACAGGCCCTTGAGCGTGACGTGCCCCACGTACGCCTTGTCCTGCGGCCGCCCGGCGACGTGGACGAATTCCGACGTCACGGGCGCGACGGCGACGATCTTTTCCGGCTCTTCACCGGGCAGGGGCTTGTAGTAGAGCGTGCCGTCGCGGTCGAGGAACCATTCGCCCGGGGCGTCGAGGGCCTGCTTGAAGTTTTCGAGGTGGTACCGCTGCGAGGCCTCGTACGCGCCGAAGTCCCGTTGCATGGGCGCCGCCCCGATGACGGCGCGACTTGCCGGGTCGAACGACGATACGCGCATACGCGAGGTATCCCACGAGTGGTAGAAGACGGCGGTCACGTCTGACAGACGATCTTTGGGCACGCCCGCCAGCACGTCGATCTCGCCCTTGCGGCCGACGAATGCCCGACCGCTGAGGCTTGCCGGCTTGCCGGTATCCGGGTCGATACCCGTGGCGACCTTGCCGGCGATGTGGAAGTAGAACTCGTTGGGCGTCCGCGCGCGGGTGGCCCGTCGACCGTCGATCCAGAGTTGCTCGAAGTACCATTTTCCGTCTTTGACGTCGGGAATCTGCGTGGTCCAGATGCCGTCGGCGCCGGGTTTGAAACCGGTGATCGCGCGGCCGCCGGTGAAGATCGGTTTGGCGCCGTCGGCGGCGCGATAGGTGATCGGCGCGGCGGCCGTGCCGCCGTCCTGCGGCGTCAGGACGAACGTCTCGGTCAGCGGATAAGTTCCGCCGGCGATCATCACCGTGACCGGTTCCCCGAGCTCCGCGCCGGCATTCAACTTGCGGATCGCGTCCCGCGCGCCCGCGAGGCTGGCGAGCGGTCCATCCTTACCGTCGGCCTTGGCGGTGCGACCGGACCAGGCGTCGTTGCCGTCGGGCGCGACGTAAAGCGTCGTGGCGGATGCCCGCGGCGCAATCGCGAGAACAACGACAAACACCAGGCAAGCGCGTTGTTGAAGCGTCATGGTGCGCTATACCGACGCGACGTATCCCCTGTTGGTGCGCTTACCGCACCGTCGACGGCATCGTCGTCGGTTTCTCGATTTCCCCGCGCGGGGCGATCTCGAACAGTTTCATCCGCGCCCAGTCCCGCCAGTCGGGGCGCGGGTCTTTGAACGCCAGCTCCTGCAGGAGCTTGACCATGTCCTGGTCCCGGTCGCCGCGCTTGTCCTTCACGCGGGCCAGGTTCGCCAGATACTCCGGGTTGTCCGGGGCGAGCTTGCGGGCCTTTTCATAGGCTTCGATGGCCTGGTCGTACTTCGTCGTATCGAGCTCCAACACCATGCCCAGGTTGTTCCGCACGTCGGGCTGGTACGGCATGAGCTTGGTCGTGTTGTAAAACTCCCAGGCGGCCTCGTAGTAACGGCCCTGGCGGTAATAGATCAGGCCGAGGTTGTTGTGGGCGGGTCCGAAGGTGACGTCCGCCTCGATCGCCGTGAGCAGCACGCGCTCGGCCTCGTGATCCTTGCCCTGTACGATGAGGGCGTAGGCGCGATCGTTTTCCTGCCGCGCCAGCGCGGTGTTGGGCGTGGCGTTCGGCGACGTGGCGACGGTCGTGCGATGGCCGTCCTGGCAACCGCCCGCCAACAAGGCCGTCGCGATCGCGAGCAATAAAAGGGGATACCTCATCTCCGCCGCCATCATATCGTCACCCCCCTGCCGGGCCGAAATCCGGCAAGCGCCCGCTACTTCTGGGTGCGGGCGGGCGTGTAACTGAGGTAATCGACCTCCACGCCTGCGGACCACAGCTCCTCGCCGTCGCGGGCGTCCGCGGTCGTGCCCGCCTGCTCGGGGGGCGACAGCTCGATCGCGCGCGCCCGCGCGCTGGGGTCGATCCGTGACAACGCGACGAGGAACGACGTCAACTGCTTGAGCGTGAGCGGCTCGAACCGGAGGAAGACCGGCAACTCGGAGTAGTCGCCGCCCTCGAGGCGCGTGGGGCTTCCCGGTTCGCTGCCGGGCGCGTCGGGCAGTCCCGCGGCGGTGGCGGCCTGGCGCAGGCGGGCGTTGAGCTGCGGGATCTCCATCGCCCCGGGGGCGGCGGCGCGCGACGGGGACGACCGCCACCGGGCGATCTCGCGCATCGACGACGTCGCCGCGACCAGATCGCGCTCGGCGGCCGTCGCGTCCTCCTTCATCCGCTCCATGCGCCCGTACGCCAGGACGCCGGCGAGCGCGCCGGCCAGCAACAAGACGCCCAAAAGCGCCGTCCGTCGTTTCGCCGCGTTCATGGCGTTGCCCCGTTGTCCGCGGCCTGCGCCGGCCTGTTCCCCCGGACGGTGAACCGCCACGCCGCGGGGAGCTTCTGCATCTCCGGGGGCGGCACGTCCAGCCCCGCCGACCGCGCCGCGGCGGCGAGCGCTTCCACGTCCTCGTGCGCGCGGGACGTTCCACCGACTTCGACGGACGTGTCGTTAAACGTCATGCGTTCGAGCTGGATGCGCGTCGTCGCGGGGACGTGGGCGAGCACGTCGTGAAGCACGCGAAGCGCCGACGCGCGCGCCACCGCCGGCGCCGCCGAGCCGCCGCCGCCGGTCAGCCGGCGGCGCTCGCTCTCCACCGTCGCCCGCACGTTGGGCGGCACGGTCCAACCGGGAAACTGCTGTCGAAACGCCTCGGTGAGTTGTTGCTCGCGCTGTCGCGCCAAGCGGTCGTACGCGACCGACCGATACAGGAACACGCCCGCCGCCACGATCGTCAGCAGCGCCGCCGACGCCAAGGCGGCGTTCAGCGCCCGTCGCACGCCGCGTAACGTGTCTTCGGCGGCGATCGCGCCGCGCCGGAATTGGAACCACGGCGTCACCCGCGCGGTTCGCAGGCCCTCGGCGACGCCGGCCACCGCGTCTTCGATTGTTTCCGACCGACGCGTGACGTCGAGCCCGACCAGCCCGCCCGCCACGTCCTCCGCTTCGCCGCACAGGACGATCGGCGGCATCGCTCCCGCGCCGCCCCCTCGCGCCGCGGTCAAGTCCACTTGCAAACGAATCGCCGCCGCATTGCCTTCGACGAGCGCCCACGACGTCGGCACGCCGTCCGACATCGAAACGACGTCCGCCCAGCCGTCGCGGGCCCAAATCACGAGTCGCTCGCCCGCGCCTGGTGCGAGGAACTGCACCGCGACCATTACCGCGGGCGAAATCGCCAGCACCGGAACGCCGGCGCCCTCCAGCGCATCGACCAGCGGCCGGACCCGCTCGTTGCTTACGCACGCGCCAAGGGCCGTCGCGCCCCGCCGCACGAAATCGGCAGTGAAGTGTTCCGCCGGGATCGGGAGTTTCTCTTCCAGGCGAAACGCCAGGGCCGCGTGGTCGCCGGCCGGCAGGTCGTCCGTGTCGATCGTCGCCGCCAGGCACCACGCCGACGGCAGCGCCAGCAATACCGCCGCGCCGTCGTATCCGCGCTGGCGCAACCGCTCGGCGACCGAAGCCGCGATCTCGCCCGCCGCCGCGCCCGGTTCGAAGCGCAATTCGTCCGCGCCGCCCGGCGAGGCGATGCGCCACACCGAATCGCCCGCGAACAGAACCACCGCACGCGACGCCGCCATCACTTGCCTCCCCCCGCCTCGTGCGGCCTGGCGATCGTCTGCCGGCGGCCGTCGATTTCGACGTCCACCTGCGACGGCCGGATCGCGACGATCTTCGCCCCGTTCGCCGTCTCGCCGACGCCCTTTAATTCCACCGCCGCGCCGGTCCCGTTTCGGATCATCGCCAGCGAATCGCCGATCGTTCCGACCAGCACGAACGGTCCCCCCGCGGTTGTCGTCGCCGAGATTCGGGATGCGCCCCCATTCCGCGCGACGTCGCCACTTGCCGTTCCGCCGCCGTCGCTCGCTCCCCCGCGCAGTCGAAGCGTCCAGATCGACTCGAAATCGCCCAGCGTCAGTTGTGATTCTCGCGTCGTCGCCGGCGATGACGCGGCCACGCGATCGCCGCCGACCGCCCCTTCGTCACTAACTGACATGCCCGCCGTCACGCCCACCACCGCGCACGCCACGGCCCCCACCGCCAGCGCCCCGGCGATCGCCCACAGCACCGTGTTCGTCCGACGAACGTTCATCTGTGACTCGTCACCACGAAAACCTCGACACGATCGGCCGCGCGGGGTCGCGCTCGTCCGACACCAGCAGATCATACCCGTCCCGCCGCCCGGTACGCGTGATGACCCACAACGAGTGACAGGTCGAACCCTCGACCAGCCCCACGTTCCCCCGCCGCCGCACCACCTCGGCGGACGTCCGGACGACGAGGTCCCGCAGTCCCGCTGCCGCGTCCTGGTCGAACGAATGGTCCGACGCCTGCCGCTTAAAGAGCGCGTCCCGCGCCTCGACGAGCCGGCTGACCTCCGCCCCCGCCAGCGACCGTCCGCCTGCCAGCGTGATCGCCGCCTCGGGCGCGCGCCGGATATTGATCGCCCCGTTCCCCCAACACGTCAGTAAGTCCACCGGCGCCGTCCGGCTGCCCGGCGTCGCGCGAATCAGTTGCACCGCCGACACGCCGTCGAACACCTGGCCCCATCCCCCGACGGCCGGCGCGCGATCGTCCACCACCGGCGCCGTCCCGCCGCGCACCACGCCCGCCACCGCACCCGCCGTCGGCCGCAGCTTGATACGGTTTAACAACCCCGAGCCGGACAACGCGGTCTGTAACCGGGATTGCGCCGCGGCCACGTCGGCGTCGCGCAGGATCGCGTTCACATTCGCCTTCGCCTGCTCGTCCGCGAGGATCAGCTCGAACGTCACGCCGCCCAACCGGATCGACGTCGCGCACCGCGCTGTCGGCCGGCGTCGCTCCTGCTCCAGTGCGCCCAGGATCTTCTCCGCGTCGGGGAGCAGCGCCCGTTCGCAGCTCGTCGCGCCCCACCGCTGTTGCAGATTGTCCGCCGCGTCGCGCGCGTCCGCGGCCGCCCGCAGCGCCCCCCTGCTCACCGCCACCAGCAGCGTCGTCGAGAGCACGAGCAGCGCCAGCACCATCACCAGCACGTACGCCGGCCGCCGCCCTCTCCGTCGAAACTGTTGCAACCGCGCCGTCACCGCAGCACCATCTCCCGGTCAAGCGGGCCATCCCACCGCTCGATCCGCACGCGCACGCGCGACGGCACGCGGGCGGCGTCCCGCGCGGCGCCGTCGCCCAGTTTGATCGCCACGTCCTCGCCGAGCCGCACCCGCACGTCATCGCCGGACAGCCCGGTCAACTCGATCCGCCGCACCCCCGTGACCACGGCCTCGCTCCACGGCTCGGGCCGAATCGCGTCATCGAGGTACGCCTGCTCGCGCACCAGCACCTCGTTTACCAATCGATACCGCACCCGCGCCAGCCGCTGGCTCGGCGTCCGCGTGCGCAGGTCGATCCCACCGTAACCGATCACCTCAAATGCCGCCGCCGTCGGCGTCCCGACCAGCGCGGTTGCCGTCGCCAGGTCGCGCCGGATCAGCGCCATCCCCACCTCGCACGCTTCACCTGATGACGCCGCCTCCATCCGCCGCCGGTCGCGCGAGAGCGCCGCCGTCGCCGTCAGCACACCGCCGATGAGCAATCCCGCCAGCGTCGTGGCCAGCAGCATCTCGACGAGCGTAAAGCCCCTCGCTCTGCGCAAACGATGATTCATGATTTCCCCCCGTCCCGCCCCGCCACGCGCTTGAGCAGGTCCACGTTCAGCACCCGCCGCCCGCGCTCGTTCACCTCTAACCGCACGACGACGCAACCGACCCGCGCCGCGCTCGGATCGCGCACCACCGACGTGCGCCACGTGCAGTTCTCCGCCCCGGCCAGCGCCCCCTGCGACGGCACGGGGATCGATTCGCCCGTCTCCCCGCCGAACCACCCCGCCACCATCCGATCCACCGCCGCCGCCGCCCGCGCATTTCGCTGCGCCGTGCCCCACTGCCCCAGCGCACGACCGCGCGCCAGCGCCACCGCGCTAACGAGCACCGCCAGCACGACCAGCCCGGCGATGACCTCAATGAGCGTCATGCCGCGCCGCCGCGTCGGTCGCCGCGAAGATTCGTTCCACCTGCGCTTCATTCGCCAACACCACGGTCACTCCGCCTAACCCGGTCACCAGGATCCACCGCGTGCCCTCCGGTCCCGCGATCTTCACCGCATACGTCGGCGACAGCCCGACCGGCGAAATCGCCACGGACGCCTGGCCGTAGTCCGTTTCGCCCTCCCGCGTCCGCACCGCCTCAATCCGCATCGGCGGCGGGACGTTCGCCGCGAACGTCGCCTCAGGCCCGCCTTGCTCGCGCCGCTCGATCCGCGACGCCGACAGGTCGAACACCAGTTCCACTTCCCGCCCGAACCGCCGCGCCACGTCCCGCGCCGACGCGTCGGCGTATTTCACCTGCTCGATCGCCTCGGTCATCCGCGCCCGCCGAATCGGCCCCGCGAAGGTCAGCACCACCGCCCCGCACAGCAGGCCCATCACGATCACCGCCACCATGACCTCGATCAGCGTGAACCCCCGTCGAAATGACAAAGCACGGTCGATCATTTCTTCGCCGCCGCCGTCACGTCCACATCGCTGTTGGTAATGTCCGCGTCAGCCCCGTTCCCCCCCTCGCGCCCGTCCGCCCCATAGCTGACGATGTCGTACGCCCCATTCCGCCCCGGCTGCACGTACTGGTAAGGCCGGCCCCACGGATCGTTCTGCAGCACCTTGATATACTGCGGCGCTAGCACCGCCAGCCCCTCCTGGTTCGTCGGGTACCGCCCCTTATCCCCGTAGTAAAGATCGACCGCGCCCGCCAGGCTAACGATGTCCGCCACCGCCCGCTTCCGCTTCGCCTTATCCAACATTCCCGCCGTCGCATAGGTGATGATCCCCGCCATCAGCCCGATGATCACGACGACGATCATCACCTCAACGAGGGTAAACGCGCGCGGCCGCCGTCTCCTTCTTCCCTGAACCCTAAACCCTGAACCCCGAACCCTGCTACTGAATGACATTCCCGGCCTCCAATATCGGCAACACCGTCGCCAGCACGATGAACAGCACGACGATCGCCAGCAGGACGATCAGCGCCGGCTCCAGCACCGCCGTGAACCGCGCCGCCGACGTCGCGACCTGCTGATCGTACGTCTCGCCCAGTCGCTCCAGCATCTCCTCGAGGCGTCCCGACTGCTGTCCCACCGCGAACACCTGCACGACCATCGGTGGAAACGCGCCCGACCGGTCGATCGCCTCGCCGATGTCGCCGCCCGCGGTGATCGCCCGCTCGCACTCCGCCAGCGCCTGCCGCAGCACGCGGTTGGCGGTCGTCCGCTGCGCGATCTGCACCGCGCGGACGAAGACCACGCCGCTCTTCAGCAGCGTCGCCACCACCACGCAGACGCGCACGATCGCCTGCTTGCGAATCAATTCGCCGAGAATCGGAATCCGCAACACTGCCCGATCCCACAAACCGCGTCCCCTGGGCGTACGAACCAGCACGCCGAATCCAGCGAATAGTGCCGCCACACACGCCGCGATTAGCCACCACCACGCCACCAGAAAATCGCTGAACCCCTTCACCACCCGCGTCGGCAGCGGCAGTTCCTGCCCCTGCTCGATCAGCGGCTCGAGAATCCGCGGTACGACGAACGTCATCAAAAACAGGCTCGCCGCAATCGCCACGGTCAGCACGATCGTCGGGTAGATCAGCGCCGTCGCGATCCGCCCGCGAAACTGCTCGCTGCGCTCCCGAAACTCCGCCAGCCGCAGCAGCGACCGATCCAGCGTACCCGCGTCCTCCCCCACCTCGGTGATGTTCACCGCCAGTTCGTCGAACGCGCCGGGATGCTCGCGCATCGCCTGCCCCAGCGACGCCCCGCCCGCCACCCGGTCGCGCAGCAGCAAAATCGTCGTCTGAAACCGTCCCTTGTGCTGCCGCGCCAACGTCTCCAACGTCTCCAGCAGCGGCACACCCACGCCGAGCAGCGTCGCGACCTCGCGAATGAAATCGCTGACTTCCGCGCGTTTACGTCCCGACACCCGCCGCCATTTCACCGCGCTCGTCGCCCCCCTACCCGCCGACGCCGACGACAGATCCCGAACCACCAGCCCCCGCTCGCGCAACAAATCCCGCGCCTGCCGCGGCGTATCGGCGGCGATCGTGCCCGACCGATCCCCGGCCCTCAGCACCATGAAGCGGACGGTAGCAGGCGGGAGGCGTGCCCCGGCGCGCGCTCGGCACGCGCCGGGGCTGCGATCCCTAGCGTCGAGCTCGGCGCCGCGAGGTGCCGCGCTTCGCGCGTGCGCGCCGCGGAGCGCCCATCGCGCGCTTCCGGCCGCGCCGCGCCGCCGTGCGGCCGCGCGCCGCGGTCTTGCGCCGGCGGGCGCCGGTCCGCTTCATCTTCACCTTGGCGACGTTCCCCTTCTTGTCGATGAAGTAGAGGAAGCCCTCTTCGCGGCGGATGCCGCACTGC
>Ga0207674_10002972_pt1 | contig 21049 bp, 28 predicted proteins | sample KBSCornC72_FD_184303 | JGI IMG/M metagenome (GOLD analysis project Ga0207674, IMG submission 184303) | Corn rhizosphere microbial communities from Kellogg Biological Station, Michigan, USA - KBS Corn C7-2 (SPAdes) (version 2) | ecosystem: Host-associated > Plants > Roots > Rhizosphere > Soil ...
GAGAGGGTCGGCAGGTCTTCGCCGACTCCTCCGCCGCTGAAGGTTTCAGCTGCCGTCCGTGCAGCCGCTTCCGCTGCCTCGCGCCCGTGGAGCATCGCCGTCGCCTCGGTCGCCAGAATGATCTTGGCCTGGTTGATCTCCGCACCTTGCAGGCTCTCCAGCTTTCCGATGTCCTCCAGCGATAAGTCGGTGAACAGCTTCAGGAAGCGGCCGACGTCGGCGTCCGCCGTGTTCCGCCAGAACTGCCAGTAATCGTAGGCGCTCAAGAGGTCCGCATTGAGCCACACCGCACCCTGCGCGGTCTTGCCCATCTTGGCACCGTCCGCAGTCGTGATCAGCGGGGTGGTGACTCCGAAAAGCTCGGTCCCCTCGATCCGTCGGCCGAGCTCGATGCCGTTGACGATATTGCCCCACTGGTCGGACCCGCCAAACTGCGCCCGGCAGCCGACCCGCCGAGTCAGCTCCAGGAAGTCGTATGCCTGGAGGATCATGTAGTTGAACTCGAGGAAGGTCAGCGGCTGCTCGCGATCGAGCCGAAGCCGCACGCTGTCGAACGTCAGCATTCTGTTGATCGTGAAATGCTTTCCCACCTCTCGCAGGAACTGGACATACTCGAGCCGGTCGAGCCAGTCGGCGTTGTTGACCATGATCGCGTCGCCGCGGCCATCGCCGAACGTCAGGAAATGATCGAACACGCGGCGGATGCCGGCGATGTTCGCGTCGATCTGGTCGTGGGTGAGGAGCTGACGGCTCTCGTCCTTGCCGCTGGGGTCGCCGACCTTCGTGGTTCCGCCGCCCATCAGCACGATGGGACGGTGCCCCGCCTGCTGCAGGCGCCGGAGCATCATGATCTGGACGAGGCTGCCGACGTGCAGGCTCGAAGCGGTCGCGTCGAAGCCGATGTAAGCGGACACGATCTCCTTGCTCGCGAGCGCGTCCAGCGCCGCCGCGTCGGTGACCTGGTGGATGTACCCGCGCTCGTCGAGGAGCTTCAGCAATGAAGATTTGTACGCCGTCATGCACGGCCGCTTAGCGTCGTTAACGTGTCGCTGCTACATTAGCTGCTAGAATCAGGGCGCGATGCAACTGAACCTGGTCCCGCATCCGGCGACTCCGCCATCGGACCCAGACTTCAAGGTCTGGGCGAACGTCGAGCATGCCGGCGCCCTCGGCGTGATTGCCTCGACAAACATCTGGTTTGGAGTCGGCGCTCCCGCGAGCCGTTTCGTCATCCCCGAGGTCAACGATCCAGGCCGTGCCGAGGATCTCTGGAAGACCACCTGTTTCGAAGCTTTCATGCGCGTGCACGGCGCCGATGCTTATCGCGAATGGAATTTCGCTCCCTCAGGCGAGTGGGCGGCGTACGATTTCGCGAAGCAGCGCGAAGACAAGGCGGATGCCGAAGTCGCGCCGCCCTACATCCGCGTCGAGGACAATATGACCTGGTGGGCGCTAGGGGCGACCATTGCGGTAGACGCCAAGGCCGCTTGGCAGATCGGCCTTTCCGCGGTTCTTGAGGAAAAAGACGGCACCAAGTCGTACTGGGCGCTCGCTCATCCCGAAGCGAAGAAACCCGACTTCCACGACCCGGCTTGCTTCATCGCGCACCTGCCCTAAGCACAATCGAATGACCCTGTTTGGTATCGATCGGCTCCTTGCCGATCCTGAGCTCCGTCGTCCGCTGGAGGGAAGACGCGTCGCGTTGCTCGCCCATCCGGCGTCCGTCACGCGCGATCTGACGCACAGCCTCGACGCGCTCGTCGCCGCCGGAGTGAAGCTCACCGCCGCTTTCGGTCCGCAGCACGGCCTCAGGGGCGACAAGCAGGACAATATGGTCGAGTCCGACGATTTCACGGACCCTGTCCATCAGATCCCGGTGTTCAGTCTTTACGGGGAAGTGCGGCGGCCGACGGGCCAGTCGCTCGGCACGTTCGATACGATCCTCATCGACCTGCAGGACGTCGGCTGCCGGATCTACACCTTCATCACCACCTTGCTCTACGTGCTCGAAGCCGCGGCGGAGAACGGCAAGAGTGTGTGGGTCCTCGACCGGCCCAACCCGGCGGGGAGGCCGATCGAGGGACTGTCGCTGCGTCCAGGGTGGGAGAGCTTTGTCGGCGCCGGTCCGATCCCGATGCGGCACGGACTGACGCTCGGCGAACTCGGGAAATGGTTCATTGAGCACTTCCGCCTCGACGTCGATTATCGCGTGGTCGAAATGGACGGCTGGAAACCGGGAGAGGGAGCGGGCTTCGGCTGGCCGCCAGAGCGCGTCTGGATCAACCCCAGTCCCAATGCGGCCAACGTCAACATGGCGCGCGCCTATGCAGGCACGGTGATGCTCGAAGGGACGACGCTGAGTGAGGGCAGGGGGACCACTCGCCCGCTCGAGCTGTTCGGCGCGCCCGACCTGGAACCCTCGAAGATCATGGCGGAAATGGAGAAGCTCGCGCCCCAATGGCTCGCCGGCTGCAAGCTTCGCGAGATCACGTTCCAGCCCACCTTCCACAAGCATGTCGGCGAAATGTGCCGCGGCCTCTTCATTCACGCCGAAGGGCCGTTCTACGATCATGACGCGTTCAAACCATGGCGGCTGCAGTCGCTGGCGTTCAAGGCCATCCGGAGGCTCTATCCGGACTATGCGCTGTGGCGCGATTTTCCGTACGAATATGTGTTCGACAAGCTCGCGATCGACGTCATCAACGGTTCGCCGCTAATGCGCGAGTGGGTCGATGATGCGGATGCGACGCCAACCGATCTCGACACGCTGACCATCCCGGATGAGCGGGACTGGGAAGAGCAGCGCAAGCCGTATCTGATCTACTGACGTTCCTGAGCCTCCGGACGAAGCGCAGACCTGGCAATCCGTCCCGATCTCTCGGGCGATAGCCTTCGAAAGAGCGCCCGATGCTCCTTCGGCACTGCCACGAGGTCGTCCGGCGCGATTCTTATCCGGTTCTCGGCGCCATAGTTGGTCGTGTCGGTGAACCACGGTCGCGCATAGACGAGATAGACCATCGGCCGCTCCGTCGTCGCCCGGTTGTCGGTACCTTGGTGGGCGAGCCTATAATCCATCGCGTAGCAGCGCCCGCGCTCGATATAAGGAAGCTCGAAATCTTCGTCATCGCGAGATTTCACGTGGCTCGCCCGAAAGAGCTTGGTTGTTCCTGTGTCTGGCGTGAGATCGACCAGGGGAATTGCGACGGTGATCCCATACGCGCCCATCGCAGCCCGGGTGAAAGGCTTGCCTGGAAACAGATCGTCATGGTCGACATGCAGATGTTGTGGTTTTGCGCCGGGGAGCGCGGTCACGACGGCCAGGCTGTCGATCAGATAGTCTTCGCCAAGCGCAGCACTGGCCAACGCAAGCAGCGCCGAATTGGCATAGAAGTGGGGCGACAGATACGGACCTGTCATGCGCACCGGCACCTGAAGGCGGCGGTTGCCGACGCTGAAGCGATCGGGGGAGGACGCGATATCCGGGAACTGGCGGAGATACTCTGCCTTCAATTCATCGATGAAAGCGGGCTCGAAGGTGCCGTCGAAGACGACGTAGCCATCCCGTGCAAAGCGCTCCGCCTCATCCATGCGGCTGTTTTCTTCCCTTCACCCTGATCGTGGCAAGCCTCCCAGCATTTGCCACCGCTTTTCGGGTTTCCAGGCAAAGAGATCGGAAATTCATCAGAAGAACATCATGCTCTCGCAGTCAGAAATGCTATAGTATCCGCGACCGGACCTTCTGCAGCAGGGGCAGACCGATGGGATGGCGCATCTACTCAGTCGTGGCGGGGCTATTGATCTCTCAGCAGGTCGTGGCGGCCGACCAGAGTCGATCCGAACGCGACCGGCAGATCAGTGAAATCGTGTTCCAGAATTATCCGCCAAGGGCGTTTGCCGCGGGTGAAGAGGGGCCGGTCTTCTTCACCGTGACGCTTGACAAGGATGCGCATCCAACCAGCTGTCAGGTGACCCACGGCAGCGGTCATCCGCTGCTCGATGATGAGACGTGCAAGCTGATCGTCCAGCTTGCGGTGTTCAATTCGGCGAAGGATGCAAACGGCCGCCTCATCCGGCAAACGACCGAGGGCGTCGTGAACTGGACGCTTCCGGGACACACTCCAGCCCCGATCAATTTCAGCCCCGCCGCCAGCGCTGCGCCGGCCACGACGGAGCGCCAGGTCTGCAAGAAAACTTTGCGGGTTGGGACTCTGTCCGATTACGAGCGGACCTGCATGACGCCTTCGGAATGGGCGCATCAGTCCGATGAGGAGAAACAAACGTATGAGGAATTGCAGGGCAGGAGGGGAAGCACTCATTGCACGATAGCAATTGGCGGGATGGGCACGGGTACCGTCGGTTCGGGTGCTGCAGAGGAACATCCCGATTGCTAGGCTGGCAGCACCCTTGCCCCGGGCGCCGAACGAAGGCACCCTCGATTTCCAATTTGCGGAGAGTGACAGATGTCGGTTCGGCCAGTGATGCTTACAGGGGCTCTGCTTCTGAGTGCCCCCGCTCTTGCGCAGTCCAGTGACCAGCGCGCCGCTCAGAACGCCGATCAATGGGCGATCTTTCAGCAATTCTATCCGGCGCGGGCGATCGCCGCGCGTGAGGAGGGTGCCGTCGGCTTCAAGGTCACGCTGGACAGCCAGGGTGTGGTGACTGGCTGCCAGGTTACTCGGAGTAGCGGCCATCCGCTTCTCGACGAGGAGACGTGCAACCTCATCACTTTGCACGCTCAGTTCAAACCGGATCCAGGCTTGTCGCCCTCCCAGGTGCGGAGCAGCGAAGGCATGATCACGTGGAAGCTTCCGGCAAGCAGTGCTGCGCTTCCGCCGCCTCAGCCGGTGAGCACGGCCGCGGCGCCTGAGAAGGTGATCTGCAGGAAAACCCTTCGGACCGGCTCGCTTGCGGCCTACGACCGCACCTGCATGACGGCGAGGGAATGGTCGCGCCAATCGGATGCAACCAAGGAAACGTGGGACGAGGTGCAGGGCCGCAAGGGCTCGACTCACGGGAATTGAGCCGCTCTCCGCTCGGCGAGCGTGGTTAACGAAGAAGTAGGAGGTTGCTGGCTATCTCGCTCTCACGTCTTTGACCGGGAGCCCGCCCTCGATGGCCACGCAGGGGATCGAACAAGTTACCGAAAACGCGATTCGCGCCGTTGCGCGCGATTGCGGTTCGCTGTCGATGGAGTGCAGCGATGTCGCCGGCTACGTCAAAGGGGTCTCGAGCCGCATCGCCGAGCATATGAAAATGCTCGACCAGCTCGAGGAGGTCACGACGCGGCTGCTTGGCGACCAGGGGCGCGTCAGCGATTCAACCGACGAGGCGCGGCTGTTGTCAGAGCAGGCCAAGGCCAAGCTCGAGGCGGGGCGTGAGGCGATCGAAGGCACAATTGACGGTTTCAAGGGCCTGACCGACCTTATTGTGCAACTCGGCGAGCGCATGGCCGGCTTCGCCGCGGCAATGAACCAGGTTCAGACGGTCTCCTCGACCATCGAGACGATTGCGCGCAAAACCAACATGCTCGCGCTCAATGCGACGATCGAGGCGGCTCGTGCCGGAGATGCCGGCCGCAGCTTCGCGGTGGTCGCTGCCGAGGTGAAGAAGCTTGCTCACGATACCCGTGCGGCGACCAGCCAGATCGCTTCAACCATCGGCGAGCTGACCCGCGAGGCCGGCGCTGTTACGACCGAAATCAAGACCGGCGTCGAGCGGAGCCGAGCCGCCCAGTCGGGCTTCGGGATGATCAGCGATACCGTCCGCGAAGTCAGCGAGATCGTCGGCATGGTCGATCGACAGACCGAAGGCATCGCCCATTCGACCAGCATGATCCAGACCAGCGTCGACCGGGTGAAGGCCGGCCTCACCGACTTCGCCGCCGACGCTCGCGAGAATGGGAACGAGCTGTTGACGGCCGAGAAGCGGCTCGCGCATCTGGAAATGCTCTCCAACACGATGCTCGACACGCTCGCGAATTCTGGAGCGGAGATCGACGACACGCCGTTCATCCTCAAGGCGCAGGAGACCTGCCGTCAGATCCAGGCAGCGGTGGAGCGGGCGATCGAGGATGGTGAAATCAGCGTCGATGACGTGTTCGACCGGGACTACAAGATCGTCGAAGGCACCAATCCGGTGCAGTATGACGTCCGCTTCAACGATGCCGCCGACCGGCTCATCCGCCCGTTGCTCGATCGCACCAAGGGCGGCGACAACCGCATCATCGGGTCTGCAATCGGCGACATGAACGGCTATCTTCCGACCCACCTCACCGAGCGCAGTCACCCGCAGGGCCCGGATCCCGTGTGGAACGACGAGCACTGCCGGAACAAGCGGATCCTGATCGACGATACGACGCGCATGGCGCTCGCCAGCGAGAAGCCGGCGACCCTCGCCACGTACAGGATGGAGCTCGGCGACAAATATATCCCGGTGAAGAACGTCTTCGTCCCGCTGTGGATCAAGGGACGGCGCTGGGGAAATTTCGAGCTCGCTTACAGGGACGATTGAGCCTTTTCGCGCGCCGAACAGGGTTCCTGAAAGCTTACACGCCCATAAACCTCGTCTTTACGCCCTTGCGGTAGGACGATCCCAACAAGGCTTCGCCTGAGATCAGGACGAGGGGAGAGGAATGGCAGTCAATCGGTCCGTCGGCCAAGGAGGGTCTCGCCAGAATAGTCCTGTGGCGAGGGTTCATCCGGCCAGCGTTGCCGAAGCCCAGCTCGCGCGCGTCGCGGGCGAGGGCTGCGCTCGCCATGCCTATCTCAATACTTTGCTAGAGGCGTCGGGCCGTCATTCGGGCCGCGATCTTGCCGATGCCGTGCATCTACTGTGCAGCCTTCACGGCCGCTATCCGGGTCTGATCGAGGTCGCGCTTCAGCGCTGCCCGAAGGGACCGGTCCAGGAATGGCTGATGCGCGCCTCGGAAGGGTTCGAGCGCGAGCGTCTCTACGTGGTTCGCCTGACCGCGGCCGTCGGCCCGCTGCCGAGCACTCCAGGTGCCGCGGAAACGGAGGCGAGCCTGGTTGCTGCGCGCCATGCGCTGGAGACGCTCGCCATGTCTGAGCGCAGCGGCTGCGCGCTTGGCGCGGCGACGGCTCTCATCGGCGACTGGTGGCCGATCCGCCGCCTGCTCGATCGCGCTGCGGCGCGCGTCGGCACCGAAGCGCCCGCGCCGTCGCTTCCCGACGAAGCTTCTGTGGTCGCCATCATTGACCGCGGGACAGGTACGCCCGCGAGCCAGCGTGCGCTGGCCTTCGGCGGTGAGCAATTGCTTCTCCAGCACCGCGCATTGTTCGACCTGCTCGAGGCAAGGGCAGAAGCCCGCGAAGACCTCTGAGGCTAATTCGTTACGCGGCCTTGGCCAGCTCGATCTGCTCGTTCTCGGCCTTCGGCTGTTCGCCGATTACCTCAACGGCTTTCGGCTGCGGCGAAAGCAGGCGCGATGCCAGCACCAGCGCGCCAAGCGCGAGGTACGCGGCGACCGCAATCGTTGGGCTGTAAAGCACCGACGCCGCAAACGGGATCCGCAGGAATGTCGGGTTGAGGCCGAAATCCTCGCCAATCGCTTCGCACACGCCCAAAATCGTGTGCGAGCGGAGCGGAAGGGCGACCTGATTTTCCTGCGCAGACATTGTAATCTACTCCCTGGCAAAAGCGTTGCCCATTACTGAGCAAGAGCCGTGCCAAATCCAGAAACGATTACGTTTCAGTGGCTTATCGCCGGAGCGTCGCGCCGACTTGGCAATCCGCACCACGTCCGCCAACCGACAGTTGGGGATTTGCACCACATGCTGCAAGTGCGATATTGCAGCGCAACATTGATATTCGACGAACGGATGCAAACTTAAGTGGATGCGTTGATCCGAGGAGCCAACCTGCCGTGATGCGGACGATGATGAAATCGAAGATCCACCGGGCGACGGTGACCCAGGCCGACCTCGATTACGTCGGTTCGGTCACGCTCGACTCCGAGCTGATGGATGCCGCCGATCTGCTCGAGGGCGAGCAGGTAGCGATTGTCGACATCACCAACGGGGCGAGGATCGAGACCTATGTCATTCCCGGTCCGCGCGGCAGCGGTGTGATCGGCATCAATGGCGCCGCCGCGCATCTGATCCATTCCGGCGACCTGGTGATCATCATCAGCTACGCGACGCTGGCCGATGCGGACGCGCGGACCCTGAAGCCCACGATAGTCCATGTCGACGGGCAGAACCGGGTAGTGAAGCTCGGCAACGATCCCGCTGAGCCGGTACCAGGCAGCGCCGAGCTCAGGGGCGATCTGGCCGTTTAAGGGAGCCAGCGACGAGCAGCTTCCAGGGCGCCGGTAGATAATCGGTGCTCATATAATAATAGAACAGGCATTGGCCCGAGCCGGCGCGGTTGATCCCCTTGGCGATTCCGAAGGCGATCTCGCCGGCGAACACCGGCCCGCCGCTGTCGCCGGGCACGCAGCTCGGGCCCTTCACCGTCACCCAGGTCGGTGAGCAGGGCCCACCGCAAAGGTCGCCGGGAGGTGCGTAATCGGTGAGCTCGACGGTGGCGCAGCTGTAGCCGGAGCTTTCGCCATAATGACAGACGAAGTCGCCGGCGCGCGTCGCCGCGACGTTGCGCCAAGTGGTGACCCGCCGAACTGTCCCGGCCCCGCGGTTCGAGTAGAATAGTGGCAGCGGCGAATCCCGGCTGCCGTTGATCTGCACGTCCTGGTAGCCCGCCCCCCACGAGCCGATCATCGGCAGCGTGATCGTGCTTCCGTCGCGATCGACATAGGTGAGGTCGTCCGGGCAATGCGCTGCGGTCGTGATCGCGTTCACCTCACCGTTGGTGACCACAAAGGCCGTCGTGCACAGGTTTCGGCGGTTGGTCAGGCTGTTGAGCCCTTCTACGCGGCCGCCGCCGTACACCGTCATGTTGGATTCGTTGAGGTCGTTGATCACCACCCGTACCGGAACCCCACTCACCTGCTCGGCTCGTCGCCGAATGGCGTCGGAGCCGAACTTCGCGGCATCGGCACTTGTGACCAGCAGGACGACCTCGCCAGTTCTCTGGTCATAGCCGGCGCCGCGGGCGTTCGGCAGGTCGGAGCGGAGGTCGATCAAATGCTTGCGCATGGCGGCCACCGCTTCAGCATGGGTCGCCCTTGCGCCGGTCCGAAAGACCACCGGAACGCCGCCGGCGGTGCGATCCGGCACTGGGTCATTGCCGGTCAGCAGCACGTCAATGCGGTACTCAGGGCTGTGCTCGATCGAGATTCCGGCGAGCCGAGACACGAATTCTTGTGCAATTCCGTTCGTGACGGCGACGCTGTCTTGCTGCGCTTTCAGACGCCGGAGCGCTTCATCTGGCGAAACGCCGAACTGGGCCGCATATTGGATCGAATCTTCGGCGAGCGCCTGTTCCTGGGTTTCGACCGGCTGCGCACGCGCCGGCGAAGTGATAAGGGCCAGCGCAGCCACGAAGGACAATCGAATGAACCAGGATCTTGCCGCCGACACCACCTTCGACCTTACACCTCCAAAGGAAGAACAATTCCAGTCGCTCGTGGCCGATCTCTCCGATGAGGAGAAGCACGTCCTTCTCGATCATGGCACGGAAGCGCCATTTTGCGGCGTCTTCCTGAACGAGAAGCGTCCGGGCGTGTTCACATGCCGTCTGTGCGGCCTTCCGCTGTTCCAGGGTGGCACCAAGTTCGAGAGCGGCACCGGCTGGCCGAGCTTCACCCAGCCGTTCGCGGAAGGGCACCTCAGGAACATCCGGGACACCAGCTACGGCATGGTCCGGACTGAGATCGTCTGTGCGCGCTGCGGCTCGCACCAGGGCCATGTCTTTCCCGACGGTCCACCGCCGACCGGCGAGCGTTATTGCATCAATTCAGTCAGCCTCGCGTTCACTCCCGCAGGCGAGCGGCTACCCGACAAGCTGGGCAGGGGCGCTCCAGAAGGTCAAGTCGTCGAAGGATAAGAACAGAATATGGCCGAACCGAGAGGCGCGAGCCCCCGAACACCATTACTCCTGCTTATCGTTGCTCTTCTGGTCGCCGCGCTGATCGGCGGAGTGGTCGCGCGGATGCTGCCGATCGGCGCCGACCAGTCGGCCCAGCCGCGCGTGCTTGCCGGGCCTGCCGACGACAGCCTCGCTCCGCTCGTCCGGAAGACGTCGCCCGCGGTGGTCAATATCGCGACCCTGCTTCCCTCGCCCGCCGAGCAGAACCCGTTGCTTCAGGACCCCTTCTTTCGCCGTTATTTCGGAGTCCCCGACGCCGCGCTTCAGCCGGCGATGGCCGCGGGCTCCGGAGTGATCGTCGACGGCAAGCGCGGGCTGATCATCACCAATTTCCACGTCGTCCGGAACGCCGAAGCGGTGCAGGTCACCTTGAAGGACGGGCGCAAGTTCCCGGCCGATCCGGTCGGCCTCGATCCCAATCTCGACCTCGCCGTGCTGAGGATCGGCGCGAAAGACCTGCCGACGCTGCCGCTCGGCGACAGCAGCAAGCTCCAGGTGGGCGATTATGTGGTCGCGATCGGCAACCCGTTCGGCCTCGGACAGACCGTGACGAGCGGGATCATCAGTGCAACCGACCGCCCGCTCGGCCAAGGCGATTCCCGCCGCTTCATCCAGACAGATGCTCCGATCAATCCGGGCAACTCGGGCGGGGCGCTGATCAACCTCCACGGCGAGCTCATCGGCATCAACTCGGCGCTGTTCAGCCCGACGCAGAGCGAGAGCAGCGCCGGCAATGTTGGCATCGGTTTCGCAATCCCAAGCAAGGTTGTGAAGCAGGTCGTCGCTGAAGCGGAACGGGCGAAGCTGCCGCAATAAGGCTCACTCGTCGGAGCCGCTGGCGCTCCGTGTGAAGCTGTATTCGATCCGGATCCGGACCCACGAGCCGACGAGTTCTTTCCCGCCCTTGCGCGGCGGGCGGACCCGGAACTGCCATGCTGCCTGGCGCACGGCCGCGGCGAGATGCGAGCCGTGCGGATATTGGTCGAGCTCGATGCAATCCTCCACCCGGTCACCCGGGATCGTCTTGCATTCGACGAGGCCCCAGCCGTCCGGAGGATCGTGCGGGAGATAGCCCGAAAGCTCGGCGTCGGTCGGCAAACGAGCCCATTCGGCGTTGAACAGCAGCTCGCCGTGCGGGCCCCGGCCGACGACTTCGCTGTCCCCCGCGCTGCCCTCGCCCGATGCGGCGATGTTCCTGATGTCGGTGGAGGCGAGCTGATCGTGACTCATCTCGATCCACGGCTGCGATTTTTCGGCGGGAGTCGTGGGCGGCGTAATTGTCGGCTTGACGGGCAGGATGATCGGCGGCGGCTTCGGCTCGGGTCGGTTCGTCGCGATATGGGTCGCCCGCGCCACGGCCTTCGTCGCCTCGTTCGACGCGGCACTGTGCGCTTCGGGGATCATGTCGACAGTGATGGCTGTCGAATTCGGCCGCTTCGGCATGGGGATGACGCCGAGGCCGAGGAGGACCAGCAGCAGCAGCAAGTTGACCACGAGCGCCAGCCCCAACCCGGAGAGGCGCTGCTGGACCGGCGTCCGGTCGTAGGGCGAGGGGAGGCGATAGGCTGGCAAGGATCAGGGGTTCTTATGTCGCGTCGGCCGAGCAGTAACCGGGCGCAAAGTGAACTGCGAGTGAAAGCGTCAACTCCTCACCTTGCCGGTTTCCGCCAGCCGGTGCGAGGAGCGCCCGGGTGCCGGAGATTGTCATCAGGGATGCCAGCGAGGCCGACGCCGAAGCGATCGCGGCAATCTATGCCTACCATGTGCTGAACGGCACGGCCTCCTATGACGTCGATCCCCCGTCGGCCGATTTCCATCGCAGCAAGATCCGCCACATCGGCGGTGCCGGCTGGCCGTTTCTCGTCGCCGAGCTCGAGGGTGAAATCGCCGGCTACGCCTATGTCACCCAGTTCCGCGACCGGCCGGCCTACCGCTTCACCGCCGAGGATTCGATCTACGTCCACCCTAGCCAGCTGCGGCGCGGCGTCGGGCGCGCATTGCTTGAGGCACTGCTGGAGCGCTCGGCACAATATGGCTTCCGCACGGTGATCGCGGTGATCGGCGGCGCTGAACCGGCGTCGATCGCGCTTCACGAGGGTTGCGGGTTCGAGGAGGTCGGGCGATTGCGCCGCGCCGGCTTCAAGTTCGGCCGCTGGCTCGACAATATGTACATGCAGATTGAGCTTCCGGGCGCTGGCGAGCCTTAGTCGTTGGCCGGTGCGCCAGGGTGCGGATCGCCTGCGATCAGCCGCTCGTAATTCTCCGCAAGCTCGAGGTGTACGGCGCGCACCCAGTCCGATGTCGCCGCCTCCGCCATCGCCCGTTCCGCTGCGATGCGCGCCAGATAATAGTCGCGGTCCGACTTCTTGCTCACTGCCCCACCCCCAAGACGGCCCTTGCTGCCGCCCAAAAAGAGTGATTCACCAGTAACTTAGCAAATCGCGCTTGAAAAGGGGGATCCGCCGGAGCGGTCAGCCGACGCGTTCGTCGTCCTTGCCCTGACAGTTCGCTGGATCGGGGTCGTTCGAATTGGCTGCGAGCTTGTCCCGGCATTCATCGACCAGCGCATGGCAGCGGCGCAAGCTCGATGCCAAGTCCTGATTGACCCGGTCGAGATAAGCGAAATCCGGAGTATCTGGCTGTTCGGACACGGAAAATAGAATGCCGGCTTAACTTGGATCAACCCGAAACGCAGCCGGGCAGACCTTGTTCCAACAGCTGTTTTCAATGACGAAACCATGGCCGTTCGCTATGGCGCCTCCCCATGTTTGAAGGTTGGATGGACTTCTTCCTTATGGCGGGATCGGCCGCCGCCGTGCTGATCGGCCTGATCTTCGTGGTGATCAGCCTGATGCAGGACCGCTCGCGCTCCACCGTGCTTGCCGGCTCCAGGCTGTACATGGGCCCGATCGTGCTCGGGTGAGCTTCGTCCTGGTGCTGAGCGCAGCGGCGCTCACTCCCGGTATGTCGGCGGGCTGGTTCGCGTTCATCAGCGGTGCGATCGCGCTCTGGGGCCTGGTGCGCGGCCTGATGTCGATTGTCGGAATTCGGCGACTGAGCGGCGACGTCCACTGGACCGACCTCTGGTTCTACGGCGTCATGCCAAGCGCGCTTTATGTGGCTCTAGGGGCCGTCGCACTGGCCTTCTGGCGGGAATGGGATTGGGCCGGCTACGGCTTCGCGGCGACGCTCATGGCCGGCCTGCTCCTCGCGATCCGCAACGAATGGGACTTGATCACCTGGATCGCTCCGCGGGAGGATTCGATCGACGGGTAAGCGGCTGCGGCCTTCGGCGTGCAGCTTGTAGATTCCTTCCGCTTGGAACATTATGGCCGCCGCTCGGGCTCGGAGGCGGGGGTTGTCATGGCCGGCTCTCCCTTGGCGCAGGTTCACGACTTTTCACTGGGGCCGGTGCGCGTCAGGCCAGCAGCGCGATCCATCGAAAGCAGCAAGGGGAGCTTCGTCACCGAGCCTCTCGTAATGCAACTTCTGGTCGAGCTCAGCCGCAACGCCGGACGTGTCGTAAGCCGCCGAGAGATTTTCGATCGCTGCTGGGGTTCCGCTCCTGTGGGCGACGACAGCCTCAATCGGATCGTTCGGGAACTGCGCAAGACTTTGTCCCTGGCCGACGGGAACACCGTTTTCATCGAGACCGTCCCCGGTGCCGGCTATTCGCTTCGCCTTCGCGCTAAAGGCGTCCGGAAGCCCGCAGGCAACGCGGACCGCAGCGAGGTTGACCTAGCTATTCAAGGGGGGTTGGACAGCATCCGCCTCGGCTTGCCCGAGCCCGACCATCTCCGACTTGAAATGCTGCGCCGCGCAGTCGCGCTCGAGCCGGGAAGTGCCAGATCGTGGGGAATGCTCGCACTCCTCTGCCGCTATGCCGCCGAATATGCGGAGCCGGGCGACGTCTCCGAGTTCGTGGCCGAGTGCCAGGCGAGCGCGCGCGAAGCGCTCCGAATGAACCCGCGGCAGCCCTTTGCGCTCGTAGCGCTGGCGACCGTCGCCCCGATTTTCGGTCGGTGGCTTGAAGCGCGGTCCGTCCTGGATGGTGTACTCGAAGCCAATCCCGACGAGTTCGTCGCTGAGCATGAACTCGTGATCACCGAAATGTCGACCGGCCGCGTGAAGGCGGCGGTGACCCGGACCAACAAGCTGATCGCGGCCGACCCGCTTGCCGCGTGCATGATCTACAAGGGGATTTACCAGCGGTGGTCGTCAGGTGACCGCCTCGGCATGGACCAGCTCGGCGAGCGCGGCATTCACTTATGGCCTTCGCATGCGGCGATCTGGACCGCGCGCCTGTGGACGCTGGCGTTTACCGGCCGGCTCCAAGCAGCAGCGGAAATGCTCGACGACGAAGCCGTTCGCCCCGACGTCCCTCGGCCCTCGCTTCAGCTGCTTCGGATCGCGACCACGGCCGCATTGTCGGGCGATCCAGCCGACGTAGACCGCGCGGCAACAGCGGCCCGGCAGGCCGCGGCAAGCGGCCCGGCCCGCGCCATCACGGCACTCTTTGCGCTCGGGCTTCTGCGCCAGATCGACCATGCCTTCGCCGTAGCGGAGGCTTATTACCTGCGAGAGGGATCGGGGCCGGTTCCGGTTCGCCGCACGGAAGGCGAGCCGTCGATCAACGACCAGCATCGGCGAGTAACGCAGATCCTCTTCACGCCGGCATGCGCCGACATGCGGGCGGACCCGCGCTTCCTTCGCCTCTGCGAGCGCGCGGGCCTCACGGCATATTGGGACCAGACAGGGCAGACGCCCGACTTCCTCGCCTGACGCGCTCCATCAGCTTTTCATCATTCCGATCTCGTGATCGCGCGCCGAAACCTCCGCCGACGCGCCGGATCGGCCCGTGCGCGAGACAAGGAGGGTAGTCATGGAAAGGATGATGGCGCTCGCCGCCCTGGGGTTGCTGGGAGTTCCGAGCGCGGCCGCAGCCCACGACACGGAGACTCCGTTCCCGAGCCGCGGCGCCTGTGAATCGGCGAGCGCCGCCATGAGCAACGCCGAGAAAGACTGGCTGATCGCCACCTTTCCCGACCTGTTCGACACGACCGGGGAGGCCGCGAGCTTCCTCACCAAGGCGTGGACCTGCGACCAGAATGCCTCGGATGGCCAGTGGTACATCGTAAATCATATCGGAGAGGTGCTTGGCAGCCGTTGGTTCGAGCAGCGCAACCACTGAGCCGGTCGATTCCGCAACATCAGCAAGAAGGAACGAGAAATGAAAAAGGCACTTCATAGCGCGATCGCGATCACGATCCTCATGGCTTCGACCGCAGCTTCGGCCGGCGAGATCACCGGTCCCCCGCCAGCGAGCAATCAGAACCCGGCGCCGGGAACGAGCATCAGCAATGGCAATTCGCTCTGCTCATTCTCGGGCCTCAACGACACACCTGACGGCTTCGCACCTGCCGGCGACCCCGGCGGCCAGGTCCAGTCCTACGGCTACTTCATGGCCCAGTTCGGCATCTACGACCCAAGCGATCCGGCGCAGCGCGACAGCTTCCTGTTCCCGGCCAACGGTTGCAATCCCACCGTGCAGGGCGGCAGGCACTAAAGCGATCCCGGTCAGCGAAGACCCCGCACTGGCTGCGGGGCCTTCGCTTCGGGGGCGCGACTTACAATCACGGCCGTTCAAGCCTATATTGCCGGCGCTATCAGTCGCAAATTGACGGTCTACAGGCGCTTTGCGGCTCCTTTTTCCTTCTCCTGCCTCTCCTAGCACGAAGCGCCCCGGACGTTCGGGGCCGCACTAGAAGGAAAAATGACATGACCACCGGAACGGTGAAATTCTTCAACGAGAACAAGGGCTACGGCTTCATCGCGCCGGATGGGGGCGGAAACGACGCCTTCGTCCACATCAGCGCGGTCGAGCGCTCGGGTATGCGCAGCCTGCGCGAGAACCAGCGCGTCATCTACGACCTCCAGGAGGATCGCCGCGGGAAGATGGCGGCGGTGAACATCCGCGCCGCCGATGAAACGGCTCAAGAAGAGGCGCAACCCGCGGCCGACGAATCTCCGCAGGCCGAATAAGCTGACCGAGCGGATGATCATCCGCAGCTCGAACCTTCAATTCTTCCTCGCCCGTGCCCAGCAGGCGCGGGCCGAGGCGGACGCGGCGACGCTCGATCATGTGCGCGAGCGTTGCCGCCGGTCCGAAGCCGCCTGGCAGGCGCTCGCCGACCGTGCCGAGCGAAGCGAGAAGCTTCGCGAGCAGGAAGCGCAGCGGAAGGCGGAGCAAGCCGCCGCCCGGTAAATTGCCGAGACCAGCGCGCACTTAGCGGGAACCTCTGTCGGACATCCGACGTTCGGGTGCCCGATCATGGACGACAAGACGATCAATCTCTGGCGGCAAATCGAAAATTGCCGCCGCCGCGGAAGAGGCCAGGGGGCCGAGCGCTCGAAGCCCGCCGCGGTCCCGACCCGCGAGTCTGTCACCAGCTGAAGAGGCACTCGAAGCCCTGCGGGGGCGAAGGGGAGGACGCCCGCGGCAGGGCTTCGCACGCTCTGGTCCGCGGCGCCGCCCGAGCCCGCTAAAGTTGGGGCAGCGCCGCTAAGGCTGATTTACACCGCTCCGGTTACCCCGGAATGTGCGAACATGGTTTGCGCTTGTTAGGAATTCGACGTTTCCTCAGCTCACCGGCGTCGGAGCTGCCGCTTTCTCCTGTGCCGCCTTCTTCGCGACATAGTCCTGGACGTCTTTCATCACCTGGCGCTGGATGTCGGGCATCTTCGCGAGCAGCTGCGCCTGCATCCGCTGCGTCGCGGCCTGCACGTCGGGGTCCTTGAGGATCTGCGTGCTGCGCTCGAAGAAATGCTGCCCGCTCTCCGTCTTGGCAAAGGCCAGGATCGCCTGAAGGTCGTCGCGCGAGAAGTCGCGGGCGTAGGCTCGCTCGAAAGCGGCGAAATAATCGGGGATCGCCGCGTTGATGGTGACTTTCATCTGGTCGTACATGCGCTGCATCGCACGATCGACAATGGCGTCGAAATCCTTGTCCCCGGTCGCAACCTTGCCCTGCACGTTCTTGCGGGTCTGAGCGATGATCGAGTCCATGATCGAGGCGTACATCTGCGACCGCTTTTCGGGCGGGTAGGCGATCGTCACGACCTGGTGCGCGAGCGCCAGCGACGCCGGATCGGGAGCCGCCGGCTTCGCGGTGGGCGGAACCTGCGCGGCCGCTCCGGCCGGTGCCGCGACGACGATCCATGCGCCGAGAAGCAGCGCGAACTTGCTCTTCATGAAACCCCCCTCAACCAACCCGGGCGGCGGAATGGTAGAGCAGGGGAACCGTGGCGCAAGTGCGGCCGCAGGAAGAGCCCGGGCGAGAGTGTACTTGCCTGCGCCTGGCAATCCCCTTTACTGTCGGCCGCGACGCCAAGGCGCCGAGTTCGCGTTCCCTTTCTTCAAAAGTGGAGACCTGCGATGAGCCTTTTCGATGGCATCCTCAATCAAGTGTCCGGAACGGCCACCGTGCAAAATCTCGCCGCCAAGGTGGGCCTCAGCCCGGAGCAGGTCGAGCAGGCGGTGGCCGCCCTCGGCCAGGCGCACACCGCGCCGGGGGACACCGTGACCACCGCCGCCGAGCAGACCGGCCTTCCGACCGACAAGCTCCAGGAGATCGTCGGTCACATCGGCGGAGAAGGGGCGCTCGGCCGCTTCGCCTCGCTGCTCGAGCAGGATTCGGGCGGGGTCCTCGGGAGCCTCAAGAGCATCTTCTAGCTCTCGAAAGAGAACTACCCGAACGGGACGGATTTCGGGTCGCCGTCGCGCCGCGTTCATGATGCTGTTACCTGCATTTAATGTTGCGGACAGCGGCTGTTCGGGCGCCTTCGGCTAATACTTGCCGCTCCCACTGTGTCGAGGGAGCAAACCAATGAAAAAGCTCGTGTTCGCACTCACGGCCTTCAGCCTGCTCGCGGGGTCCGCCCCGTCGCTTGCAGCGGCCCCGTGCAAGGACAAGAAGGGCAAGTTCGTCAAATGCCCGGCCAAACCCGCGAAGCCGAAGACCTGCCGCGACGCCAAAGGTCATTTCATCAAGTGTAAATAAGGCCAGGGAGGCCATCATGAAGCGATTGATCCTCGCGGTCGCGCTCGCGGCCGGCTGCACCCTCGCGTCCAGCGCACCCGCGCTCGGCGCCGCCGCCCGCAACTACGATTGCTCGAAACCCGGCAATGCCAACAAGGCGGCGTGCAAGGGCGCGGCGAAGTCCGCCACCGCGGCCGCCGCGAAAGCCACGCCGGCCGCCGCCAAGGCTGCTCCGGCCAAGGCCGCCAAGCCCGCCGAGACCAAGGTCTCCTCGACGACCACGACCAAGACCGTCACCCAGAAGAATTACGATTGCTCGAAGGCCGGCAACAAGAACAAGGCGGTGTGCAAGTCCGCAGCGGCGAGCCCGGCCAAGCCGGTTGCCAAGCAGACCACGGTGGCCACCACGACCCGCCATTACGACTGCAGCAAGGCGGGCAACGCCAACAAGCAGGAGTGCAAGGTCTCGACCGCCTCGACCCAGACGGCGTCCAAGCCGGTCGCGGCGCCCAAGCCGACGCTGATGCAGCGCATGAAAAACGCGATGAGCGGCTCTTCCACTCCGGCGCCCAAGCCCGCTGCAGCGCCTGCACGCAAGGTTGCGGCGGCAGCGCCGGCGACGGCGGAGAACAGCAACCCCGCGGGAGCGATCGCGCAGTGCAAGGACGGCCTCTACAGCCACGCCAAGGGCCGCACCGGCGCCTGCTCGCGCCACGGTGGAGTCGCCAAGTGGATGTGAGCTGGCCGCTCGACCGGAGCCTTTCCTATCCGACGGCTCTTCCCTTTGCCATTCCCTTGGAGCGCCGTGGTCGACCATGCCCCCGGCATGGCCGCGCCTTGGAGCGCCTGGGCGGCGGCAGAGATCCGCATTCGCCTATCGGCGGCGAAGGTGATAGTGTCGCTTATCGCGCGCCGTTCGTTCAGTAGGCATTCGCGCGGCTGAGAGACTCATTTTGTGCTCCCGCTTACCCGAACGGAGCACACGCCCTTGGACCGCCGCGAATTCGATCCCCGATCCCTCAACCCCGAAATCCCGCCCGCCAACGAAGAGAGCGTTTCCCGCAGGGCCTCGGCCGACGGCCTGCGCGAGCAGGCGGCCTCGTGCCGCCGTCTCGCCGCCGCCGCCCGCACCCGAAGCGGCATGACGTCGCTGAACGAGCTCGGCGAGCATTTCGACGAGCAAGCGCGCAAGCTCGACCCGTCGAGCCAGCGGCGATGAGCAACCGCCTGCCGGGCTGATCCCGGCATGCCGGAACGGCTGGCGGCCGCCCGCCTGAAAAGCAGACATGAGCGAAGCGGCCCGGAGACCTAAGCCGGGCCGCTTCCTGCGTGTTCGCTGCCCAGGTCGAGGCAGAAGGCACACGCTCATGAATTCAACGAGCCAGCGCGTGGCCCGTTCCTGCGAACAGGCCGATGCGAGCTCAGGGACCGAATTGCGCGATATTTTGCCTGATCATCCGATCGACCGCGGCCTCGTCCGCGATGGCGTCGGCTTTCTTGGTCTGCACTTCCCGGAAGAGCCTGTCCTTCCGCTCTTCAGGAGTTTCGGTCTTCCGCTGGGTTCGCATCATGTCCTCCACCCTCGTGGAACGTTTCGCGAGCACAATAGACGCATCGTTCATGCGAATGCCGGAGCAGAAGGAGAAAAAGGGCTGCGGAAACAAACGCGCGACCGTGCAGGCGCGCGTGGAGCGGCGAAGTGGGAGGGGGAGGGTCGAAACGGGGGTCCTTCCACTTCCTCCACTTTGTGACCTTTGGCTGCAGACGGTGAGTCGTGTGGGGGGGCGTGGAGGGCGTGCGGGCGCATTCATAAGCTTGGAGCACAATTCGGGTGCTGTAGGACAGGGAATTGTCCTGCATGGCCGAGGCGAATGCCTATTGCCGATAGGATGTTGGAAATTGCGTGCCGGTTCGCAAACGCAGTTGAACCGCAGTTCATAAAGTGGCTGGAGAACAAATACGGTCAGCAAACAATAACGAGAATAAAGAGACTTAAGGCCTGAGCCGATCCTCCAATGCCTCGGCGAAACGACGCGCGCCCTCACTGATCTCAAATGGGTCAGCGACGGCGTCAGGGTCGCCACCAGTTGAAGGCTCAGTGACGTGGACAGTGGCGGTCCAGTCAGGTCCTTTGAACACATAACGCGTGCTCGCGCCGTTCATGCTCACAGACTCACCCGCACGGGTTAGATGAGCATAATGGCCCACGCCTGGAACTGGTGTGAAAACATCGCGTCCATGCGAGCTCTCGCTCGGTGACACCTTCGCTACATCATCGACAGATACGTCGCCGCCCTCTGCATCAAAGCACAGGATAAACCAGGGATCAGCTCTCTCAATGAAGTCGGCGACCGAAGTGTGCTTCGTCAGCACGAATTTAGCGAGGATTTCCGCAACATCGGGCGATGATGAGTTCGTCACTGATCCAGGAAACTCCGCATCTTCCGCGACCGTGAAGGATGCTTGAGCTTCCTCAGCGCCTTCGCCTCGATCTGCCGGATGCGCTCGCGGGTGACGCTGAACTGCTGCCCGACCTCCTCCAGCGTATGATCGGTGTTCATGCCGATGCCGAAGCGCATGCGGAGCACGCGCTCCTCGCGCGGGGTGAGTGAGGCGAGGACCCGCGTCACCGTCTCCTTGAGGTTGGACTGGATCGCGGCGTCGACCGGGATCACCGCGTTCTTGTCCTCGATGAAGTCGCCGAGGTGGCTGTCCTCCTCGTCGCCGATCGGGGTTTCGAGGCTGATCGGCTCCTTGGCGATCTTGAGGACCTTCCGGACCTTCTCGAGCGGCATGGAGAGGCGCTCGGCGAGCTCTTCCGGCGTCGCTTCGCGGCCGGTCTCGTGGAGGAACTGGCGGCCGGTGCGGACGAGCTTGTTGATCGTCTCGATCATGTGCACCGGGATCCGGATGGTGCGCGCCTGGTCGGCGATCGAGCGGGTGATCGCCTGGCGGATCCACCAGGTGGCGTAGGTCGAGAATTTGTAGCCGCGGCGGTACTCGAACTT
>Ga0207674_10002973_pt1 | contig 21046 bp, 17 predicted proteins | sample KBSCornC72_FD_184303 | JGI IMG/M metagenome (GOLD analysis project Ga0207674, IMG submission 184303) | Corn rhizosphere microbial communities from Kellogg Biological Station, Michigan, USA - KBS Corn C7-2 (SPAdes) (version 2) | ecosystem: Host-associated > Plants > Roots > Rhizosphere > Soil ...
CCCAGCAGGTGAACGATCGGGCGCGTGGACCCGACGCTACCGCGTGGCGGTACTGACCATGCCCAGCAGGTGAACGATCGGGCGAGTGGAGCCGACGCTACCGCGTGGCGGTACTGACCATCCCAGCAGCTGAACGATCGGGCGAGTGGAGCCGACGCAACCGCGTGCCGGTACTGAGCGAGATCATCGAGTCGCCTGCGCGGGGAGGTGACGGTACGTGTGGTGGTACTGATCCAGATCCATCCAAAATAAGCCCCTAGTAATTTTTACCCACTTATTGTATTCTTCGCGGCGGTTTGTACAAGATATGGGCTCGGCTGGGTCTATGTGCGGATGACAATATCAGCTGCGGGGCTCACTTCATCCCAGCCGTAAACCTAAACTCTCGACAACTCGATCACGGTACTAGTTTCTCCTGACTCAGGACGCTTCCGGTTTCCCTGTCCTGACCTCAGCCGAGAAAGTGTTTTCGATATTTGAAATTTGGAGGGGGGCGCGAATGTATTGCATGAGGAGAATCTCGGCGGCGATTCTTTTTGGCACACTCATTGGGGGGCCTGGAGTGTGTGCATATGCTCAAAATAATCTAAATAGCGCGCATCTTAGACGTGCGGTTTCCATTCTCGACAGCACCAAGGAACAGGATGGCTTAGTCGGCGCAGTTCGCAGGGTCAGAACTGAATCTGCCAAGCTTGACCTTAAAGACGGACGCTCAGTTGAAGGTCCATTGGAACTCGTCGAGTTAACAACCTACGGAATCAAAGGCAACAGAATTGAAAATACTTCCTATCCGATCAACGGGTCGATGCTTGGGAAGGAAGAATATAAATACGATGAAAAAGGCAACATAATTGAGACGACGCTTCGCGACGAGCGAGGCACCATCCTCAGTAAAGAAGCCTACGACTACGAGTTCGACAAGATCGGCAATTGGACCAAAATGACTACCAGTCTGATTGTTTTTCAGAATGGTAAGGTCAATCATGAGCCGATTGAAGTAACCTATCGAACGCTCACTTATTACTTCGACGACAGCGTAGCGAAGATCGTTGACGCTCCGGCTGGAACTCCAACTCAACCGGCCGCAAAGCTAAATACCGATCTACCTACCTCCAACTCGGCCAGTTTGATGGACACCGTTAAATCAAACGGCGACCCGGCAATATCCAGCCGACCCGGATTGGTCTCACTTACAGTCGTCGAAGATCCACCGGCACTCGTTAAAAAATCAAAACCGTTAGAAGACCAGCCAGCCACCACGCCCGCCGTCTCAACTGAGAACCGACCGGTTACCTTTTCAAAAGTCGCGGAGGTCACGACTGAGACCAAGACGCCAGGCAAGTCGGCGTCGGCATTCGAATTTTACAGGGTAGGTCGTGAACGTTTCGACGCGGGTGACTTGAAGGCAGCGGTTTCTGCCTATCTCGAGTCGGTAAAGATCGAGCCGGCATCAGCGGAGGTCCATTTAAGTTTAGGTTTGACCTACATGCGCTTAGAAAAGGACAAAGAAGCTCTTAAGTCTTTTAAAGAGGCGGTAAAGCTGAACCCCGATCTGGCGGAAGCTCAATACGGTCTCGGGATCGCATCGTTTCGACTGAGCCGTTTCCGAGACGCTTCGGACGCATTTAAAAAAGCAACGAAGCTCGAGCCCGACATGGCAAAGGCGCATTACGGTTTGGCTTTGACATACCAGGAATTAGGCGAACAGTCGCTTCTAATACAGGAGCTTCGAACGCTTGAGACATTGGACCGCAATCTGGCAAAGAAGTTGACGCAGGCTTTTCCGCAGATGACTTCCTGCCGGTTCAGTCAGTGTCGGTAGCGGGCTTGGGTCTTAGGCCTTTGATCTTCGGCCTTGGGCTTTCAGATCGGTCTTGCATTTTGGAGTAGTAAGTTTTTCGCTGGTCACAATCGCGGATGAGGGATCAAAGATCAACCCCCAAAGACCAGCGCCCCCTTAAGGAGTTGTCATGCAGAATCCACGCTTTGTAGTACTCACCGGACATCTAAGTAATTATCCCTTGTCCGACGTGATCGGAATCCTCCGGCACCAACGCAAATCAGGCCGTCTGACGATCGAATACGCGCTTGGCCCCGCGAGCTTCTTTTTCCAGGACGGCGAATTGGTGGACGCGAAGCTGAACGAGCTTTCCGGGCTGCAAGCCATTTGTGTCGCAGTTGCCCAGCCCGAGGCGTCCTTCAATTTCAATCCACTCATCAAACCTCCGCGCCGCTCAATCGAAAAGGAACATCAGCGCGTCGTATCAGAACTGTTTGGTTGTTGGGACGAGAGTTTCACGCAAGTCGAAGCTCGACCTGCCGTCGAACGACTTCCTCCGGCGCCTGAATCAATCGTAAACGATAATCCGAAGGTTCTTGAACCGGTCAAACATGAACCACTCGCGCTGATGGCTGCGCCGCCTCAACCCGCGCGCAGTTACTCGCTGTTATTAGGAATTGCCGCGGGATTGATCCTCGTAGGTCTTTCAACCGGCATCGCGGTCACCGGAGGCTTCAGTCGGAAGGATGCGCTTGCTGGTCCAGGTGAAGCGCGTGCGGTCTCTGCCGAGCTTGAATCCTCCAAGCCAGCGCCGTCCGGCAAAACTGAAGTTTCTTCAAAAGCCAATCGACGCCGGCAAGACGCAAAGAACTCGGCTGCCAAAAATAATCTTGCCACTGAAGATCAGGCTCCAACTGATTCTAAAACCAGCCCTTCAAAAGATGACTCGATTCTTCAATCGGTGAATGTCGTTATGCAGGTTGAGAACGGTCGAGTTGTAAGAGCCTCTGTCGCTAACCCCCGACCCGGTATGGATAGTTACGAGGCACTGGCATTGAGAATGGCGCGACAACGACGCTTCTCCCAGGAAACAAATGGCGAGCAAAGCGTCAAGATCAAAGTCTCGAAAAAGGATTGAATGTCTTGAAAGCAGGTGACTACGGTCATGTTATTCCTTGAAAGCAATACTCTCAATTACGAGCTCGATACTGTTCATCGCACAAGTCTTCTGCAAGCGCTTCAGGATCATAATTTGACACCTCTTGTCCGCTCGCTGCGCACGCGTTGTTTCACAGACGTCATGACCGGGCCAGGCAGAACTGAGGAGATGGAAACCGCAATGGCCGGTTGGACCGATTCGTTTGGCGAGGAGCGCTATATAAAAGGAGACATCTTCCCCGCAGCGGATCATATCCTCTTCATGATTTTTGAAGATGAGGAAGGGGAAACGCCGCTCTTGCGAGCCGGGATTCTCTACGATGTGCGCACACCCGAACCTTATCGAAAGCTGGAAGCATTTTGCCGGAATATTCGAGAGATCCTGGAGCGTCAAAAGCAGAACTTTAATGATTTACCGGAATGGGTTGCCGGAAAACCTTCGCTGCCGCTGGGCTTTCGAAACTTTATTGCCAAACAAGATTCCGACTCTCTTTATACAAGCCTGCGCAAAGAATCGATGAGCAAGCGCATACTTGCCGCATCCAGGCTTGAAGATGAGGATGCTCGTATCTTTCTGCGCACAGCAAAGGATGCACACCTGGAAGGTTATGCAGCGAGGTTACTGACCGGTGAAACTGCTGCGCGCACTGTACCGGTTGAACGCCTTGAAGATGTAGGGCTGGTGGAACGCGAGGTCCAGATCAGCTGTCGCAAGACTGGCCACGCGTTGTTCCGACTCCCAAATCCCCACGCACTAGCTGTCGTGACAGTCAGTGATGCGACGTGTAGCGAATGTGGCGCGGCAGTCGCTGATGAGAACGTAGAAGAAGTAATTGCGCCCACAGCCCTGGCGAAGTCTCTACTCGAAGATGGTTCATGGCTCGTCAGCCGGCTGCACTTCCTGTTACGCGAGATGGGTGTGCCGGAGCGCGAGATTGCGCTTGGACCAGCCGAAGGGAATGGTTACGGGCAGATGATGGCCAATATTTCCGGCGAATCATTTCTGTTGGTCACGCGAGATGGAGATCTGACTCCAGCATTTGCTCGCTGGGCCATAGATCTCGAGCTCGAGACGGAAGCGTCCCATCTCGTAATTGTCGCCACGGGCCGGCTTCATCGAGAGGCTGGAATGTTGTTGCGCAACCATTCGCGTCGTCGAGTAAGCGGCGGACAAGATTTTGAGATGATCCTTGCCAATGATGTTGCAACTGCGGGACGCGAGCTTCAGAACGCGGTGGAACGAGTGTCGCAGCGAATTATCGGTGATCAACTTTGCGTGCTCGATGGCAGTCTTGGGTTGAGTGTTAGTCGCATGGTGCTGACCAAGTTCCAATTATTAGCCACAAAGGAACCAGCAGCTGAGCCAATGATTTCTGTCGACATGGAGACGGAATATGCGGCACCACGCCCGCCGTTGTCGTTGGCTGCTCATGCGGCAATGAACGCTGGTGATGTCGTTGAGGTCGAAATTGCTCCCGAAGACTCTCGCGAAGAGTAATCCTTGGAGTGTGGCGGCCCGGCGGCTCTATTCTTTAGGCGTCGCTAGTGAACTTTAATAACTGCTGGCACGGCGAGTAACGATGTAACAAAGCGCCGCCAGGCCGGCGCACTCCAAGGTTATGTTTAGCGCCCGATCCAAAACTGCAAAACCTCGAAAGCCTACCAAACGTGCGGGGCCTGCTACATCGCGACGCCTTCCCGAAGTAAACGCAGATGAGCTTTGGCATCAGGACATCATGGTCCTTCGCGAAGCGGCCAGGCGACGTCTGCTGGAGTCCAACAAGAACTCGCTTGTAGTAGTTGAACGAAACAATCCCTTCCAGGAAATTGCGGCGTCGCTCGATAGTCCCGCCCTGGAAACACGACGACGCGCCGTTAGAAACTTGTACGAATTGGATCCAGATCGGGCGGCAACTCTTTTCAACGTGGCTTTGCGTGATGGTTCTGCTGAGGAGAGACGAGAATTTGGAGCCGCTCTTGCTGCGTCGGGTCTGGTTGAAGAAGCTGTCAACAACCTGATGGCAAAGAGTCATAAGGACTGTTATAGCGCTCTATCGCTTTTGTTTTTGGTTGCGAAAGCAGGTGAAGTCCAGCCTTTAATAAAGGTTATCGAGCGCCAGCCAAGTCTCGAATTGCGACTCGCTTTGATAAAACTCCTGGCGACTACCAACGAACCGGAGGTGCTGCCGGCCTTTCGACGGTTAGCAGTAAGTGGTGGACTTGCCGCTGAAGTGCGCCTGGCGGTGCTCGAGGCGATCACTCAACTCACCAGCAAAGACTCAAATACCTCCGCCGCCTAAATAGGTCCAATCCGTCCTATAGGTCCTATTCTTCAAGTTCTCTACCCACCCTTTTCATAATTCCACCGATTCGCTTTATTATCTCTTTTCATCCTAATTTGTAGGGGCGTCCCTCCGTGGGCGCCCCAGGTGATTTCAATTTCGCACCGAACGAAGGAGGGCGCCCACGGAGGGACGCCCCTACAAATGCCATTTAATTTAGTTACTGAATATCGACCCAGGGGAGATCAACCTGCTGCAATCGAGGCCTTAGTCAAAGGTCTCAACGATGGTGCGAAAGACCAGGTTTTACTCGGCATCACCGGAAGCGGCAAAACTTTTTCCATCGCGAGCGTGATTGAGCGAACCCAGCGTTCAACACTCGTACTCGCTCATAACAAAACCCTCGCGGCTCAGCTGTATCAGGAATTTCGCACCCTCTTTCCCAACAATGCCGTCGAGTACTTTGTTTCTTATTACGATTATTACCAACCCGAAGCATACGTACCCGCTGCCGACGTCTACATAGAAAAAGAAGCGATCGTCAACGAGGACATAGATCGCTTGCGCATGTCTGCCACTCGCGCGCTCTTCGAAAGGCGAGACGTGATCGTCGTCGCCAGTGTTTCGTGCATCTACGGTCTCGGAGATCCCGATGCCTATTATGGACTGCTGTTCTTCGTAGAACCGGGTGCGAGAATGTCTCGCGAAGCGCTCTTGCAGAAACTGGTGGAGGTCCAGTACGAACGTTCTGACACAAACTTCCAGCGCGGAACTTTTCGTGTGCGCGGCGACGTTGTCGAGATCTATCCGAGTTATCAGGATCAAGCTTATCGAATTGAGTTGTGGGGCGATGAGATCGATTCGGTCTACACTATTGATCCACTGCTTGGTGAAGTAATCGAGAAACACACTTCACGTGTTCCGATCTATCCGAAGACCCACTATGTGATGGCGCGGCCCACAATTAAACGCGCCCTGAAAACCATAAAAGAAGAACTGGATTGGTGGGAACCTAAACTTATTGCCGAAGGGAAATTAGTCGAAGCTCAGCGACTTCATCAGCGAACCATGTTCGACATGGAGATGATTAAGGAGATGGGATTCTGTCGCGGGATTGAAAACTATTCGCGCCATCTGACCGGCAAGAACCCGGGTGAGCCCCCGCCAACGTTGCTCGATTATTTGCCGCGCGATACGTTGATCGTCATCGACGAGTCGCACCAGTCGATTCCGCAGGTGCGCGGCATGTTCGAAGGTGATCAATCCCGCAAACGCACCCTCGTTGAGTATGGATTTCGTCTGCCGTCTGCGTTGGACAATCGGCCCTTGAACTTTAAAGAGTTTGAAGCGCGTATCGGACAAACAGTTTACGTCTCGGCAACGCCTGGTCCATACGAGCTGACCAAGGCGAGCGGTGAAGTAGTTGAACAGATCATCCGGCCAACTGGACTGATGGATCCGCAGGTCGAAGTGCATCCAGTAAAAGGCCAGATAGACCACCTTCTGGAACAGTGTCGCCAACGAGCCGAACTACACGAACGTGTGCTCGTCACAACTCTGACGAAGCGGATGGCCGAAGATCTTACCGAGTACTTTACTGAGGTTGGCGTGCGAGTTCGTTATCTCCATTCGGACATTGAGACGCTCGAACGTATCAAGATTCTTCGTGATCTACGGCGCGGCGAGTTCGATGTACTGGTCGGGATTAACTTGTTGCGTGAGGGGTTGGATCTTCCGGAAGTTTCGTTGGTTGCGATCCTCGATGCTGACAAGGAAGGTTTCCTGAGATCCGAACAATCGTTAATTCAAACGATCGGTCGCGCCGCCCGTAATTCGAGTGGCAAGGCTATCCTTTATGCAGACCGGATTACCGACTCGATGAAGCGAGCGATTGATGAGACCGAACGACGTCGTGCGATACAGGAGGTATACAACCGGGAAAATGGGATCACGCCGCAAACTATAGTTAAACCGATTGAAGCGACCCTCATCACTGCGTCAGAGGCTGACTACTTCAAGGTGCCGAAAGAGATTGACGAGATTGAAGACTACACGCCGGCGAAGATTGAGGCGACGATCACTCGGTTGGAAGTGGAGATGCGAGCTGCAGCTAAACGATTTGAATTTGAAAAGGCCGCCGAACTCCGCGATCGAATAAAAGTTCTCCGCGACCGCGAACTCCAACTAACCTAAACCTTGGAGTGCGGTGGCCCGGCACCGCTTTTTAGGGGTCTGGGGATTAAGGGGCTTGATTTTAAATTGAGGGACGGAGAAAGCGAGGGGTGTGAAAAGCGCCGCCGGGCCGGCGCACTCCAAGGGGCTTGATTTTAAATTGAGGGACGGAGAACGGGAGTTGTGTGAAAAGCGCCGCCGGGCCGGCGCACTCCAGGGATGAAGAACAAATCGGAGGAGATTCAGAGTTATCTTTCGGACGCGAGCTACATGCTCGGCGGTCACGCCGATCGTGTGGCAATACCCGAAAGCATTTCGGACGTCGTCGAAATAGTCTCCTCCGCAAATCAAACTCGCACTGCCTTGACCGTTTCTGGAGCAGGCACAGGAACAGTCGGCGGACGCGTTGCTTTCGGCGGCATTGTCCTGGCAACTGATCGACTCAACAAGATTTCAACGGTAGTAAGAAACAACGATGGAACCGGCTACGCAGTGGTTGGTCCAGGCGTAGTTTTGTCGGATCTGCAGCAAGCGGTTGAAAAAGAGAGTCTGCTGTATCCACCCGACCCCACTGAGAAGGGGTGCTTCATCGGAGGAAACGTCGCGACCAATGCTTCGGGGGCCCGGACATTTAAATATGGACCAACACGAAACTATATCGAGCGTTTAAAAATCGTACTGACCAACGGCGAAGTTCTCGATCTAAGACGTGGCCATTTGTTCGTCGATGATGATGGTGTTGTTCGAATTCCACTTCCGTCAGGCGCGACGCTCGAGGCTCCGTTACCGAAGTATCAAATGCCGCATACTCGCAAGAATGCGACGGGATACTTTGTGAAGCCGGGAATGGACGTCATCGATTTGTTCATTGGGAGTGAAGGAACGCTTGGAATTGTAGTTGAGATTGAAGTACGGCTCATCCCCAGGCCTGATGGACTTCTTAGTGGAGTCGTCTTCTTCGAGCAGGAGGACGACGTACTGTTGTTTGTTCGTGACGCTAGAGCTAAGTCATTAGAAAATCGCGCCGCTCGCAATGCGCGGGGACTCGATGCTCGAGCGCTTGAGTTTTTCGATCGCGAGTCACTGAATTTTCTTCGAGAGAAGTATCCGACGATTCCCGAGAACGCCGCGGGCGCCGTTTTCTTCGAACAAGAAACCGATTCCAAGAGTGAGGATGCTTTGCTGGCGGAGTGGCTTGGGTTGGTCGAAGAACATCATGCAAATCCGGACTCATGGTTTGCGAACAATCCACAGGACCATGCTCGGCTGCGAGAGTTTCGGCACCAGCTACCTGTTTTGATGAACGAGTGGTTTGCGAGGTACGAGCAACGAAAGGTCTCGACCGATATGGCCGTGCCGGATGAGGAGTTTGCTGGGTTGCTGCGTTTATATCAAGAGACGCTGCGAACGAGTGGGTTGCGATATACGATCTTTGGTCATATTGGGGACAACCACGTACATGTGAATATTTTGCCGCGCGATGATGTTGAAGGAGCGCGAGCGAGGGAGTTGTATGTCGAGTTTTTGAAGTATACGGCGGCGCACGGTGGGACGTTGTCGGCGGAGCATGGAGTGGGCAAGTTGAAGAGGGACTACTTGAAGTATTTTTATAGTGCTGAGCAATTGCGAGAGATGGTTACTCTGAAGCGTGCGTTCGACCCGAACCTCATCCTCTCCCCCGGCACCCTCATCCCCACTTAACCTCCGCGTCTAACTTACTCCGTTACTCCGCGTCTCTCTGCGGTTCTCGGCGTCACTCTGCGTAGCTTTCGGTTCGGCGTCACGAGGGCTTCTACATTTTGTTCGACCGCGGGCTTAAGATTCCTCTTCTTCAAAATTTAACACTCTTCGGCGTATACCGTGTTTCAGGACGGTGACATTAAAGTTCAAGAGCAGACCAATTTGCCAGCCCCCGATTCGCATGTATGTTAAGAGTTGAGCTTCGTGTACTGGGGCAATCGCCGCGATTGATTTGACCTCAACTACAATCTTGTCTGCAACTAACAGATCTACTTCGTATGCTTTGACATCAATTCCTTTGTAGACTAATCGAAGTGGTAACTTCTTTCGAAATGGAATGTTTGATAGTTGAAGTTCTCTTACCAGACAATTGTGGTAGGCTGACTCGAGCAGGCCTGGCCCAAGACTTCGATGGACCTCGATGGCCAATTCGATGATCTTTCCCGTGAGGACGTTAACATGGTGAGGCATGTTTGTTGTTCCTTTCTGATTTTTGTTGTAATTGTTCATAAATTAGATAGTGAGCGCAAGGAGCAGATGAAGATTTAACGCATTGAGGGCAACGTTGGGTTAAGAGATTTTGTTTAGAGAGACAAAACAAGACCATTAGACGCAGAGGGACGCGGAGAACCGCAGAGAGACGCAGGGAAGACCAGACGCTGAGATATCTAACTATGCTTCGATTTACGACTGCTGGGGAATCGCATGGGCGCGCGTTAGTCGCCATTGTCGAAGGTCTGCCGGCCGGGATGCCGGTGGACCAGGAACTCATCGATCGCGAACTACGCCGCCGCCAACTCGGATACGGTCGCGGCGGTCGCATGAAGATTGAGAAGGACCACGCCGAGATAATCAACGGTGTAAGACACGGACTCACCCTCGGGTCACCACTCACCTTGATGATCGAAAACAAAGATTGGCCCAACTGGAACCAGGTCATGGCCTCCGAGACTGTCTCCCTTGAGCCTGAGAAGTCTCGACGCCTGAAAAGACCACGCCCCGGTCACGCCGATCTTGCCGGCGGTCTGAAGTATGACGTTCGCGATCTCCGGAACATCCTCGAGCGAGCCTCCGCCCGCGAGACGACTGCACGCGTCGCCTGTGGCGCGCTCGCAAAACAGCTATTGTCGGTTTTTGGTGTCGAGATTCGCAGTCACGTCATTCAACTTGGTGGTATTCCTGACAGGCCGCTCGAACTCACCTGGTCTGAGATCGCCTCAATTCCCGATGATGGACCACTTCATTGCGCCGATACCAACGCAGAGAAAAGGATGATCGAGCTGATCGATAAGACACGCTCTGCCGGCGACACACTTGGAGGAGTGTTCGAAGTTGCGGCGAAGGGTGTCATTCCCGGTCTGGGGTCACACACATCCTGGGATCTGAAGCTCGACGGACAACTCGCGCAGGCAATCATGTCAATCCCCGCGGTCAAAGCAGTCTCGATTGGTGCGGGCGCTGAAGCCAGCAGTCTGCCGGGCTCCGAAGTGCATGACGAGATCTCTTATAACGAACAGACGCGCGAGTTTATTCGCGAGACCAATCGCGCCGGCGGTCTGGAAGGCGGCATTACCAACGGAGAGGAGTTGCGGATTCGTGGACATTTGAAACCCCTCTCGACCCTTAGAAGAGCGCTTCGCTCAGTTGATATCGACACAAAAGAAACCGAGGCAGCCGGATTTGAGCGGACCGATACGACTGCGGTGCCGGCAGCCGGTGTGATAGGCGAGTCGATGGTTGCGTTGACTATTGCGGCCGCGATGCGCGAGAAGTTTGGCGGCGACAGTTTGGGTGAGATGAAGAGGAATTTTGAAGGTTATCGCGAACAGCTGAGGGGGTATTAGCTCTTTGGCTTTTGGTCTTCGCGAATCACAGCGATTTCCAGAATCATGCAGTTGGGAAGAGGCTGAGCGGGCACTCAAAATTCCAGAATCATGCAAGTTGGGAAGGTGGGCAGAGCGGCAAGTACCGATACTCTCCCGACTCGAACCTAGCGCCGCCCCCGCTCTTAATTCTGCGTATCTCTGTGGTATTGCAGTGACTAACAATATGAGTAAATCAGCTTTGACTAAACGGAGTGTGACGCAGAGAAGAGCGGGGGCGGCGCTGTAACTGACGATGGAAGTTGAACGTGATGGCCGCTCTGCCCACCTTCCCGACTGCATGATTCTGGGAAGTTGATAACCGTGCCGCTCTGCCCACTTCCCAACTGCATGATTCTGGGAAGTTGATAACCGTGCCGCTCTGCCCACCTTCCCAACTGCATGATTCTGGGAAGTTGATAACCGTGCCGCTCTGCCCACCTTCCCAACTTGCATGATTCTGGAATAAGAGCAAAGTGGCACAATGTGCATCGTTCGGCGTAAGATAATCATCGTAGTGATTCGGGCCGAAGGGGCCCGTTAGATTGGAAAAGAAGACGAATGGCTTTATTGGAAATTGTGAGATGGCCGGCTCCCGTGCTCGATAATCCCGCGGATCCGGTTACCGAGTTTGACGCCGACCTGGCGAAACTCGTAAGCAACATGTTTGAGACGATGTATGCCGCGCCAGGCGTCGGACTCGCCGCAGTCCAGGTTGGTGTGCCGAAGCGACTGTTTGTAATGGATTGCTCCGGCGGCAAAGATCCCAAACAACGAGTGGTCCTAATTAATCCCGAAGTGATGCGCGTTGAAGGTACGCAGAACGGCGAAGAGGGATGCTTATCATTCCCTGGAATCTTCACACCTGTCGAACGCAACCTGCGCGCTGTAGTCCGAGCTCAAGATGTCAAAGGCGAATGGTTCGAGCTTGATGGGATGGAGTTGACAGCTCGTTGCATGCTGCACGAAACCGATCATTGCGACGGGATCGTGTTTATCGACAAGATGAGCGCTCTCAAACGAGAGCTCGTAAAACGAAAAATCAAGAAACTGCAAAAAGCAGGGAAGTGGGATTAACCCTAACACCCGCAGATCTAGCAATTCCTAACCCTTATCTCTTTTCTCCCTACTAGCTCAGCCAAGATTCTGGAGTTTTCGGGGCGTCTTCCTCTGTGCGACGTCGGTGTCCTCGGTGCCTCCTCTGTTTGTTTCACCGCGCGGCTTAGGCCTCCACCAAATGATAAAGTTGCGAGCCCCGGTCAGTACCGAAACGCGGTAGCGTCGGGTGCGCCTCGTCATGTATACGCTTGACGTTAACTAAAGGCACACCCGACGCTACCGCGAATCGGTACTGACCGGGGCAACTGCTCTCCGCAGATGCCCCCGCGTAAAACATCGTCAGAAAAACCAGAGGTTGTTGGTTTGTTCCACAGAGAGAGGAGCAGCGGAGTAATCATCATATTTGGTTCAGGCTTTGCTGCGCAGCGAACGCTCGCTTGCTCGTTGCAAATTCGCAGGATAGTATCTGAGAAAATCATAATTGGAGTTTAAATATGCCGCCTCAATTTCGGAATGAGCCGTTTACTGACTTCAGCAAGGAAGAAAACTTACGCGCAATGCGCGAAGCGCTTGAACTAGTAAAAGGAAAATTAGGACAAGAGTACCCGCTTGTAATCGGTGGAGAGCGAATCACCACTGAAGGCAAGCTCGAAAGTATCAACCCCGCAAATCGAACACAGGTTGTCGGGCGATTCAACAAAGCCACCAAAGAGCTCGCAAAGGTGGCAGTTGAGAATGCTTACAACGCATTCAAAACCTGGAGCATGAAACCAGCTACAGAAAGAGCCGAGTGGCTTTTTCGCGTGGCCAGCATCCTCCGCGAACGCAAACATGAAATGTCGGCATGGATGATCTACGAGGTGGCGAAGCCCTGGAACGAAGCCGATGCCGATACCGCTGAAGCGATCGACTTCTGTGAATTCTATGCCCGGGAGATGTTGCGCTATGCAGGCGAACAGCCTCTGACCCAAATTCCCGGCGAAGAAAGCGAACTTGATTACGTGCCGTTAGGGGTGGGTGCAGTAATTCCACCATGGAATTTTCCACTTGCGATTATGGCCGGGATGACAGTCGCGTCGGTTGTGACCGGCAACACGGTTGTACTCAAGCCTTCATCCGACTCGCCAACCATTGCGTTTAAGTTTTTCGAGATCATGGAAGAAGCCGGACTGCCTGCCGGAGTTGTCAACTTCATGACTGGCTCAGGCGCCGAAGTCGGAGACGTCGTGGTCGATCATCCGAAGACCAGGTACGTCGCGTTCACGGGTTCGAAAGAGATCGGCCTTAGAGTTAACGAACGTGCCGCGAAAGTAAATGAAGGCCAGATCTGGATTAAACGCGTGGTCGCTGAAATGGGTGGTAAGGATGCGATTATCGTGGCCGATGACGCTGATCTGGAAGCTGCGGCGACGGGCGTGGTCCAATCGGCCTTTGGCTTCCAGGGTCAGAAATGTTCGGCCTGTTCGCGAGCCATTATCGACGCGAAAGTCTACGATCAGATGCTTGAAAAGATTGTCGAAAAGACAGCGAAGATCAAACTGGCTGATCCGAGCGACTCCGCTACGACGATGAGTGCGGTGATCAACGAAAAGGCGTTCAAGACGATCAACGGTTACATAGAAAAGGGTAAGAGCGAAGGTGGCAGGGTGTTGATAGGCGGTGGTTCGGATGGCGAGCAAGGTTTCTTTATTGAGCCAACGGTGATCGCTGATGTTAAGCCCGGAGCGACGATAGAACAGGAAGAGATTTTTGGACCAGTATTGGCAGTTATCAAGGCAAAGGACTATGACGATGCTCTTGAGATTGCCAACGACACACAGTTTGGATTAACCGGCGCCGTTTATAGCGCTGATGAAGAAAAATTGAAGCGTGCGCGCCGCGAGTTCCACGTCGGAAATCTCTATCTCAATCGCAAGTGCACTGGTGCGCTAGTGGGGGTTCATCCGTTTGGTGGATTCAACATGTCTGGGACCGACTCGAAGGCTGGAGGTCGAGACTATCTACTACTATTCATGCAGGCCAAGGTCTCCGCTGAAAAACTCGGCGCCACCAAGCCTCGCAGAGCCGAGGCCAGCACATAATCACGGTCATTGGCGGTGTTAAAAATAATCCGCCGTCGATTGGCCTGTCTCTGCGTCCTTTTGCGGTCCTCGGCGTCTGTCTGCGTCGTTTCCGAGTCCAATTTGAGAACTCAGCTTGGTTGTTACAGGCGCATCGGAGAGTGACGCGGAGTACTGCAGAGTGACGCAGAGCTCAATCGCTGACTGCTTCTATAAGTTATGCGTTTAGTTTTCATGGGGACGCCGCACGCGGCTGTACCGACGCTGCGCCGGCTAATCAGCGACGGCCATGACGTCGTCGCTGTTTGGACCCAACCCGATAGACCATCGGGGCGCGGACACAAGACTACTTATTCCCCGGTTAAAGAATACGCAGTCGAACAGAACCTCAGCATCCATCAACCTGCACGACTGAAACCCGACGACGTCAAGTCTCTTTTTGCTTCGCACCAAGCCGATGCCGCAATAGTTGTGGCCTATGGAAGAATTCTTCCAGAAGATTACCTTCGAGCACCGAAGCATGGCTGTATCAACGTTCACTTTTCATTACTGCCGCACTATCGCGGTGCCGCCCCGGTAAACTGGGCCATCGTTAACGGCGAGTCGGAATCGGGTGTCACAACCATGTTTATGGAGCCCAGTCTTGATACGGGGCCAATCCTACTTCAGGAGAAAACTCCGATAGGTTCTCATGAGACAGCTCCCGAGTTGATGTCGCGTTTGTCGGAGTCGGGCGCAGCTCTCTTGAGTGAAACGTTGCGAAGCTTGCCGACCTTGACGCCACGTCCACAACATCACTCCCAGGCTACCTTTGCCCCAATCCTGACGAAGGAAGACGGAATTCTCAATTGGCATAAAACAGCTTTGGAGATTGACTGCGCAGTTCGTGGATTTCAACCATGGCCCAACGCGCAGACAACTTTCCACTCGCGGGGACTAACGCTTTGGCAGACTGTAGTTTCACCGATGCAAATTCCCGGGCCTCATCCCGGAGAAGTCATTGCCGCGCACGGCGGAGATTTGATCGTGCAGTGCGGCGGCGAGACCGCTATCCGTATTCTCGAATTACAACCGGAAGCAAAGCGTCGCATGTCCGCGAGAGACTTCATGAACGGCACTCACATAAAGGCTGGCGATCGTTTTGGCCACTAATAAGGTTTCACCTGCGCGCAAGGCGGCCTTCGACATACTTCTAAAGGTTGCGGGCGGTAGCTTCTCATCAACCGCATTGGCCAGCGAAGAACCACACGTCTCATCTTTGGATCGGGCCCTCTGTCACGAACTTGTTCTCGGCGTACTGCGATGGCAATTGAATCTGGATCGAGTGATTGAGCACTTTGCCAACCGCAAAGTGGAAACGCTCGACGAAGGAGTTCGGGTTGCTCTGCGACTTGGTCTCTATCAGCTGCGATTTCTGTCGCGCATCCCTGCTTCAGCGGCTGTGAATGAGTCAGTCAATCTCGTACACCTTGCGCGCTTGTCTTCAGCTCGACCGTTTGTCAACGCAGTGCTGCGTCGAGCGAGTCGTGAGCCACAGTACGACCCGTTGGACCAGGCGACCAATTCAATCGATAGAATGGCGATTGAAACCTCACATCCCTCGTGGTTAATCGAGCGATGGACCAATCATTTTGGTCCTGATGAGACCGCCTCATTTGCACGTTCAAACAACGACACGCCTCCAACGAGTTTCAGAGTGGTAACTAGCCGAGCCAACAGCCAGGACGTTTTAACTCGACTGACATCCTCCGGTGCGACGCTTGAATCTTCAACGCTGGTACCCGACGCATGGAGAGTTTCGGGCGCGACGAATGTGCTAAGAGAATTAGTCGAGTTGGGCGAGGTCTACTTGCAAGACGAAGCGTCACAATTGGTGGCCCATCTGGTCGATGCCAAACCCGGACACTACATCCTGGATTTATGTGCCGCGCCTGGAGGAAAGACAACGTTGATGGCCACTCGCGCTCAGGACAGTGCTCGAATAATCGCTACTGACGTTTCGGCTCAACGACTGGGGACGCTGAGACGCACCTTAGCCCAACAACATCTAACGAGCGTCACTCCGATGGTTTTGGATGGTACGAGTCCTTTGCCCTTTTCAGCTGTCTTTGACCGAGTTCTGGTGGACGCCCCTTGTTCTGGAACTGGAACCCTGCGCCATAATCCCGAAATTCGGTGGAGAATAATGGAAGCGGACATTCCTAATCTTGCAGCGCAACAGAAAGAGCTTCTTCGGAATGCGGCACGAGTCGTTAAGCCAGGCGGCCGATTGATCTATTCGACGTGTTCGGTTGAACCGGAGGAAAACGAGCAGGTGGTTGAGGACTTTTTGCAGAATAGTCAGGAGTTTCGGGTCATTCCACAGCAGAGGTTTAGCACTCAGTCCGGAGCTATTCGCACCTGGCCACACCTCCACCGCACCGACGGTTTCTTCGCAACCGTCTTTGAGAACCTTGGAGTGCGCCGGCCCGGCGGCGCTTTTTAAGCCCCTTCCTTCCCGCGGTCTCGATTTTAAAATGAGCTTAAGGTTCTTACAGTTCTCGGGAAACCAGTTCTCGGGAAACTTTATTAATAAGTGATTCGCCGAGCCCGTTTATATAAATGGTAATGCAATCCAGGGAGTACGCCTGGAAAGCGCTGCCGGGCCCTCGCACTCCAAAGTTGCCACTCGGTGGGGTGGGTGTTAGACTTCGCAACTTGGTGTTCACCCTGTAGTTTTCCCCGATGATAGACATTAAGCATTGAGCGCAGCTTCAAGCATCCTATCTGTATTTAGAAGAGTTTTAATCGTGATCGGGATCGCGATTGCTTTTCTTTTTGGTTTAGCCACCACCGTTTACCTTTCATTGCGAAGCCCGGAAGTGAAGGTCCCCGATGTGGTAGGCAAAAACCGTTTCGACGCAGAAAAGATTCTCGCCGACGCAGATCTGAATTTTCGAGTTCGTGCGATTAGGCCTAGTAATCAGTCAAAACCCGACACCGTGTTGTTCCAGTTACCGAGACCGGGTGAAGTGGTGAAGACTGGACAGACTGTGGCAATGGACATTAGCAGGGCCGCCAAAGAAGGCGAAACTCCTGAGACTGTTCAACCCGAAGAGCCAAGCGACAATAGCAATTCGAACGCGAACACCGAGACGAACCTGAACGAAAACAAACCCAGGAAGCCGAGGAACAAAAACGCGAACGATAACTTGAACGCCAATGCGAATGGCAACGCGAACGTTAATCGACCCGCGAATGCCAATCGCACTCCGAACGCCAACAGGCCAAACATAAATGGTACGCCGGATAACACCAATACGATTCCCCGGACTAACATTAACCGCACGAACGCTAATATCCGCACGAACATTAATCAGAATGAAAATCGTCGCCCGGTAGCTCCGCGACCAAGTCCGAGCGCCGCGAAACCCAACTGACCGTCGTGTTTAGCTAAAGTTGATGTTGAATAGAACTGTTGATATAGCGCCTTCGATCCTAGCTGCGAACTTCTCTTGCCTGGGTAATGAGATTCAGGCAGCAGAGCGAGGAGGAGCGGCCATTCTGCACGTGGATGTGATGGATGGTCATTTCGTCCCCAATATCACGGTCGGCTTACCAGTAGTGAAGTCTCTCGCGCGGTTTACGAAGTTACCGATCGACGCGCACTTAATGATTTCAGAGCCTGGGATTTATGCCACACAGTTTGTTGAGGCCGGCGCCCGAATGGTTTCGGTTCACGTCGAAGCAGATCCAAACTTACACCGCACTTTGACAGCGATTCGAGCCGCTGGAGCTGTCCCGGGAGTTGTGCTCAATCCGGCGACCCCTTTGAGTGCTATCGAAGAGGCGCTTCGATTCGTTGACTATGTGCTCGTAATGTCGGTGAATCCGGGATTTGGCGGTCAGAAGTTCATTCCTGAAACCCTGGATAAAGTTAGGCGACTCCGTCAGACGATCGATGAACGGCAGCTAAAAGTGCGAATTGAAATAGACGGAGGTGTCGATCGCAACAATATTGAAACCGTTGTCGCCGCCGGGGCTGAGATAATCGTCGCCGGTTCGGCAGTTTTCGGGACTGGTGACGCTGAGAACGCCGTCAAAGAATTGCGGAACGCCACCGTTCAATGGGTCTAAAAAGCTGTTTTTATTAATACTTTGCGGGGCTCGGCGAACCGCAAACGTGAAATTTGAATCCGATACGCGTAACTCTTTTCTCGCCCGAAGCTAAGTATTTTTGGAGGTTTACCTTATGAAGTCTCGCTTTTATGCACTTATCTCCCTGTGCGCTCTGATGATAGGACTGTCTCAAGTAGTCCTCGCTCAACGCCAGGGCGGGACGGCTGAACTATCGGACGCACAACGACTCGACGTCATGACTTCCAAATTGGAGCAGATGAGACGGTCCTTAAATAGTGCGGTTTCAGCCATGGCTCCGGCAGATAAGAGCAAAGACAAAAAGGCAAATCCCGACGATCCCGCTGTCCGACTCAAGAACCTAGAAAAAGATGTGTCGTCGTTGATATCCGAAGTCAATGACATTCGAACCAAGAATGACAAGGCAGAAAAATTTGATCCCAGCACCATTGATAGGCTCGAGACTGCAGTGGTTGAGCTTGGACCGCGCGTTGATACAGCACTGCAGCAAACAGCAGGTGCCAAGAATGCGGCCGGCTCGTCGGCTGCCAGCTCAAGCAAAAAGAAGAAGAAGGGATTTCTTGGTCTCTTCGGTGGTGGTGATGACAAGTATGCAGAATTAACTGGAGCCGCAGTTGCCGGGCGTGATCGGGTGTTGTTTGAAGAGGCGGCAAAAGAAGTTCGCAAGAACAATTACGATACAGGTCGACTGTTATTCTCGACGATCATCAACACCTACCCTGATTCACCGTTTCTATCTCTTGCAAAACTCGCAATAGCCGACTCGTTTTTTCTTGAGGGAACAACCAGCGCGTTAATCCAGGCGGCACAGGCTTACCAGGATTGGCTGACCTTCTTTCCGACTCATCCGCTCGCGGACGACGCCATGTTAAAAGTGGCGGAAGCGGAGATGCGCCAGATGGGTCTTCCCGATCGCGAAATTACCCATGCGAAGAAAGCTGAACAGCGTCTCAAGGTATTGCTGCAGCAATATCCAAAGAGTGCTTTGAGACCGATTGTCGAGGATCGACTTCGAGAAGTGCAGGAGAACCTGGCAATGCATAACCTCGCCGTCGCGAGGTTCTATCAGGATGCCAGATTCGTCCAGGGGAAGGGCGGTCTGAAAGGTGCGCAGGGCCGGCTTAAAGAGATAGTAGAGAAATATCCTTGCTTCTCTTATAACGACGAAGTGTTGTTCAGACTCGGTACCACCTACCAGGCCGAAGAAGAACCAGATGAAGCTGCGAAATACTATCAGCAGTTGGTTCAACAATTTCCGCAGAGTGATTACAACGAGAAGGCACGCGACCAGTTGAATATCATCGGTGCCCCGATCCCCGAAAAAGTTACGCCGAACGAATGTGCTAAGAAGTCTCAGATGGGATTTGTGGGAAGCTTGATGCAACAGGTTTCAGGTAAAGCTGAAGTGAGCTTCAACAAAGATGGCGTGCTGATCAGTAAGGACGGCAAACAAGGCAACGATTTAGTTGATGAAGCTCTGAAATACAATGGTGAGCTTCCGGAGAATCGCATACCGGTTGCGCCAGTACAGAAAAATACTTCGCGCGCTCAGCCAGCGGATACCAAAGCCAAGAATGGCAATAGCGTGGCTCCGTCAACCTCGGCTACTCCCGCGGCAGTTAAGCCATAATCGAGATTTTTTGAGTTAGCCAAGGGCCTGCTGGTTATTCCGGCAGGCCTTTTTTGCTTTGCACTTCGAATAATGACTGGTATTTTGTTGAATCAATCCCAATCATAAGTGGAGTATGTTGATGGACTCTTTGCCGCCGAACGTTCGCGAGGAGCTTATAAAAAGACATAAAGCTGCCGCAGTCACAATCACAGGATTGGTTATTGCCACGGTGCTGCTGTCAATTGTGGCCTATCTCGCCAGACCTTATTTCCGTCAACAAATAGATTCTTCGATTGATCTGGCTGTCAGGTTGGTCGTCTTTGTGCTCGGTGCCGGATCGATTGTTTGGCGGCGAACAAAGTTTGCAACGATGCGGCTTCAGGACATTGGATCCCTCCAGGGCGCGCTTGGTGTTGTTAAGACCATGGAGCGGACCACGATACAAGTTGCGCTTTTGTCTGTTGCTGTGGCGGTTAGCGGGTTCGTAGCAACCTTGATGACGGGAAATCCGCTTTATACGTACTGGTCAGCCGTGATAGCCATCGTGTTGCTCGTCTATCATTACCCGCGCCTGGCGACCTGGAATAACGCCATTCTGAAATACGCCGGCGACCTCAACCCCGTCATGGCTTAGATTTACGGATATTCCAGCGCTCCGATAGTAAGCTTCGACAAGAACCTGGCGATGTCCCTAATCTGAGCTCTCCGCAGCTTTGGTACCCCTTCTGAATTTTCCTTAGAACTAATTCTCGTTCGCTCGTGTGGCTTCAGGGATCGTTTTCTCGGAGCTTGGTAGGCAATCCACGAACACTAACGAACTTGGTCGACTGCGAAAACCGATCGTACGGGTGAAATGTGAAGGTTTGACGCCTCATTCACACCAGTCCGGAGGCGGATGACAGCAGCGGTTACAGTACCGCGAGCGCAGCGACCGGATGGTACGGACGACATTGTATTAGATCCTTATTGAGTGGGTGGTTGCGCATACCATCCGGTCGCTGCGCTCGCGGTACTGTACCCGCTACTTGGTCGACGGCGAAAACCGATCGTACGGGGTGAAATGTGAAGGTTTGACTTCTCATTCACATCAGTCCGGAGGCGTATGACAGCAGCGGTTACAGTACCGCGAGCGCAGCGACTGGATGGTACGGACGACATTGTATTAGATCCTTATTGAGTGGGTG
>Ga0207674_10002976_pt1 | contig 21037 bp, 21 predicted proteins | sample KBSCornC72_FD_184303 | JGI IMG/M metagenome (GOLD analysis project Ga0207674, IMG submission 184303) | Corn rhizosphere microbial communities from Kellogg Biological Station, Michigan, USA - KBS Corn C7-2 (SPAdes) (version 2) | ecosystem: Host-associated > Plants > Roots > Rhizosphere > Soil ...
CCCTGGATCGCGCCTTTCAGACGGATGTCCCAATAATCGACCGATACCGCCAGCCGCGGAATGAAGCGCGGCTGGAGAACGACTCCCACTGTCTTCGTGGTCGCTTTCTCCGGGTTCAAGGCGGGGTTGCCGCCGATGAAGCCATTATACTGTTCGGCCGGGTTGAGCGGCGTGGTCTGCCCGACGACCAGCCCCTGGGCCAAACAACCGAACTCGGTCGGCGCAATCGCATGTCCCGCGCAGGGATCCGTGCCGCCATCCAGGCCGACGAACTGAGGAGCGAAGAGCTCCTGGATGTTCGGGGCGCGGACTGCGCGATTGTAAGCGCCGCGGAACCGGACGTCGTGGATCGGCGCGAACTCGAGCGACACTTTGTATGTATCAGTGTCGTACTTCCGGCTAACTACGGGGTTGCCGCTGAGATCCGTGAGCCCTGGACCGGGCAAGGTGGTGTACCACGACTTGCGGTAGCCGGCGGCGAGCGACAGCTCGTCGATGAACGAGTGCCTCACGATCGGGATCTGTACCTCGCCGAAGGCCTCAAGCACGCGGAAGCCGCCGTTGACCGGAAGCGTCGGGGCTCCCTGTCCAGTGAGATCGCCCGTCTGGAATTCCTGATCCGGATTGAGGGCCAGGCTCTCCTTGCGGTATTCGGTGCCGAAGTTCACGCCCACGCCCTGATCCGACCAAGGCGTCTGCACACCCATCTCGCCGAGGGCGCCGGTGATGTTCGCGTCGGCAATCTGCTCCGACGTCTGACCCGTCATTACGCCGTAGACGTTGAGATAATTGATCGCGGCCGCCGACGGCGTGCTGAAAATGTCGTACGGTACGCAGGTGGGGTCGGTCTGGTCGAGCACAGAGCGGCACACCGGCTGGCCGAAGGTGGGGCTTCCGGCGCGCTGGTCGATCGTCACGTTCAGTGCGCGATTGAGGCGCGCAGCCGAGAATTCGTTGCGGAATACCTGCTCGTAATCGGTACGGCCGTACTGGAAGTAGGCGTCGTACGACCAAACCTTGCTGAGGTCGCCGCGGCTGCCGAGCACGCCCCGCCAGGACGTGTGCTTCAAATCGCTGATCCGCGGCCCGCCTTCGACGTTGCGGCGCAGCAGGTTGAAGTAGCCGATATTGTACTGCGTGCCCTGCGCGTCAGTGAAGACGACCGGGGGAGCGGCCGGATTGGGGTTGTAGGGCGCGCCCTGGGCGAGCGGAAATGCCCCAAGAAAACCGTTGATGACACCTTGCCCTGGAGCACAGACGACCGACCGCGCCTGCGCCGACATCAAAGGATTGTCGCAGTTGATGGTGAAGGTGTTGCCGAAGTCGCCCGACGGGGCGATCTGTGCCAGCGTGTGGTCATCCATGAACATGAATTCCATGTACGGATGGATCGCCTTGCTCACCTCATAGTCAGCGAACGCCCCGGCAATGTAGCGCTCGTCGGGGCGCTGATAATAATTGGTCGGATTGAAGTTATAGAGGGTCCGGCCTTGGGTCAGGGTCCGGTTCGGGCCGAAGGTGTAGAAGGTCGAGGTGTTGTTGCTGAACACCAGAACGTTGCCTTCGGCCGAAGTCGCCGAACCGCCGCAGGTGATGTTGCCCGCACCCGACAGGCCGCAGGCGCTGTAATCGCGGCGCTGCTGCAGGATTGGGTTGACCTTGCGGTAGCCGAAATAGGCCATCGCATGACCGCGGTTGTCATCGAACGCTGCGCCAAGTGCGACGGTACCGTCAAAGATACCCCCATCGGCAACGCTCCCCTTAGGGTAGGAATAGCCTGTGCGGAGGGCAGCTTGAGCATCGAGCGCGCCGCAGACATTGCCGCCAAGGGCGGCGCTCGTCGGAATGCTCGGACAATTGTTGTTGTGCTGGTAGAAACTGTACTGGCCGTCGAAGCGGATGCCGGTGAAGCTCGTGTCCATGATGAAGTTGACGACGCCGGCGACCGCGTCGGCGCCGTAGACCGATGAAGCACCGCCGGTCAGCACGTCGACGCGCTTGATCAGCGAGCCGGGGATGAGATTAACATCTGCCGCCTGGCTAGCGCCGGCCGGATCGCCCGGAGTCATTCGCCGCCCATTGACGAGCGACAATGTCCGCTTGGACCCGAGATAGCGAAGATCGACTTCTGCGGTGCCGGTCGCGCCGTTGGACATGGACGAGGTCATCGACGCGCCAACCGACGGCAGCTGGTTGAGCACGTCCTCGACCCGGGTCGAACCGGTGAGCTTGATGTCCTGGTTGGTTACGACGGTAATCGGAGCCGCCGAGGTCAGGTTCGGCTGGGGAATGCGAGTGCCGGTGATGATGATGTCGTTGCCCGTTTGCACGGGCGCGCCCTGCGCGTTCTGCGTCGGCGTCGGCGCCGCTTCGACCGGACCAGTCGGCTGCGCGCCGGCCGGATTGGTTGCCGTGCTCTGGTCGGGAACGGCCGGCTGGCTATCCTGCGCCAGAGCCGGACTGGCGAGCGTGCTTGCGCCCACCAACAATGTGGAAGCGAGCAGACGCTGACGATAGTTGAGCTTCTTCATGGCCCCTCCTGTGCGGAAGAGCTTCTGGCGTCGGCGGGGTCGAGATGAAGCCGCTTGCAGCCGAAGCTGCGGGAATCACGCCCGATCGGTCAAACTGCCGCCAAACGCATGAAAACTGCGGCTCAACGACAGTCGACAGATGCCCAAAGGAGAAGCATCTTGGCCCCGGATGGCCACGGTACACTTCGAACCGATTACGGTTGAGGCTTTCGAGCCACAGTCACTTTTGGAGAATCTGCAAAAAAAGCGGGTTCGCTCGACGCTTTGGCTGACCCTGATCTTCTGGGCTTCGCTGTGGGTGACGCTGACTCTTGCAGCAGCCCTCGCACAGAACCCTCGCGTTATCCAAATTGCATTGATGCGGCTTGCCGCGACCTTCGTCGGCCTGTTCTTTTGCTACCTGATCCACCTGCTGCTGAGAAAGCCATTCCTTTCGACCACGCGCAAACGGCTGATCGCCTTGGCGATTGTTGCTCCGATTTTCGCCGAGATATTCGCCTGGACGAGCTTTTTTGCGCTGGCTGCTGTCGATCCCACCGTCTCGCTCAAGAACTTCACCTGGAGCGGCGCGGTCAACACCATCTCCTTCTTTACCTGGTTCTTCCTTGCCTGGGCCGGCCTGTACCTGGCGCTCTCCTACAGTTTCGATGTTCAGGAAGAGCAAAGGCAGATCGCGGAATTGCGCGAGCGCACGCACGTCGCCCAGCTGCGGGCGTTGCACAGCCAAATCAACCCGCACTTCCTCTTCAACAGCCTCAATTCCGTCTCGGCGCTGATCCTCGACGGCAGGATCACGCTCGCCGACGAGATGGTGGGAAAGCTTGCCCGCTTTCTGCGGCTTGGGCTTGCCGCCGATCCCACCTCGAAAATCCCGCTCTCTTCGGAACTCGAGCTGCAGCGGACATATCTTTCAATCGAGCAGCTGCGTTACCAGGACCTTCAGGTCTCGTTCGACGTTCCCGAGGAGCTTGGAGAGGCGAAGGTCCCTGCATTGATCTTGCAGCCAATTGTCGAGAATGCTGTGAAATACGGCGTTGCCAGCGCTCCGCCTCCGGCGACGATCGAGGTGAAGGCCTGGAAGTCCAGCGACGGCCTTCACATCAGTGTCAAGGACAGCGGCAAGAGCACCGCGCCGAAGACGAGCGGCGGTGGGATCGGTCTATCGAACGTCCGGCAACGATTGCGACTGATCTACAGCGAGCATCGCACCAGCGTCAGCGCGGGCAAGCTCGCCGACGGCAGTTTTGAAGTCGAACTTGCGTTTCCACTGGAGCTTGCATGAACCGGCTGCGCGTACTCACGGTCGATGATGAAATGCTCGCCTTGCGGCGCCTGCGGCTGCTGCTTCAGGCGATGCCGCATGTCGAGCTGGTCGGCGAGGCAAGCTCCTGCAAGGAGGCGATCGAGGCCGTCGTCAGGCTCGCGCCTGACGTCATCCTGCTCGACATCCGGTTGCGCGACGGCGACGGGTTCGAAGTCCTCGAGTGGATCGGGAACCGCCCGAACCCCCCGGCAGTGATCTTCGTCACCGCCTTCGATCATTATGCCGTCCGCGCGTTCGAGCGCGCGGTCATCGACTATCTGTTGAAGCCGATCGAGCGCGACCGCCTCGCGCAGGCGATCAGCCGGGCCCATCACCAGATGCGCTCGCTCGAAGCTGAGCAGCGGATGAGCGAGATGCAGGAGATGCTACGCAACTTGCGTGCCGCCGCGGCCGGGCGAAACGACACACCTTATGAAACCGAATTCTGGCTGCGCGGCGCATCCGGACTCGTGAGGGTGCCCATCGAGGCGATCGAAAGTGCGAGCAGTGAAGACGATTATGTCGCGCTGCACACCCAAAACGGCTCTCACCTGATGCGCGGCTCGCTGCGCCAGTTCGAGGCGCGCGTCGAGCCAGGGCATTTCGTGCGGGTGCATCGGCGATGGCTCGTGCGTCGATACGCGATCGCGGAACTGCGGACGCGAAGAACTGGAGGCGGCGAGGTCAATCTCACATCGGGCAAGAAAGTGCCCGTCGGCCGCTCCTATCTGAAGCGGCTACGTGATAATCTCAGGAACCCAGAGAGCCGTCCAGCACCTTTGTCGCCGGCACCAATCATGTTTTCGACGCGTGCCGCCGAGCCTAGGCCGTAGCACCGATTAGCATTCGTCCGCCGTCACAGGTCAAAGTCTCTTCCGCTTTGACGAGCAGGCATTCGCCGGCACCGGCAACATTGGACCCGGAACGCACTGTACCTTCGAGCGGCATGACCCAACGTTCGCGATCCTGAAGCACGTCCCTCTTCGTGTGGACCAGAGTGAAATGCGGGCCGTCGACCAAGGTCCGCTCCTCGTCGCCCGATAGATATTGCGCGAGCCCATCTGCATAAGGCTCCGGGCGCGACACGGCGACCCCGTCATCGAGGTGAAGCTCGCGCGGGCGGCCGTAATCGTAAAGACGGTATGTCACGTCCGAATTCTGCTGAAACTCGAGCAGTGATATCCCCGCGCCGATGGCGTGGACGGTACCGGCTGGTACGAAAAAGAAGTCGCCTGCGCGCACCGGCCGCCAGTCCATCAGCTGTTCGATGGAGCCATCGAGCGCAGCCGCTCGGAGCGCCTCGGCCGAAACGGTGCGCTTGAGCCCCAAACCCAGCGTCGCGTTGGGCTCCGCCTGGAGGATGTACCAGCACTCGGTCTTGCCCTGCGTCAGCCCCCGAGCGCGCGCCTGATTGTCGTTCGGATGAACCTGGATCGAAAGCCGCTCGCTAGTGAAGATATATTTGGCCAGTAGCGGTAAGTCCGCCCCGTCGGTGAACCAAACCTCGCCAATGCGCTCATCCGCTGGCGGATCGAACATCGCGGGCAGCCGTGTTCTTCCCCATGGCTTTTCGACATAGCGCCGCTCAAGCTTCATCACTGCAACTCTATCATCGGCGTGAACGTTTCCGCGCCCGTGTAGGCGGCGGCTTTAGGGCGGAATTGCGGATGCAATGATTGAAGCCGACCCAATCCACCCGGACCCTGCCGCGGCTAGCGTTGCGATTGCACAATTGGACCCGCCACTGCGGTGGCCGCTTCTTGGCGACAAATCCAAGTGCGTGCTTCATCGCCGAGCGCTGCTTGCCCATGCAGTTTGACTGCCACTGGCAATTGATACCGATGTTCAAAGCGACCGCATCGTACAGGATCGGCCGCTGTTCGGCGTGCGCGGATGCCGGGAAAGTCGCTAACGCCGCAGCCGTTGCAAGAATCCACTTCATCGATGCCCCAAACGATACAGCGGCGTTCCTGTGCCGCAATGATCGTCAACGCGCCAGCCCGGCTTGAGGCAAAAGAAAAGCGGCGGCGCGAAACCGCACCGCCGCCAAACTCAAACTCGCGCGAGCTTCTTACGAGCTCGGCAGGTTGGCCGAGACGTTGTTGAACGTAGTGTTCAGACGGCTCCCGATACCCTGCATGGCACCGATCGCGGCAACCGCAATGAGCGCAGCGATCAGACCGTACTCGATGGCCGTCGCGCCCTCTTCATTCCTAATCAGCTTCAAAAACCTAGCCATTTCCGGCCTCCCAGATTCAAACGGGACAAAACGTCCCACACCCGCGCAACCCATTCACCGGCGTAGGCTGAGGGGAATCTGAGTGTTCAGGGTTTCGGAAGAGTTAAAATAATGAAGTGCGAACATGAACTTTGGTTAAGGCTGTTCCATCATCGGTCGCCGACCAGCTCCTCGAGCTTCTTTGCAAGCTCCCGTAGCGGTTTCGTCGCATTGCTCCATTCCGGAGGAAGTGGGCTCTTTAGCTGCGGTTTTTCCTCCGGCTGGCGGCGGAAGGTGGCTGGTAATGCCGGGCCGCGCTCGTGGTCGACCGCCAGCGCCGAGGTCATGAAGCTTCGCCAGATGTCCGCGGGAACGGTGCCGCCGCTGATCTTTCCAAGCGACTTGTTGTCGTCGCGGCCCACCCACACGCCGACGACCAGATTTCCGGCAAAGCCAATGAACAAGGCATCGCGGTTCTCTTGGGTGGTGCCGGTCTTGCCGAAGGTTGGAACGGCGAGCACCGCGCGCTTGCCGGTGCCGTTGTTCGCGGCGGCATAGAGCAGGTCGAGCATCGGCGCCCAGTCGCGTTGCCGGTCGAGCGCGCCATCAGCTTTGAAGAGCGCCTGGAGGCCTTCGACCGGCTGCTCCTCCGGTAGCCCGCGCGCGGCAATCGGGTAGCGTCCACTCGCCACTGCGGCATAGGCGGAAGTCAGCTCGAGCAGGCTTACGCCCGCTGTACCGAGCGCCAGGCTGGGTTTATCCGGCAGCGGCGTCGTGATTCCGAGGTCCCGCGCCGCGCGGATGACATTGGCGCGCCCAACTTCCTGGCTGAGGCGAACTGTCGCCGCGTTGCTCGACCGAGCGAAAGCTTCGCGCAGGGTGATCTGGCCGCGGTAGACGCGGTCGCTGTTCACCGGAGTCCAGCCCTCGATGGTTATCGGTCTGTCCTCGATCATACTGTCGGGCGACCACCCGGCTCGAAGCGCGGCCAGATAGACAAAGAGCTTGAACGCCGAGCCGGGCTGGCGCCGGGCCTGGGTCACCCGGTTGAAGGGCGAGTCCTTGTAACTCTTGCCCCCGACCATCGCCACGACGCGGCCATCGGGGCGCATCGCGACCAATGCCGTCTGTGCGCCTCCGGTCGGAGCGCGGGCGACAGCGCGCTCCGCCAGCCGTTGAAGCGCCCGTTCGAGCGTGGTCTCGACCTTCACCTGGCCGAAGTCGGATTCGAACGCCTTGGTAGCCGAAGGCGCAACCCAGTCGGCGAAGTAAGTGCCGGCCGGGAGCCTTGATTCCTGCACCACTGGCCGTGCGGATGAAACGGTGTGAGCGCGCGCCTTGCTGATCACGCCGGTGTCCGCCATCGCCTGAAGCACGAGACGGCTGCGCTTCTGCGCAGCGGCGAGATGCTGCGTGGGGGCGAGCCGCGATGGCCCCTGCACCAGTCCCGCGAGCATTGCCGACTGCGCGAGGTTCAGCTTCTCCGGATCGCGGTGGAAATAATGATGCGACGCGGCTCGCAGACCATAAACGCCGTCACCGAAATAGACGCTCGACAGATATCGGGAGAGGATCTCGTCCTTGCTCAGCCAAGCTTCGAGCCAAAAGGCGATGATCACCTCCTGTGCCTTGCGCTTCATGGTTCGGTCGCCGGAGAGGAAACTGGTCTTGGCCAGCTGCTGGGTGATAGTGCTGCCCCCCTGCCGGACTCCGCCGCCGCGAAGGTTCGCGAGCAAGGCGCGGCCAATTCCGCGCGGGTCGATCCCCCAGTGGCCATAGAAGCGGCGATCCTCGATCGCGACGAATGCGGCGGGGGTCACGGAGTTGAGTTTGGTGACGTCGACCGGCGCTTCCTTTATTGCGCCGCGAAGCGCGATCGGCCGGCCGCTGTCGTCCAGCAGCAGCAGTGCGGGATCGGCAAGCGGCTCGAGTGCACGCGATAACGGCGCAGTAATCACCAGCCACAGGATGGTTACGGCGAGCACTGCGGCGACCGAATAGAGCACCAGCGGCCATCGGCGACGCCGCCGCGGCTTTTCTTGCTCGGGAGTCTCGCCCGGCGGCGGCGGGGTTTCCGGCGCGAGCGGGTCAGGCAGCTCCTCGACCGGCACTCCGCCGCGAGTCCAGATATCGTCTCTTTCGGCTACCCTCATTTCAATCGCCGGACTCGCTCAACTGCTTTACTTCACTAACACAGTGGAAATGAGATTTCCAGATGCTTGCTGAATGGGTCGTTGCGACTAAACGGTCCGCAATGCGGCGATTATTGTCCCTGCTGCTCATCCCTGCCCTGACGTTTGTCCCGGCGGCATGCAAGCCGCGACCGGAAGGCACGGTCAAGGTGGTAGTGATCGGCGACGAGCCGAAGCTGCGCGACCCCGTGCTCGGCCCGCTACCTGCGGCAGACGCAGTGCTGCTGCAAAACGTCGCACAGGGCCTCGTCCGCTTCGACGCCGGCGGCAATATCGTGCCTGGCCTGGCCGAGCGTTGGAACGTGAGCGACGATGGGCTCAGCTACATCTTCAGAATCTCGTCGATGAATTGGCCCGACGGCCAGAAGATCACGGCGCAGCAGGTCGCGCGACTGCTAAAACGCCAGCTCGCCGCGCGCAGCCGCAATTCTCTCAAGGATTCGGTCGGAGCGATCGAGGATGTCGTCGCGATGACCGACCGCGTCGTCGACATCCAACTCGTCGCGCCACGCCCAAACCTCCTCTCCCTGCTCGCGCAGCCCGAATTCGCCATCCTTCGGGGGAGGAACGGCACCGGGCCGTTCACGCCGGTGTGGACCGGGGGTTCTGGCGGCGAGCTGCGTCTCACCCGCGAGATCACGAGCGACGACGATGACGAGCCTGAGCGCGAGGAAGTATTGCTCGCCAGCGCTTCGGCCCGGGACGCGATCCGCGACTTCGCCGCCTCGAAGAGCGACGTCGTTCTGGGTGGGACCTTCGCGGATCTCCCCTTCACTCGCGCGATCAAGCTTACCCGCAACGCGCTTCGTTTCGATCCCGCGTCCGGGCTGTTTGGACTCGTCCCCACCAAGACCGGCGGGCCGCTCGACAAGACCGACGTTCGTCGTCTTCTCGCCCAAGCGCTCGACCGCGGCAATTTTGTCGGCGCGCTCGGCGTTTCGGGATTGGTTGCACGCGCCACGCTGCTTGAGCCCGGGCTGGACGGCATTTCCCCGCCCGTCGCTCCAGCTTGGTTCGGGACGCCGCTCGGCAACCGCTTGTCCGCACTTCGCGCGCAGGCCGACCGGCTGTTCGACAAGACCAGGCCGGTAATCCGGGTCGCCTTGCCTAACGGTCCGGGTGCCGATCTGCTTTTTCAGGAGCTGCAGCGAGATTGGGGGGCAATCGGACTGACAGTCGAGCGAGCCAAGGATGGTGATGCCGATTTCGCGCTGATCGACGAAGTCGCGCCATCCTCGTCACCCGCATGGTACGTCCGCCGATTCCGTTGCGACGCCGTCCCGGTTTGTGATCCGCAGGCCGATCAGCTGATGGAGGCCGCGCGCCAATCGCCCGTCCCTGCGCAGCGCTATGCATTGCTCGTCCAGGCCGCGAGCCTCATCGACGATGGACAGCTCTTCATTCCCATCACTGCGCCGGTGCGCTGGTCGCTGGTGTCGGTACGGATACAGAACTTCGCCGGGAACCGTTACGCGCGCCACACGCTCACCGAGCTGGAGCAACAGCCAGGCAGGGATTGAAATGGCGATCCCCAACAATCTGACCTTCCCCGTCGGGACTGATCCGCAATCAGTGCGGCAGCGGGTGGAAGCGATGGAAAAGCTGCTCGAGCGGCTGGTCGTCATTCCCGGAATCAACCGACCCGTGGGCCTCGACGTGATTCTGGACGTCGTCCCGGTCATCGGCGACGTCGCCGCCGCCGCGCTCGGAGCCTACATCGTCTGGGAAGGCCGCAACCTCGGCATGTCGAAGTGGCAACTCTCGCGCATGGCTGGCAACGTCGGCTTCGACTGGCTGCTGGGCCTCATTCCCTTTGTCGGCGCGATCCCAGATTTCTTCTTTCGGTCGAACACGCGCAACCTGAGGATCATCAAGCGCCACCTCGACAAGCATCACCCGGGTACGCGCACGATCGAGGCCGAGGGTCGGCCGCTGAAATGAGAGCGATGCAGCTCGACCGCCCGGGCGAGCCGCTGCGCGAAATCTTCCTTGAGCTGCCTCATCCGACCGGCGCGGACCTGCTGATCGAAGTCGCCGCGTGCGGCGTGTGCCGCACCGATCTTCACATCGCCGACGGCGACATTCATGGCTCGCTGCCAATTGTGCCCGGACACGAGATCGTCGGCCGCGTCGCGGCGTTGGGATCCGACGCCCGCGATTTTTCGGTCGGCGATCGCGTCGGCGTTTCCTGGCTCGGCGGGACGGACGGGAGCTGCTTCTATTGTGCCTGCGGCATGGAAAATCTTTGCGACCGTCCAACCTTCACCGGTTTCACGCGCAACGGCGGCTATTCGACCCACGCGCTTGCGAACTCACGCTTCTGCCTGCCGATCCCCCAGCGGTTTCGCGATGTCGAAGCTGCGCCGCTGCTTTGCGCCGGTCTGATCGGATATCGCGCACTAAAGCTCGCCGGTGACGGCGCGCGGATCGGCTTTTACGGATTCGGTGCCGCAGCGCACATCCTCGCCCAGGTCGCGGCGTGGCAGGGCCGCCGCGTTTTCGCCTTCACCCGCGACGGCGACACGGAGGGGCAACAGTTCGCTGGCTCGCTCGGCTGCGTCTGGGCGGGTGGTTCGAGCGACACCCCGCCGGAAGAGCTCGACGCCGCGATTATCTTCGCGCCGGTCGGAGCGCTCGTCCCGACAGCTCTCCGCCATGTCCGCAAGGGCGGCCGCGTAGTCTGCGCCGGGATCCACATGAGCAACATCCCGTCCTTCCCCTATGAAATCCTCTGGGGCGAGCGCTCGATCGGCTCCGTCGCCAATCTCACTCGCGCCGACGGCCAAGAGTTCATGGAGATCGCTGCCCGAGCGCCGTTCAGGACCCACACGACCGCATTCCCGCTGATCGAGGCCAACGAAGCTCTGGCAATGCTGCGAAGCGGAAAACTCGAAGGCGCGGCGGTGCTGGTCCCCTAGCGGCCGTGGGGTATCCAGTCCTGGTCCCAGTCGATGGTCTCGCTAACCGGCCGCCCGTAGCGGTCCGTCGCCGGCCGGAAGCGGAAGCGCTGCGTGATCAGGACACATGTCAGGGCGTCAAGCTCGGGAACGCCGCTCGAGCGCGTCACCCTGCAGCCGGTAACCCGTCCGTTGACCTGCACGGTGAAGCTGACGCTGACGGTGCCTCCGATTCCTGCATTGCCAAGGTGTTTCGGATAATCGCGCCGCGTGATGTCGCCGGAAATAAGCTCTAGATCGGTGCCCCCGCCCTGGCCCGCACCATAGCCTGTCCCGCCGGTCCCGCCGCCCGCACCGCTGCCGATCGCCGGGCCGGTTCCGGTGCCGCCGCCGGAGGGTGCCGCCGTGGGCTTAACGGGCACGATCGGCGTTACTGAGGGCGGCGCGTGTGCGGGCTTCGGTCCAGCCGAGCCGCCAAGCTTTTCGGGAGCTGCCTTTGGAGCGGATGCTTGGTGCGGCTTCTCAGCCGGCTTCACACGCACCGGTGGCGGCGGCAGAGGTGGCGGAGGCTTGGCAAGGGTGACGTTGACCAACCGCTGGACGATCTCGCCGCCACGGCTGATGTCAACATTGAGCCCACGCAGCAACGCCAGCCCGACGCCGAGCTGAACGATCGCAACCGCGGCAAGCGCCAATGCACGCTCCCGCGGCCGCGTCGTTCGATTACGTTGAGCGTAGGCGGGCACGAGCGCGCGCCCGCTCAGGCCTTAGCGGTAGTAGCAGCGCCGCTTCGCGGTCATGCTGCGGTCGATCGCGCCGCCCGCAACTGCGCCGCCGACCGCACCAACCGCAGCGCCAAGCAGGCCGTGACCGATGATGCTCGGCCCAGCGACGGCGCCGGCGACACCGCCGACCACCGTTCCCGTCGTGGCCGACGAGCGGCGGCAATATTTGCGGGCATAATGGACCCGTCCGTGATAGCGATGATGGTGTGCGTAATAGGTCGAATGAGCGGCGGCCGGCGCCATCACTGGAACGCCGCTGGACGCGACCACCGCTGCGGCCGTCAGGATCTTCAAAACTGTCTTCATAGTGCGAGCCTCTCGTTCTGTTTCGCCAGTCTAACGAGAATTTCCGGCGCGTGTTTCGTATTTGGTCCCGGTAACGGTGAGCCGTGCCATCACAGAGATGTGTCGCCACACGCTAACTCTCGAACATTAACAACGGTGCGCTCGAACGGCTGTTCCCGATCAGTGCTGAGCGAACCCCACGGGCCGGCCGTCGATATTACCAGCCCCTGCGTAGCGGCAGACAAGATAATCAATCCGCGGCGTCGAAGCGAGCGCGCAGCCGACGCGTGTCGTGGTTGGCCAGATCATCTGGCTGTAATGGCCGACGTCCGCCCAGTTGCCCGTACGGCTGACCTTGGGGAAGATGCCCGATCTGAACCAGCGGCGCTCTGAAGCCCAGCCGCCAACCATCGCCTCAACACTGAATGCACCGCGTGTACCCATCCAAAGGTTCTCGCCGGTCCCGCGCCGCAGCGAGCGGCTCGAATGCTGGAAGCGGCCCGTCATCGCCATCTGCTGCGCATAGGCCGCGGCCGCCGAGCCCAGCGCATTGTCCCAGACGAACGGTGCAACGCGCACCTGCGCGCGCACTGCGTTGTGCGCGGCGAGGATGCGCGCGGGGAATTGCGCCGCGAACAACTGCGCGTCAGCGGGTGCTGACAAGTTGAACGGGCCTGCGAGCGCAACGAGCCGCAGGGCGAAACTCCGCATTGAGATGAACCTCCCCCGGTGCTGCGGCTGTTATGCCAGAATGACGCCTAACGAGCGCTGAATGTGGCGGGGACTTGAGGGCTTGTCACTGGTGACTTCGCCTCCGGACATGCCTTTCTCAAGAAGCCCTTTGACGAAAAGAGCGAAGACAGCCGGCTGCGGTGTATCCGAGGAGCATTCGCTTGGGGCGGTGATTGGTTCAATGCCAAGGCAATCAAGCGGACACGCTATGGAGCGGACCCGGAAGTGTTCAAAGACTTCAAAGTGTCGTTCGCGAAGCTGGCGCCCTATCTCACGCCGGAAGGCAAGAGAAACGTCGCGGCTTTGCAGGCTGAGGCCGCTAGTCCCCGCTGATCGCCGGATCGATCTCTTTGGGATGGTTTATGATCGGCATTCCAACGTCGCCCTGTCCTACGGTGCGGCCGGCCATCTCGAGCATACGTTCGAGCGGCACGCGGGCGCGGGCCATGACCTCGGCTGAAAGCTCGATCCTCGGCTCGAGATCGCGCAGCGCGACGTAGAGCTTCTCGAGCGTGTTGAGCGCCATGTAGGGGCACATGTTGCAGTTGCAATTGCCGTCGCCACCGGGAACTCCGATGAAGGTCTTGTCCGGCGCCGCTTTCTGCATCTGATGGATGATGTGGGGCTCGGTCGCGACGAGGATCGTGTCGGCGAGCGAGCTTAGCGCGAAGTCGAGGATCGACTTGGTGCTCCCCACATGGTCGGCATGGTCGATGATGTGCGGCGGACATTCGGGGTGCGCCGCGACTGGCGCATCGGGATGCTCGGCCTTGAGTTTCAGTAGCTCGGTCTCGCTGAAGGCCTGGTGGACGATGCAGATGCCCGGCCACAGCAGCATCTCGCGTCCTGTCTTGCGCGCGAGATAACCGCCGAGGTGGCGGTCGGGACCGAAGATGATCTTCTGATCCCTGGGAATCTGGTCGAGGATCACTCCCGCTGACGAGCTGGTGACGATAATGTCGGAAAGCGCTTTCACCGCCGCCGAGCAGTTGATGTAGGTCAGCGCGATATGGTCGGGATGCGCCTTGCGGAACGCTGCGAACTGGTCGGGCGGGCAGCTGTCTTCGAGGCTGCAGCCAGCGTCCATGTCGGGCAGGATCACGGTCTTTTCCGGCGAGAGGATCTTCGCTGTCTCGGCCATGAAGCGCACGCCGCAAAAGGCGATCACCTCGGCATCGGTCGCCGCAGCCTTGCGCGACAAATCGAGGCTGTCGCCGACGAAATCGGCGAGGTCCTGGATCTCGGGTTTCTGATAATAATGCGCGAGGATCACCGCGTTCCGCTCGCGCTTCAGGCGCTCGATCTCGGTGAGAAGGTCGAGCCCTTTAAGGGTGGTTGTCTGAACCGTCATTTCTGCCCTTGACCAGCCCTGCGCCGCTCCGCTTCCTGAATCGCCTGCTCATATGGGGTGGAGAGGTCGAGATAGGAAGCTTCGTCATTGCCCTCGGTTGGGAAGCGCGCGACCACCTTCACGTCCTTGAAGCCCGCGGCGGCGAGCGGCATCGCGAAGCTGCGCTCGATCGCCGCCCGCGCCGCCTGATGCGCGAGCCGCATCTGCACCGGTCCCTGCGCCTGCTTGCGAAGATCGGCGACGGCCTTGGCGCGGTTGGCGTAGTCGAGTTGCTGATTGGCGTTGGTGAGCGCCGAGAGGATGCCACCTTGCCCATATTCCTGCGCGGCGGAGAGATCGACGTCGGGGCCGGCGATCTCGACCTCTGGAAGCTGGACCTTGAGCGTCTTTGTTGCGCCGTCCCAGGTGACGTCGTTGCGCCGCAGCTTCGACAGATCGAGTTCATAGCGGACATCCCCAGGCAGGATCAGGGTGCGCTTGGCCGAAAGGCCGAAGCGGCTTGTCTCGGTCGTCGTCACCGAAACGTATCGGGCGACGAAAGCGATCAGCCGGTTCTGCGCGCGCATGGATTCGAGGCTGGAGGTGGCGATCGTCTTGGGGTTGGGGCCGAAGAACTTGTCTGCGACGTTGGTTGTGGTGCCGACGACGACGCCGAGCACGAGCGCGACGAGGATCGCTACTATTGCGATCGGCTTGGTCAGGCGGCCTTCCATGACTCTCCGTCGCGCTCAACGAGCCCGCGGCGTTCGAGGTCCAGTAGGTGCGCGAACACCGATCCGCCTGCGGCGGCGGTTAGGCGGGGGTCGAGGCCGGGATAAGCGTTGGCGACAATGTCGGGGATCGACCGCGGTTGCTCGCGCACGAGGTTTAGGATCTGCTTCTCGCGCTGCATTCGGTGGCCGACGAGATGGCGGACATATTGCTGCGGATTGGTCACCGCCGGCCCGTGCGCTGGGTAGTAGACGCGATCGTCGCGCTTCCTGAGCTTGTCGAGGCTGGCCATGTACGCGGCCATGTCGCCGTCGGGCGGGACGACCACGGTCGTTGACCAGCCCATCACATGATCGCCGCTGAACAAGGCTCCGCGATATGCGTAGCAGAGATGGTTCGAGGTGTGGCCGGGCGTCGCGACGGCGATCAGCGGCTCGCCATCCACCTGCAGCGCGTCACCGTCCTGCAGCACGCGTTCGGGCATGTAATCGCCGTCGAAGGCGGCATCGGCACGCGGGCCGACTGTCTCCAGGGCAAGAGGCGCGCAGCCGATGATTGGCGCTCCAGTGCGCTCCGACAAAGGGCGTGCGGCCGGACTGTGGTCGCGGTGAGTATGCGTGCACATGATCGCCGTGACCTTCCGCCCGCCAATCGCCTCCTCCAGCGCGTCCAGATGCTCAGGCAGGTCTGGCCCAGGATCAGTGATCGCGACCTCGTGTGTGCCGATTAGATAGGTCTGCGTCCCGTAGTAAGTGAAGGCCGACGGATTGTGGGCGAGGACGCGCGCGACTCCCGGCTCAAGCTCCTCGAGTTTCGCATAAGGCGCGTCCATCGGCTGCGGCCTCTGCCACGCGCCGGCTGCGCGCGCTAGCAGCGGAGGCTATAGGGTCCGTCAGTGGCGAGGACCTCGGAACCGGCCTCGCCGCGAACGATCCTGAGCTCGAGTTTGCCGCTGGTGAAGCCGCTGCAGACCTCGCGCGGCAGGGGGGTGCGCAGCGCCTTCCCGCGGCGAAGCCCACCGAGTGCGACCTCGGCCTGCGAATGGTCGTTGCGCACGAACTGCAAGAACATGCCGGCAGGCACGTCTTCTCGTGCGTGGATCGTCAGCATCGTCTCACGCTGGAAGCCGGCGCAGGGAGCATCACTGGTGAGCTCGCCTGGCGCGTCGCAGCCGAAGGCCAGGCGCGGTGCGGCGGCGGGAATGGGTGCCGGCAATGCAGCGATCGTTGGCGCGGCCGAAGGCGCCGGCGGCAGCGGCGGCAATTGCGCATAGTCCTTCCGGATCGGAGTTGCCGCGGCTTCACGCGGCGGCGGCAATGCAACTTGGGATGTCTGCGCCGGCGCAAGCGCGTCGGCGGTCTCCGGCGGCGGCGGCGGCGGCGGCGGCAAGGGAGGCAGTGCCGAAAAATCACGCGACAGTGCCGGCGCGGGATCAACTTCGACCGTTTTTCTTGCCTGCGGCGGTGCCGAACCGACGATCATCAGCCGGGAAATTTCGGTCTGGATCGCAGTGACAATCTGGTTGCGGACCGGCGCGGCCATGTCCTTGTTCGCCTCGAGCTTGCTGATCGCGTCGCGCAACGTCTTGATCCAGTCGGCGTCGCTCTGCCCTTCGATGCCGCACAGCTTCACCTTGGAGTCGTGCGGCTCTCCGTCAACGACGGCATGAACAACTGTTTCGAATTTGTGCGCGTCACAGCTTTGCATGAGCTTCGGCACAACTGGCTGCTTTGCTGGCGGAGCAGGCTTACGCGGTGCAGCGCTCGCGCCGACCGGCACGAGCAGCGCGGCAATCACGACGATTAGGAACCCCCGACGCATCGCACCCACATCTCAATCTTGCCGTGAATGCGCCTTGAACCGGTCAGGCTGCAAGCGCCGCCGCGCCGGCGAGCTCGAGCTGCCGCTCGCGGCGGCGCTCAAAGGCCGCCGGATAAACGCGCCCAAACAGCGCCTCCATGCTGCTGTCCCAGCTGAACTGCAGCGCATGGGAGCGCGCCGCCGCCGCCATCGCCTCGCGGTCGCTGTGAATGACCGACAGGATGTTCGCAGCCATTGCGCCTGCATCGCCCACCGGACCCAGGCGCCCCATGTCCTCGGTCACGCGGTCGAGCATGGCGCCGGCAGCGACCCCGACGACTGGAAGTCCCGAAGCCTGCGCCTCGATGATCGAGATGCCGAACGTCTCATCGGCCATTGCCGACACATAGATGTCTGCGCTGGCGAGCCAGCGCGCCAGCTCTGCGCGGCCTTGCACATATCCGGGCGTGATGATGCGTTCATCGCCAATCGCGGCGAGCTCCGCCTTGAGCGGACCTTCACCAAGCAACGCGAGCTTCGCACCTAATTCCAGCGGCAGACGGCGGAACGCATCGACGACGACGTCGGGCTTTTTCTCACCGTCGAGGCGCCCGACATAGATGAGCAACGGCTGGTTATCGGAAAGGCCGAGCTTATCGCGCAGCCGCTGGTCGCGCCGGTCAGGGCCGAACTCGCCCACCTCCACGCCCAGCGGGACGACTTCCACCGGCGCGATCCCGAGCGACCGCAGCTTTGCGGCGCCGCCGTTTTCGCTCAATGCAAAGAGAGCGTCGAAGCGGCGATAGAGACTTCCGCAATAGGCATAGCAGATGCGGCTGCAGAGGCTGGCGACTGGCCGGGTCACGAAGCGCGCGAACGGCCTCTCGACATAAACGGTGGGGAAGTCGGTCATATAGGCCGCGATCAGCGCTGTGTCCGGGTAGCGGCGGCGATGAGCGATCGCTGCCCAGGGCAAATTATAGGCGTCCTGGCACTCGATCAGATCCGGGCGGAAGCGCTCAAGCGCTTTGCGCACGGCGCCATTGCGCAGCATCAGCCGATAGTGCGGGCTGCCGGGGACGCGCGGTGAGGCGATCGTGACGGTGATCGCCCGCTCCTCCTCAATCACCTGATCAGACGCGCCGGGGATGATCACCAGATGCCGGTGCGGCGTGGCTTCGAGAATGTGGCGGCGCTTGTGCAGAAGATAGGTGCGCACGCCGCCACCGACGTCGGACCAGCTCTGGGTCAGGTCGCAAAAGAGCTTCGGCCCGCCCGAGCGGACCGGATCAGGGTCATGCCGGCTCACTGGCCGGTCCAACCACGCAGCGAGGGCAAAGTGCCATCGGCCGTGAGAGACGCCGCAACCTGTCGGAAAATTTTACGCAAGCGTTCCCCTTTGCTTCGCGTCTTTAACAGAAAACGGCGGAAATTCGCCACTTCCTCAAATTGGCACGCTGATTGCTACTATATCCGCGTCCACTTGGTTCCACGCCAAATGAAGGGGCGGTTGCAGCGGTTCTCTGGTCCAGCTGCTTCCGCCCCTTCTCTTATCTAAGCTTCCGCTCCGAGCAGCTGCTGCAGCTCTCCGCTCTCGAACATCTCCATCATGATGTCGGAGCCGCCGACGAATTCGCCCTTCACGTAAAGCTGCGGGATCGTCGGCCAGTCAGAATATTCCTTGATGCCGGTGCGGATCTCGGGGTCCTGAAGCACGTCGACCGTCTCGTACTTGGCGCCGAGCCGGTCGAGGATTGCGATGGCGCGGCTCGAAAAGCCGCACTGCGGGAACAGTGCAGTTCCCTTCATGAAGAGCACGACGTCGTTGTTCTTCACGAGGTCGGCGATGCGGATCTGGGCGTCGGTCAATTTGAATTCTCCGGTTGAGGCACTGCGGTTTCCAACTGCAGTGCGTGAAGCTCTCCCCCAACTCGCCCCCCAAGCGCCGCATAGACTGCCTGGTGCTGCTTAATGCGGCTAAGGCCCTCGAAGCTGCGGCTCAGCACGCGCGCGGCATAATGGTCGCCGTCGCCGGCCAGGTCGCGGATCGTCACTTCGGCGTCGGGAATCGCCGCCTTGATCAGCCGCTCAATCTCGCTCGCCGCCATCGCCATTATTGGTTGCTCGCCTCGATGATCTGCCGCCGCGCCTCGATCTCCTTGTTGCGCAGTGCGTCACGGACCTGCTCTTCGTCGCAATCCACGCCGGCGGCGGTGAGGTCGCCCAGCACCTTGCGGATCACGTCATGCTCCCCCGCTTCCTCGAAATCGGAGCGGATCACGTCCTTGGCGTAAGATTCGGCTTCGACGTCGGTGAGACCCATCTGCCGCGCCGCCCATTGACCGAGCAGGCGGTTGCGCCGCGCGAGGACGCGGAACTGCATCTCCTCATCGTGGGCAAATTTGGCCTCGAAAGCGCGTTCGCGGTCGTCGAATTGGGTCATGCTGTCCCCTTGTGCAGTTGCGTGCGCAGATAGGGTCAGGCGCGGCGCGAAGCAACGCTAGGTGCGCGCTTGCCACCAACGCACGAGAAGTAGCACCGTCCCGACCGCTGCGGTATCTGCGAGCCAGTCGAGCACGTCGCTGTCGCGGTGGAGCGAGGGAATCGCTTGGACCACCTCGATGAAGGCGCCAAACAGCGACAGCCTCAGCAGCAATTTGGTGAGCGCGCCCCGGGGGTAGGCAAAGCTTCCGAGCAGCGCGAGCGTCGCGAAGGCGGCGATATGCTGCACCTTGTCGCTGGGGTGTCCCGGAACTTCGGGCGGATGGGGCAGCACCGCCATGACCAGGGCGAAGCAGGCAGCGGCCCAGAAAATCGAGCGGGCCGTGCGGCCGGCGCGCCACTGGGCGAGCCTCAAAGCATCACCACCAGCTTGCCGACGGCTTTGCGGTCGCGCAGCGCGGCGATTGCTTCGCCCGCACGCTCGAGCGGGTAAGTCGCGCTGATCTTCGGCGCGATCCTGCCCTCGTCCCACCAGCGGAACAGCTGCTGAACGTGTTCGGCGTTGCGATTGGGATCGCGCGCGAAAAAGCCGCCCCAGAAGACTCCGCAAACGTCGCAGCTCTTGAGCAGGGTGAGATTGAGCGGGAGTCTGGCGATGCCGGCCGGAAATCCAACGACGAGGAAGCGGCCCTCCCAGGCGATGCTGCGCAGCGCCGCCTCGCTATAGTCGCCGCCGACGGGGTCGAGAATCAGCTCCGCGCCAGCCGGGCCGACTGCTTCCTTGAACAGCGGTGCGAGTGCTTTCAGCCCGTCGCGGTCGAACGGCCCCCCCGGATAGACGACCGCCGAGTCAGCCCCCGCGTCGCGCGCGGCACAGGCCTTCTCATCGGACGAGACGGCGGCAATCACGCGCGCGCCGAGCGCTTTGCCGATTTCCACGGCCGCAAGGCCCACTCCGCCGGCCGCGCCGAGCACAAGCAAAGTCTGTCCCGGCTGAAGCCGGCCGCGATCGACCAGTGCATGGATTGCGGTCGCATAGGTCATCAGCAGCGCCGAGCCTTCCTCGAAGCTGCGCTCGGGCGGTAGCGGGATCGCGCGGTCGGCGGGCACCACGGCCTGGTCGGCCAGCCCGCCGAAGCCGAGCGCGGCGATCAGACGGTCGCCGGCCGACCAACCGCTAACGGCCTCCCCAGTTGCAACGACCTCGCCCGCGATCTCGCCCCCAGGAGCAAACGGCCGCTGCGGTTTCAGCTGATATTTGTCCTCGATGATCAACACGTCGGGAAAATTGATTGCGCAGGCGCGTACGCGGACGAGCAGCTCGCCGGGGCCCGGGGCCGGCTCGGGCACGTCATCCAGGCGCAACGTCTCCGGCCCGCCGGGCGCACGCGAAAGAAGGGCTTTCATGGCTGCCTTGTACCCTTGCGAAGGCAGGGGTCCAGACCTGCGAAGCCGTTGAGCGCTGGTGCGCGTCTGGGCCCCTGCCTTCGCAGGAGCACTGCTATTCGACGAACTTGGCCGTCGTCTTTTCGCGTACTTCGTCGCGCGTCACGCTCGGCGCGAGCTCGACCAGCCGGAACGGGCTTTCGTGGTCCGACCGTTGGAACACGGCGAGGTCGGTGATGATCATATCGACGACGTTCTTGCCGGTGAGCGGAAGCGTGCATTCCGGGATGAGCTTGGGGTCGCCGTTTTTCGACACATGCTCCATCACGACGATGATCTTCTTGACCCCGGCGACGAGGTCCATCGCCCCGCCCATGCCCTTGATCATCTTGCCCGGCACCATC
>Ga0207674_10002977_pt1 | contig 21030 bp, 13 predicted proteins | sample KBSCornC72_FD_184303 | JGI IMG/M metagenome (GOLD analysis project Ga0207674, IMG submission 184303) | Corn rhizosphere microbial communities from Kellogg Biological Station, Michigan, USA - KBS Corn C7-2 (SPAdes) (version 2) | ecosystem: Host-associated > Plants > Roots > Rhizosphere > Soil ...
AAGACCCGGTCCCCACAACCCCGACAGAACACAAGGATATAATCGCCGTACCTTTAGTTCGTCTGCCGAATGGCTTCCTTGGATTGGATTATGCGGCCGCAAAAATATGTTAAATGCACTCGCCCTACCGGAGCGCGCCGCATAAGGGCACCACCCACTTTTAGTCACGCCCTTCAAAGGATTGCGGCCAGAAAAACGTTGCGATAAGGCGCGAAATTTGTTCTACTATGGGCTGAATCATGGCGAACACCGCGATAAAGATTCCCCGCGCTCATCTCATCATGGCGTTGTGCCTGCCTTTGGCAGTGCTGCTCGGCTATTTCCTGGCGGAACCGATGGAATCAGGGAGCATGGCAGTCATCGTGTTCGTGATGTTCGTGTTGGCGGTACCGGTGTTAATGAAATGGCATCACCCTATCCTGGTACTGAGTTGGAATGCATGCGTCGCCCCAGTCGTGCTGCCCGGCCAGCCCCAGCTTTGGATTCTTGCGGCTGCCGCGAGTGTGCTTTTTGCGGTGCTCAATCGCGCCGTGGCCCCGGATTTACGGTTCATCTACATTCCCTCGTTGGTAAATCCGCTTTTGTATCTGACGGCAATGGTAGTGTTGACGGCCTGCCTGACAGGCGGAATTGGATTGCGCTCATTCGGTTCCTCGCAATATGGCGGTAGAAACTACGTTTATCTTTTCATGGCGGTCGCAGGATATTTCGCATTTACGAGCCAACGGATTGCTCCAGAGAAAGCGGGGCTCTACGTCGCAATGTTTTTTCTTCCTGGCTTGACGGGTTTGATCCCTAACATTGTGTACGCATTGGGTCCAGCCTTTTATCCGCTCTTTTATTTTTTCCCGGTCGGCAATGCGATAGATCAGGCGAGATCTGATTATGCTTTAAACCCGGGAATTTTCCGTCTCAATGGCCTGCCGCTCGCAGGCACGGCCCTCTTCTATTGGATCATGGCTCGCTATGGCATTAAGGGAGCATTGGATGTATCCAGGCCCTGGAGGATTTTGTGCTTAGTAAGTGCCCTGTTCTGTTTCGCGGCCTCGGGTTTTCGCGGCATCATGATTGGATTCGCCGTAACTTTCTGTGTGCTGTTTTTTCTCGAGGGTCTTCATCGAACCCGGTTCCTTCCTTTTTTACTGGGATTTATGCTTTTTGGAGGAGCGATACTGTTGCCCAACACAGATAAACTTCCATGGGTTATACAAAGAACAATAAGCTTCTTACCCGTCAAAATAGATCCGTTTGTGAAGCAAAGTGCCGATTCCAGTACTGAATGGCGATTGGACATTTGGAAGCAGGTTCTCCCGCAGGTTCCAAAATACCTTTTCATGGGAAAGGGATATCATCTGGATCCCAATGAACTATATATGGAGACAACTCAAAGTAGTGGTGCAATTACTGCCGATGCTATCTCAATAACGGGTGATTACCACAGCGGACCGCTTTCACTCATCATCCCGCTTGGCATTTGGGGGGTGATAGGTTTCGTCTGGTTCCTTGTTGCGGCAGGCCGGTATCTTTATCGGAACTATCATAACGGAGATCCGCAGCTTCAACGGATTAATACATTTCTCTGGGGGTTGTTCATCGTAAAATTGGTTATTTTCGTCGCTATTTTCGGTTCTTTCTATTCGGACTTTTATACGTTTACGGGCCTCCTCGGAATAAGTGTAAGCCTGAATGGACGTCCAGAGCCGGTTGCCGAAACGGAAACGGCTGAACCTGAGCAGCCGATGTTGGAAGCATTTTCCTGAACCCGCTCTAAGCCATGGGCAGCGCATCCTCTTTGCTTCGGTCCCTCCTGATCTACAGCATATGCCTCCCACTGGCCATTTTTCTGGGCTACATTATCGCTCAGGAAGGCAACCCGCTTTACAACATTTCGACCTATTTTGGCGTTTTACCAATTCTGTTCCTGTTAGCTCTGCCTTTGCTGCTACGTTGGCATCATGGCTTGCTGATTGTGACTTGGAACTTGAGCGCTTACTTGTACTTTCTCCCGGGTCGCCCGGATCTGTGGATGGTGATGGCATGGCTCGGCCTGTCACTGGCAATTCTTCAATTTATCCTAAATCGACGGCAACGGTTTCTCAGTGTACCGAATGTGACGCGCCCGCTGCTGTTTCTGCTCACTGTGGTTCTCGCGACTGCCGCATTAAGAGGCGGCTTTGGCGTAGCGGCTTTCGGCGGCCAGACGTATGGAGGCAAAAGGTATCTGCTTATTTTGACCGCCATCATAGGTTATTTCGCGCTCATCAGCCGGCCAATGGACCCAAGGTATGCAACACGTTGCGTGTTGCTTTTCTTTCTGGGCTCTGCTGTCGCGGCCATTGGCGAATTGGGTTCGATACTTCCTGAAAGTTTGTATTTCATTTACTTGCTCTTTCCAGTCACCACGCACGGTCTTCATTCGATAATCGACAGCCCCGTCGGACCTACAGCACTCATTAGTCGTTTTGGTGGCCTGGCGACGGCGGCTGCCGGCGCCTATTACGCGATACTTGCCCGTTATGGCATTGGCGAGATCTTCCGAGTACGACGCATCGTTCAATTGCTGCTGTTTCTAGGTCTCGTCGGTCTGAGTTTGCTCGGCGGTTTCCGCGGGAGGGTGCTTGAGATTATGCTGCTATTCTCAATTCTTTTTTGTGTCGAAGGCCTGATGCGGACTCGCCTGCTTCCAATTTTCACATTGTCGCTCGTTCTCGTTGGCGCGTTGCTCGTTGGTTTTGTCCGAGAGCTTCCTTTGAACATGCAGCGCACTCTGAGTGTTCTGCCATTGCCTGTCGATCCGATCGCGCGGGCCGATGCTGAAGCTTCCAGCGAGTGGCGCATAAACATTTGGAAAAATGTGATACCGCAAATTCCCCAATATCTGTGGCTTGGAAAGGGCCTCGGCTTTAGCGCGAGAGAGTTGCAGTCGCTGATCAATGTGGATCCGAGGTCGGGTCTTGCGCAAACATCCGAAACTGGAGTCGATTTGGTATCTGATTTTCACAATGGTCCTTTGTCCGTAATCGTTCCATTCGGGATTGCCGGTGTGATTGGCTTCTTATGGTTTCTCGGGGCTTCAGCGCGCGTCCTCTACAGGAATTATCGTCACGGCAATCCTGCTTATGCGAAGCTGAATAACTTTTTGCTGGCTTACTTTATCGTCAAAGTAATTTTCTTCTTCTTTGTTTTTGGAAACCTGTACAGCGAACTTGCTGCCTATACGGGAATTGTCGGATTGAGCATCAGCTTGAATGCGGGAGTTGCGAAACCGCTTCTTCGTTTACCGCCTCCGAAAGGACGGCCTCGGCTGCGCCGAATTCCGCAGGGGGTTCGCAGACCGGCTCCTGTTCATGCCGGAGTTGGACACCCGGTGGGATTGAGTTAACCTTTCAGCTTTCGTTCTAATATCTCACCCGCTACAGCCAGATTCGCCTTTCCTTTGCTTAATTTCATGACCTGGCCTTTTAGAAAATTCAGGGCCGCTGCTTTGCCCGCTTTGAAATCCGCGACTGGCCCTGGATTCGCAGCGATGACTTCGTCACAAAATCTCTCGAGTGCCGCCGTATCGCTGACTTGCGCGAATCCTCGGTCTTGCACAATTGCGGCCGGACTCCTTCCCGTCTGAAACATTTCCGCGAAGACTAGTTGAGCCGACGAGCTGCTGATCGTTTTGTTCTCGACCAAGCCAACTAGCTCGAGAATCGCCTCGGGTTTGAATTTCAGTTCTGCTAATGTCGAGACTGATTCCGTCATTTTGGCTCGCAAGTTGTTGATGACCCAATTGGCAACGGATTTCGGATTCTTAGCCTGTCGCGCGACGCCCTCAAAGTAGTTACCCAACGGTAGATCCCAGACAAACGCCTGCGCGTCGGAGGCTGGTAATTGATAATCGCGAATGAAGCGTTGCTTCCGCGCCAAAGGCAATTCGACGACGCGAGCTGAGACTTCTTTAAGCCACGGCTCTGTCGGTTCGAATGGCATTAAATCGGGATCGGGAAAATAACGGTAGTCGTGCGCGTGTTCCTTGGTCCGCATCTCCTCAGTAATTTCGCTCACATCATCCCATCGCCGAGTTGATTGAATCAGCTTTCCGCCTTTTTTGACCACTTCAATCTGGCGCGGAATTTCATATTCCAGCGCCTTCCTGACGCCGCTGAAGCTGTTCATGTTTTTAATCTCGATTTTTGCTCCAAGCGCTTTTTCCCCTTTTGGCCTGACGCTCACATTCACATCGCAGCGAACCATTCCCTTCTCCATGTCGCAATCACTCACCCCGCCGTAAACCAGGATGTCTTTGAGCGCGTTGAGGTATTCGTATGCCATATCGGCACTCGTAATGTCCGGCTCGGAAACGATTTCCATCAACGGAACACCCGCGCGATTGAAATCGACCCCGCTTTGCCTCTCAAAATGAAAATTTTTGCCAACGTCCTCTTCGAGATGCGCTCGCGTAATTCGCACGCGAGAAATTCCGCCGCCGAATTCGAAATCAACGTATCCATTCGCTGTTGAAGGTTTGTCGTATTGCGTGATCTGATAGTTCTTGGGCATGTCCGGATAGAAGTAATTCTTCCGGTCAAACTTCGCGTAGCCTGGTATCGAGCAGTTCAACAGGAGACCGGTCAGCGTCGTCAGTCGCAACGCTTCCTCGTTCGCAACCGGCAGCACGCCCGGCAATCCAAGACAAATCGGGCAGACATTTGTGTTGGGCGATGCGCCAAATTCATTCGCGCATCCGCACCACATCTTTGACTTCGTCTTAAGTTGAACGTGTGTCTCAAGGCCGATAACTGCTTCGTATTCCATAGCCGTTGAGTTCCAATATCACCAATCGATCTTTACTGAGCACGACTTTATTTTGAACCGCTCCCTGAACGCTTCAAATTTGGATGACCTGCTCTTCACGGGCGGATTGCAAACAGGCGCTCACAACCTCTTGTGTTTTCAACGCCATTTCCTGCCATCGCTCGTTCAACTGCCCGGATTGAAGCTGTTCCGCAAAATTCCGAAACATGTTGCTTTCCTGTGCCGTCGAGTGCGAGTTGCTGTACTCTGGAACAGCAATACGCTTCGTGTGCGCCTGCATTTTGAAGTCGCAGCCATTCTTCGAAAATTCGTTCTTGCGAACGCCGAAATTCAGCTGGCTGCCAGCGAACGGCAATACAAAATCCGGCATTTCGACATAACCGCGCGTTCCGCTTACATTCGCCCACTGCTGGTTTTCCGTCATGAACGAACAGAAAAAAGAGGCGCTGACTCCCGATTTGAAGAATAATTCTCCGGAGAACTCGGCCGGCATCGAATTCTCGTTGCCCGCTTCGGCTCGTGAAAGAACCCTTCCTGAGACTTCCTGCGGCATCTCCCAATTCATCACCCACAAAGCGAAGCGGATGCAATACCACCCCAGGTCCCCCAAACAGCCGAGCGGTTCGAGCTGCGCGTTCCCGCGAATATTGCTCGAAAAAAACTCTGGTGGCGCGCCAAAACTGAATGCGGATGTAATGCGTCGAATTTCACCGACACTTATTCCATCATCCAAAATCTGGCGTAATCTGGGCAATCGGCGGCTGTGCATGAACATCACGCCGTCCATGAATTGCACGCGGTGCTTCTCGCAAGCGTCGAGCATCTCGCGCAAATCCACAACACTCACGGCACAAGGCTTTTCGCAAAGCACATGCTTGCCTGCGGCTGCGGCGCGGAGGACCCATTCCTTTCTCAATCCTGTCGGCAGCGGAATATAAACTGCATCGACCTTGTCTGATTTCAACAGTTCGTCGTAGCTGCCAAAGGCTACGAGCGCGCTCTCCATCGGCGCCTGAGCCTGGCATTCGGCAATGAATCGTTGGCTCCGCTCCAAATCTCGACTTGCAACTGCCGCAACAGTTGAGTTTCCGCTCAGTTGGATTGCTTTCCAATTTTTCCGCGCGATGTTGGCGGCACCCAAAATGCCCCAACGAATCTTGCCTTTACTTATCATTCCGAACGCCATTTGACTCGACGCCTCCAACAGAAGGAAGAGCAAAGCAGCGTAATCTCACGTAGAGGCCAAATCTGAAGCTGTACCGGGAGCCAGAGCCGGAGCAGCGGTTCGTTTCTTCGATCGTTTTCTGAACCATACCTGAACCGACTCCAGGTAGAGATAGATCACCGGCGTGATGTAAAGGGTCAGAAGTTGCGAAACGATCAGGCCGCCGACAACCGCAAGCCCCAGCGGACGCCTCGCCTCGCCGCCCGCGCCCAGGCCGAGCGCAATCGGTAGCGTGCCCATCAGTGCGGCCATGGTGGTCATCATAATCGGGCGAAAGCGTAACAGGCATCCCTGATAAATGGCTTCAAACGGAGTTTTACCCTGACGCTCCGCTTCGAGAGCAAAATCGATCATCATGATTGCGTTTTTCTTCACGATACCAACCAACATGATCAAGCCGACGAAGGCATAAATGTTAAGATCGAGGCGGAAGAGTATCAACGTGAGCAATGCGCCAAGTCCTGCCGATGGCAGGCCGGAAAGAATTGTAATCGGGTGAATGAAGCTTTCGTAAAGGATGCCCAGGATGATGTAAATGACGATGATCGACATGATCAGGAGGATTCCCATGCCTTTGACAGACGATTGGAAGACCTGTGCCGAGCCCTGGAAATTCGCCGTCAATGTTGCCGGCAAGTGCATTTCCGAGAGCGTGTTCCTGACCGCATCGACAGCGGTTCCGAGAGAGACCCCAGGCGCGAGATTGAACGAGATGGTTACGGAAGGCAATTGACCGAAATGATTTACGGTGAGCGGGCCGACGCCGCGCGTGATTTTCGCCACTTCGCGCAAGGCAACGAGTTGGCCACTTGAGGAGCGGATATAAAGCTCCGCCAAAGCGGCCGGGTCGCGCTGATACTCGGGCATAAGTTCCATTATTACCCAGTACTGATTCACAGGGGCGTAAATCGTCGAAACCTGGCGCTGGCCATAGGCGTCGTAGAGCGCATTTTCAATTTGATCAGCTGTAACACCCAATGCGTGGGCGCGGTCGCGGTCAATATTCACGACGACTTGCGGGCTGGTGATAAGAAGGTCTGTGGTCACGTCCTGGAAACCTTCCAAAGTAGCCATTCGATCTTTGATGATTGGCGCCCAATGATAAAGCTCCTGAAGGTCTGGCCCTTGCAGAGTAAATTGGTAGAGACTTTTGGTTAGATGTCCGCCGATTCGAATCAGCGGTGGATTTTGCAGGAATGCGGTGATGCCAGGAACCGCGTCAAATTTCTTTCGAAGTTGCTGAATCACTTCATCGACATGAGCTCGTTCGGAGCGCGGCCTGAGATGCATGAAAATGCGGCCCTGGTTGCCGCTGACGGTCGAGCCGCCCGCGCCGATCGAGGACATGTAGGCCACCACATTTGTGTCTTCGTTCACGATGCGCATCAACGCGAGTTGATGCTCTTTCATGGCGTCGAACGAAATGTCCTGGCCAGCCTCAGTAATCGCGAAGATCTGACCGGTGTCCTGGCTCGGGAAAAATCCCTTGGGCACCACGCCAAAAAGATAGCCCGTTACAATCAAGACAACGAACGAGAGAAGCAAAGTCGCAGCGGGATGTGCCAAAACGAATTTCAAACTTCGATCATAAATAGCCAGCATTCCGTCAAAAAATCGTTGCGATGCCGCATATATCCGTCCGTGCTTTTCGTGCGCGGGGGGTTTCACAAATCGGCTGCACAACATCGGCGTCAGCGTCAGCGACACAAAGCCGGAGACCAGGATTGATACCATGATCGTGACGGCAAATTCGTGCAACAGCCTTCCCAGGATGCCACTCATGAAGAGCACCGGGATGAACACGGCTGCCAGTGAAAGCGTCATCGAAATGATCGTGAACCCGATCTCGCGCGAGCCCTTCAGCGCCGCCGCAAATGGCGCTTCGCCTGCCTCCATGTGGCGCACGATGTTCTCCAGCATGACGATGGCATCATCGACCACAAAGCCAACGGAGAGCGTCAGCGCCATCAGAGAAAGATTGTCCAGGCTATAGCCCAAGAGATTCATGGCCGCGAATGTGCCAACGATGGACAAGGGCAATGCGAGGCTGGGAATGACGGTGGCTGAAAGATTGCGCAGGAACAGGAAGATCACCATCACGACGAGGCAGATTGTCAGCAGCAACGTGAATTGCACGTCGTGGACTGACTCGCGAATCGATTGGGAGCGGTCATAAAGAATATCGAGCGAGACGCCGGCAGGAATCTGTGAGCGAAAAGCAGGGAGCAATGCCGTAATCTTATCGACGACTTCGACCGTGTTCACGCCTGGTTGGCGTTGGATTGCAAGCACGATTCCGCGCGTGTTGTTGAACCAGCTTGCGATCTTATCATTTTGAACGCTATCGATCACCCGGCCAATCTCGTCCAACCGCACCGGCCGCCCCTGCCGGTAGGCGACAATCAACGGCCGATAGTCCGAGGCTTTCATCAATTGACCGTTGGCCTGGACAATGAATGCCTGGTTCTTGCCGTAAAGGGTGCCGGTGGGGAGATTGACGTTGCCTTTGCCGATCGCATTCTCGACTTCGTCAATGCCAATTCCACGACTGGCCAGCGCGTTCGGGTCGAGTTGGACGTGGACGGCGTAGGTTTGCGCGCCAAAGACGAAAACTTGGGCGACGCCATCGACCATGGAGATGCTCTGGGCCAGAAGAGTTTCGCCATAATCGTCCACGGTGGAGAGGGGCAGCGTGTCCGAGGTCAGCGCCATGTAAAGGATCGCTTGGTCCGCAGGATTGACTTTATTATAAGTCGGCGGCGTGGGCATTCCGGCTGGCAATTGCTTGGCGGCTTTGCCGATCGCCGCCTGCACATCTTGCGCTGCCGCATCAATATTTCGGCTGAGAGTAAATTGGATAGTGATCTGGCAAACTCCCAGCGCGCTGACGGATGACATCGAATCGATTCCGGCGATGGTGGTGAATTGCCGTTCCAGAGGCGTTGCCACGGCTGAAGCCATTGTTTCAGGGCTGGCACCCGGAAGATTTGCCTGCACGAGAATGGTGGGGTAATCCACGTTCGGCAAATCGCTCACAGGCAGATAGCGATAACTGATGAGTCCGAAGAGCAAGATGCCGGACATGACCAGGGTGGTCATGACCGGGCGGCGGATGAATAGCTCGGGAACGCTCACGGTGTCTTCGGAACTTCCGCCTGCGCGGATTGCGCGGCGCTGGCAGCGTGGTTTGTCACAGGAGAGCCTTCTTTCAACCTTAATTGTCCGTCTGTCACGACGGTTTCGCCGGCTTGCACACCAGATTCGAGTACGGTCATTCCGCTGCGGCTCAGTCCAACAGCGACAGATCGTTTGGCGACAGTTGAGTCCGCCTTCACGACGAACACAAAGTCACCGGTCTGGCTTGATTGAATCGCCTGGTCGGGAACAACGGTCGCGTGATTGAGCGTGCGAAGGATTAGTTTGGTCTGCAGAAACTGTCCCGGCCAGAGCACATCGTTCGTGTTTGCAAAAACCGCCTTGAGTTTGATTCGTCCGGTTGTTGTATCCACCGCATTGTCGATGAACGCTAATTCTCCTCGCGGGCGGGCGTTGCCTTCCCCCGGCACTTCACCCTCAACGATTAAAGGACCTTCCTTGATTCGCTGGCGAATGGCTGGCAATTCCTGTTCGGGCACGGAAAACGTAATGTAGATCGGATGCACCTGGTTAATTGTGACCAATGAATCATCTGGCGCTTTCACGATGTTTCCTTCTTTGACCATGAGGTTTCCAGTTCGTCCGTCGATCGGGGAACGGATGCTTGTAAATTCAACCTGCAATCGCGCTCTGGAAACGGCCGCGTCGTCTGCCATGATCGTGGCCTCGAGCGCATGAAAAGTCGCCTCGGCCTTGTCGTAGTCATCACGGGAAGCAATGGAACTATCGAACAGCTTTTTCACGCGCTCGAATTCCAATTTCACGCTCACCAGTTGCGCCTGGTCCCGCTTGAGATCAGCTTCTGCCTGTTTCAACGCACCTTCAGAGGGACGGGGATCAATCGTGAAAAGAAGATCGCCCGCTTTGACTTCCTGCCCTTCGCGAAAATGGATTTTGGTGATTTGACCTGTGATTTGAGAACGAATCGTTACCGTTGCGAATGCTTCGACATTTCCCACGTTGCGCAATTCAACCGGAACATCCCTGGCCTCAGCATTAGCGACGACCACAGGAACCGGTGGCGAAATGGTTTTCTTCTGAGTAACAGTACCCGATGCTTTTTCAGAACAGCCGCAAACCACAACGGTTACGGCGAGCGAGCTGCAAAGCAAAAAGCAATTAATGCGTGCGTACGCTGATAATAAACGTGGTCTCATTCGGTCTTCGCGCGCCCATTTGCGCTTGAGGTGTTTGCCAATTCTTCGGAAATCTTTCCCTGAAAAGCTTTTGCGAACCTTTTCAAGAAGTCGCGCTGTTCCTTTACAAAACTTTCATCTGACGGGGTCTTGCCGGTAATGAAGCTGGTTAATTGAGGGAAGGCGACCGGAAACCACGTCAACGCAAGCATCGCCAACAAGAGTTGTGACGCTTCAAATTCGTTCGACACATAACCCAAAGACTGGCGGCGCATAATCCGTTTCACGGCTTCATCCGCTGAGTTCCGCCGCCGCTCTTCGTCAATTAAGGGGCCTTCACCGGATTGCAAAGCTTCCCATTCGAGCAACCGCACCCATTCTTTGTCTTTGCGCGCCAAATCAAACCAGTACGGGAGACTCTCTGACGGCAAATCCGGGGTTGCCAATCCCCAAGCCTGCCGCTCGGCCATCTTTCGCCGCAACACCTCCCGGAACAGAGCTTCTTTATCCCCGAAATAATGGTAAAGCATCCGTTTGTTAATCGAGGCACGCCGCGCAATCGCATCTACGCGCGCTCCGGCAAAGCCCTTGGCTGCGAACTCGTTGAATGCAGCCACCAAAATACGCTCACGACTCCGTTCCGGATTTCGTGTCGCCGCGGGTTGGCCGGCCAACCGGGTTGAAGATGGCTTTGCCACAATGTCAGCGATAATAAAAGGAGCCAAGTAACTGTCAAGTTACTTGGTGTCTGGTTGGGAAATATTTTTTGGTCTCCGTAGGTTACCGTGAGTTACCGTAGGTTACCGGTAACGTTAAAGTTAATTGAAATTCAAGAGTTAAGACCCAGTGGATTGGACGGATCGGGCTAATCAAACGTTGGCTAATAATTCTTACGGTCGCATTCTTCATGAGCGGATTATTGCGCAGAAGGAGTCTGGCCGATAAGGGCAAAGTTTGGGGACATTTCGTGCCGGAAAGGGCTTGTGAAATTTTTCACAAGATCAGCGCGCATGGAGGTAAGTCCAAGGGTTTTTCCTAATGGACAACCTTAGTCCTTCGTCTTAGCCTGCGCCCGATTGGTTCGTTGGGTCAGACGGTTGGGTAACCGTTGTGGACCGAGGCGAACTGAGAAAAACATCGGTTCATGGACAGTTATTTAACATCAAAAACTATGAAACTCATCAAACTCCTGGGCATCACTGCTTGTTCACTAGCCCTTCTGGCCGGCCCCGCTTTTGGCGCTGACGACAAAGACGCCAAAGAAAAGGACAAGAAGCTTCCGACGTGTTGCGAAAAGGCCAAAGCCGAAGGCAAGGAATGCACGCATCGCTGCTGTGTTGCGGCCAAGAAAGAAGGCAAGGTCTGCGAATCGTGCTCGAAGAAAGACGCTGAAAAGAAGAAGGACGCGCCCAAGAAGAACTAATTCAACGGCCAGTAGTTTTTCAAATGGCCGATTGGGAAACCAATCGGCCATGCTGTTTTTGGGTCAAAACGGGGGGATATAGGAGTTCTATACTGATTGCTAAAAGAAATTTCCGAATATGCGAAACGCTGCTCGCAGCGCGAGCAGCGCTGCCTGGAAATTACTTTTGGCAAATGCGTTAAACCGTTGAAACGGGAACATTCTTAGGAGCTTTGACTATCCAGTCCAGTTCGGCTACGCCCCGCATCGCGCGAGCGCGATGAAGACTGCAGAAAGACTGAGGGACTTGCGACGAAGCCTCAGGCAATGAGCTCTTTCACGACGTTGCCGTAAACATCCGTCAGCCTAAAATCCCGTCCTGCATGCCGGAACGTCAGCTTCGTATGATCAAAGCCAAGAAGCTGCAGCAAAGTTGCATGGAGATCGTGGATGTGAACCGGATTTTCGACCGCCTTGAATCCAAATTCGTCAGTTGCACCATGGACATATCCGCCGCGCACGCCTCCACCGGCAAGCCACATCGTGAAGCCATGATGATTATGGTCGCGCCCGTTGATCTTGCCTGCGTTGGCGCCCGGCGTCGGTAATTCGACAGTTGGAGTGCGCCCAAATTCTCCGCCCCAGATAACCAAGGTATCTTGCAGCATTCCGCGTTGTTTGAGGTCCGCGAGCAAGGCACCGATCGGCTGGTCGCATTCCTTCGCGAGCTTGCGATGATTCTCTTCCAAATCGTCGTGATTGTCCCACGGCTGTCCGGCTCCATGCCATATCTGGACAAAACGAACACCGCGTTCGAGCAAACGCCGGGCAATCAGCAGTTGCCGCGCTTGCGTACCTGAGCCGTACATGTCGCGGACACTTTGCGGCTCTTTTTCGATGTCAAATGCGTCCGTTGCGTCAATCTGCATTCGATAGGCCAACTCGAAGGACTGAATTCGCGCTTCCAATTGAGCATCCTGGGCGCGACGCTTCGCGTGCTGCTCATTGAGTTGATGCAGCAAATCGAGTTGCTGCCGTTGCTCGTCGAGTGATTCAAACTTGTTTTTGATGTGCTCGATGAGCTTTTCGATTTCCTTATGTTCCGTATTGATGTACGTGCCCTGATAAATGCCGGGCAGAAAGGCGCTCTGCCAGTTTTGTGATTCCTGAATCGGGTAGCCGCCCGGGCACATGGTAATGAAGCCCGGCAGGTTCTGATTCATCGTGCCCAGTCCATAAGTTACCCATGAACCCATGCTCGGGCGCGGCAATCTTGCCTCGCCGCAATTCATTAACAGCAGCGACGGCTCGTGATTCGGGATGTCCGCATGCATCGAGCGAATCACTGCGATGTCATCGATATGTTCAGCGACGTGTGGAAATAATTCGCTCACTTCAATTCCGCTCTGGCCATATTTCTGGAACTTGAACGGTGACTGAAAAGCCGCGCCGGTTCGCCGCTCTGTCTTCAGATTTTCCACGGGCAACGGTTTGCCATGTAATCGCGCAAGCTCCGGTTTCGGATCAAACGTATCCACGTGCGACGGCCCGCCATTGGCGAAGATGTGAATGACCCGTTTGGCCCTGGCGGGAAATTGTGGTGAACGCGGCGCAAGAGGTGAATCGCCAACGGCACCGTTTGTGGCCAATGCCGCATTCAGCATTTCCGGGGCGAACAGATTGGCGAGGCTTACCATTCCAAAACCCAGTCCGCACTTGCAGAGAAAATCACGCCGCGTCAGAAAGCGGTCCTCCAACCTTGGTTTATGATGCGGCTCGCTCATTACAACAATCGCGGCAAATCTATCACGTCTGGGTTTTGGACGCGACTTGCAATTGACGAATTCAATGCGACCACTAACTAATAGCACTTGCCGGTCATTTGTGGTGAACATAGATTCTGGCATGAGTCGCGCAACGCGTGCGAGGGGTCGTATTCGAGCATGTCTGTTCTCAATTCTGATGTCTTTTACCTACGAACGTGTGTTTGCGGCCACTGGAGCCGATGTGGAAAAGCTCGCTTCGGCGAATTCCTCATTTGGTTTCAGCCTGATGAAACAAGTGGCAGGGGAACGGTCGAACGGCAATGCCTTCGTCTCTCCTTACAGCGTTTCGGCGGCGTTGCAGATGGTCTGGCAGGGTACAGCGGGTGAGACGAAGAAGGAAATGGATGAGGCTTTGGCGCTCGACGGTTTCAAGGCAGACGCGGCTGCAACTGCATACAAAGCCCTCGACAAGTCCATTAAAGCTTCCGGAACCAATGTTGTGCTCAGCATCGCCAATTCGATTTGGTACGCGCCAAACATTGAACTGAAACCGCAATACATCTCCATCAACCAGAATTCTTATGGCGCGAAGTTGAGCGCGCTCGATTTTACGGATCCACGAGCCGCAGGAGTCGTCAATTCGTGGGTGAGCGAGCAAACTCGCGGGAAGATCGAGAAAATTGTCGAGCCACCTCTTTCGGCAATGACAGGCGCCTTCCTGGCCAACGCGATTTATTTTAAAGGTACGTGGCAGCACAAATTTGATACCGCCGCGACGAAGGACGAGCCTTTTCATTTGCGAAACGGCAGCCAAAAGCAGGTCGGGATGATGCGTCAAACTCGGAAATTCCGGTATCAGGAAGGCAGGGGATTTCAGGCAGTTCGGCTGCCCTATTCAGGCGAGCGCCTGGGCATGTTTGTTCTACTTCCGGCGACCAATTCTAACCCCGAAACGGTTTTGGCCGGACTGACGGCTGATGTTTGGAATGGCCAAATACTGCCCAAGTTTGCAGAGCGGGAAGGGACGGTTGGATTGCCGCGATTTAAGCTGCATTTCAAAGCGGATCTGATTCAGGCGCTCAAAGCAATGGGTATACGCCAGGCGTTCGCTCCCGCAGCCAATTTTTCCGGAATATCGGATACCCCGTTGTTTGTAAGTGGTGTCGAGCACGCGAGCTTTGTTGAGGTCAACGAGGAGGGAACCGAAGCCGCCGCTGCGACGGGTATTACGATGCGCATGACGTCGATTCGTCCGACTGTCGAGCCTTTTCAGATGATTGTGGATCGGCCGTTTCTTTTCGTCATCGAAGACAGTACGAGCCACTCAATCCTATTTATTGGAGTGGTGAACGAGCCTGGTTCTCAATAATCGCGAATTTCGTCCTCTCCATGAATCGCCGGAGAGGATGCCGCGCCTACAGAGCTTGGAAATGCCGAGGGGACCGCGACACCTACAACGAAGGCGCTCCTACGGAGCTTCTGAAGTTGGTTCCCAGTGCGAATGCACGCTTTTGTCAGCCTCAGGTTTTATCACCTTCCTGGCCGTGTGAACGTGTCCTTGAATGAGGTCGGCAATCTCAGTAAAGAGAGCGCGTGAATGGCAGTCGCAAATTTCGGATTGGGGTTTTAGGGTCTGGCAAAGGCTCGAATTTTGTGGCCATTGCAGACGCCTGCGCGGCAGGTCGTGTCCCGGCGGAAATTGCGATTGTGCTCAGCGATGTGCAAAATTCCGGAATTCTGGCGCATGCAAGAGAACGGAACATTTCCGCCCAGTTCATCGAGCCCGGGAAGTTTCGCACAAAGCTGGACGACAGCGCCGAGCGAGCGTTTATTGACGAATTGCTACGAGCGAAAGTCGATTTAATAGCTCTCGCAGGTTTTATGCGGGTGTTGAAGGGCGAATTTCTGCGCACATTCGAAGGCCGAATCATCAACATACACCCTTCGTTGCTGCCATCGTTTCCCGGATTGGAGGCGTGGAAACAAGCGTTGGATTACGGCGTGAAGGTAACCGGGTGCAGCGTGCATTTTGTCGATGCTGGCGTGGATTCCGGACCGATTATTGCACAGCAAACGGTGCCAGTGCTTGATAATGATACGGCCGAAACTCTCCATCATCGTATTCAGATTGCTGAACACGAATTGTATCCGAAATGCGTTGCTGCAATTGCGCGCGGAGAGATTTCAATTCAGGGACGGCGAGTTCTGTGGAAGGCAGAGCCGATCACCTAAGTAGCTGCGGCAGTCCTATCCCGCTTTGATCTCCGCCTCGTCACCTGGGTGGCTACAACTTCATCCGCCGAATTGTTTCTTCTCGCGCTGTAGTTTTTCGCGGAACTCGCTTTCGGCCCGGCTAATAAAATTGCGATAGGCTGACGGGTCGATGAACGGATTGGGTTTCTCGCCTCGTTCGAGTCGTTCGGCTTTTTCGGCAAGACCAAAAAATCCAGCGTGAGGTGCGAGAAAGACGTCGCAGGGCAGCGTTTTCAATTTTTTATATGTGCTGAGATAATCATCGGCAATGTTCGGATATTCTTTGTTATTCACGAGTGAGACACCATCCAGGACGGTTGTGCTTCCAAAGAAGAGCACGTGGCGACCTCTTTCGCCTTCCCTCGCATCCATGGTCCACGTCGTGCAACCTTTCGTGTGTCCCGGAGTCAGATGGCAAATCAATGTGGTTCCGCCCAAACTGACCTTGTCTCCGTCGCGAAGTAATTGATCCGCGCGCGCCGGCGCATAAGCGACGGTGTTCGTCGAGTAAGGTGTAAAATCTGTCGTGCCGCCGGTGGCAAGCATGGCGGCGTCGGCTTCACTCATCATAATCTTCGCGCCGGTCAATTTCTTCATGAGCGCATGGCCGCCGACGTGATCGAGATGTGCATGGCTGCTGAGCAGAATCTTAATGTCCTCCATTCGAAAGCCGAGTTTGGTGACGTTCTCTTTGATTCGAGGCACCGTCGATTCAAAACCGGTATCAATTAAAATGTGTCCATTCGGTGTAGTGATGAGAAACGAACTTACACCTGCAGGCCCGACGTAATAAACATTACCGATAATTCGAAACGGTTTGAATGGCTCATTCCAAGCTCGCCAAGATTCGGGGATTTTGTCGCCAGAGGAAATCGATTTAGTATGAGTATCGCCGGGAACAGCCTTTTCTTGTGCTGAGACGCTGGAATGAATGGAAAGAAGGGTTAACAACGCAAAAGAAACCAAACGGTGCTTTCGAAGCATGGCGAAGCTTAGATCGATGAATGCGAATAGCCAATGCCAGTGTTGACTAACGCCGCAAGTATTTCACGACCGCTTCGGTGCGGGAATGGACATGCATCTTGTCGTAAATGTTCTTCAGGTGGGAGCGAACCGTTTCGAAACTGATTGAAAGCGCGTCAGCAATTTCCTTGTAGCGATAGCCTTTCACCAACAAGTCCAGAATTTCCTGTTCGCGTTTCGAGAGATTTTCTTCCTGTGGCGATGCGGACTGCAGCCTTTGGAAATATTCGACTACCGTGCGCGCAATTTTTCCGGACATGGGCGATGCTCCGCTATGAACTTCCTCGATTGCCTGGAGAAGTTCCGCCGGGGAGGTGCGCTTCACGAGATAACCGCTTGCTCCGGCCATCAATGATTGGAACACGAGGTCGTCATCCTCATACATCGTGAGCATTAATATCTGCAGCTTGGGCAGCAATGTCTTGAGTTTGCGCACACATTCGATGCCCGACATCTTTGGGAGGTTGATATCCATCAAGACAACATCAGGTTTCCTGGTGGGAATTTTCTCAACCGCTTCCTCTGCAGTTGCATAGCTGCTGATGCAGCGAATATTTTCTCCGCCGTCAATCAGTACAGCAAGACTTTCGCGAATTCGATTGTCGTCTTCAACGATTGAGACTTTGATCATTTCCGAATGGTCAAATACCGTTTTCCACGCCGTTGTTTTTTAGCGGAACCTGAAAATAAAGGCGAGTTCCTTTAGTGGGTTCACTGGTCAATCTGAACGTCCCGCCGATTTCCTCAATTCGATTTTTCATGTTCGAAAGACCATTTCCCAAACCGTTGCCATTGCGTACCGCGAAGCCAGCGCCATCGTCTTCAATGCCGATCTCAAGTTTCGAATCATTCAGGGAAAATCGGATATGAACCTCGGATGCGCGGGAATGCTTGGCGATATTATTGAGACCTTCTTTTACTGCGAGGAACAAGTTGTGCCGCAATTCCGCGGAAAGTGGATGAGGCGGCAGGCCGGGCGGGATGTCGAGCCGGCAACGAATATCCGCGGCCTTGAAAAACTGCTCGGCATAGACTGCGATATAAGCCGCGAGTTTGTTCAACAGGTCGTTTTTGGGCTCAACCGTCCATACGATTTCATCCAGGGTTTGAGCCTGTTCACGAGCCAGATCACAGATTCGCGATGCATGAGTTTTAGCCCGATCCGGCTTGCCTGCGTCGCGCCGGGCAAGTTCGCCAAGAAGCCCAACCTGTGTCAGACCAGCGCCAAGTTGGTCGTGCATGTCTTTGGCAATGCGTCTTCGTTCCTTTTCAATTGCCTGGCGCTGTTCAAGAAGCTCAAGGTGGCGACGCATTCGCTTTCTCGTTACATAGCGTCCGGTGCCGCCCGCCAAACCAAGTATGGCAACGAGCATCCCTCCGCGAAACCACCATGTCTGCCAGATGTGCGGCAGAAGCAACAAATCGAGAGATGCGCCGGCTTCATTCCAAATGCCATCTTTGTTGGCGGCAATTACGCGAAAGCGGTAGCTGCCGGGATAGATGTTGTTGTAATGGGCCGTCCGCCTCGCGCCGGAATCAATCCAATCCTGGTCAATGCCCTCGAGTTTATACTTCAGACGGCATCGTTCGGGTGCCCGGAAACTCAATGCGGTAAAAGCGAATTCCAATTCGCCTCGACCGGGTGGAACGCGAATTTGGAAAAAATCCGGATCGTCCATAGGTGAAGACGGAGATGATCCAACTCGATTCCGATTCACCGCATTGGCTCCAAGTAATGGTGTCCGATCGGCGATGACCTGCTCGACATAAACCGGCGGTGGAAGAGGGTCCACTTTAATCGTTTTTGGATCCACGGTGATAAGCCCTTTGCTGGTCGGAAACCACAATTTCCCATCGCGGCTTTTCCAGGCTCCCGGCTTTGCTGCGCTGTTACATTGCGGACTTTCGATTCCGTCAGCCTTGCCATATTCGATGCTTGTCAGAGTCCCAATTTTTCGTTGATCGAAAGCTTCGAAATCGCTTTTGCGAACTCGGAAGATGCCTTTCGAACAGGTCATCCAGAGCCAACCTTCATCATCTTCGAGCACTTCGAAAATCTCGTCGCTGAACAAACCATCTCTCGACGCGTAACTGTTGAACTTTCCTGCTTTATAACGGTTTAAGCCGCCGCGTGCTGTGCCGATCCATAAATTTCGCTCGCCATCTTCATACAGAGCGGTGATCGTATTGTCCGAAAGGCCTTGGCCGGAGCCAAAGTTTGTGAAAGAGCCTTCGTTCCATATGCTTAGGCCCTCGTCGGTTCCGAACCAAAGATAGCCATTGTGATCTTCGCAAATCGCATGAACGACGTCACCTGCCAATCCTTTTTTGGTCGTGTAGTTCGTAAACTTTCCGCCCTTGAAACAACTCAAACCGCGGCTCGTCCCAATCCAAAGTCTTCCTTTGCGGTCTTCATGGATGACTTTTAACGGCGCCTTTGGCAAACCATCCTTCGAGGTATAATGCGTGAACTTGCCGTTTTTCATCCGGGTTAATCCGCCGTCGTAATCGACGCCGATCCAGATGCTCCCATCATGCCCCTCGCAAATAGCCAGGATCAATCCCTGGGAGAAGTCGTTTATGCTGGTATAAGCGGTTACGCGGTCATCCCTTAGCCGGTTAAGCCCGCCTCCCCACGTTCCAAGCCAAAGACTTCCGCCGCCATCTTCGAGTACTGACATAACATTGTTGTGCGTCAGTCCTTGTCGTTTCGTGTAAGTGAAAAAACGCTTTGGCGTTAGACGTGTCAGGCCTTCTCGCGAGCCGACCCATAAGTTTCCTTCCCGATCCTCGAACAGAGTATTGACGCGATCGTAAGGTTTGTCTTCGTTGTTTAGTTCATTGAAAAATCTTCCTTCACGAAAACGATTGAGACCGCTGTAAGTTCCCACCCAAAGATTACCTTCGCGGTCCTCGCAAATTGCGCTCACAAATGTGTCCGACAACCCGAACTTTGTGTTGTAGGCGAAGAAGCTGTGAGTCCAATAATCGTTGTGCCAAAGCATCCCATTATTAGAGCCAATCCAAATTCGGCCGCCGCGATCCTGGCAAATGCCTCTCACCGAATCATTCGGCAACCCGTTCGGCATTGCGAACGAATCCATCGCTTTGCCCTTCAAGCAATTCAGTCCACCGCCGGTGGCAATCCAGATATTGCCATCAGTATCTTCATAAATCGAAGTAACGACATCAGACAACAATGCCTGCTTTTTTGTATAATTGGTAAACTTACCATCCTGGTAACGGCTCATTCCCGTCGTGGTGCCGATCCACATTGCGCCGTCTTTGCTTTCGTAGATTACCCTCACGCCATCACCGGCCAATCCGTCCAGTCTGTCATGGCGAAACACGTTGCCTCCGACGAGAATTGCCAATCCACCACCGTCTGTCCCGATCCAAAGCGCGCCATCTCGGTCGGCGCAAAGCGCGGTAATTGAGGAATTCCTGAGGTCGGGCGTGCTCTTCTCCTCAAAACGAGTGAATGCAGTCCCATCAAAACGCGCCAGGCCTTCGTGCGTGCCAATCCACAGATAACCATCGCGTGTTTGGGCGATAGCCTGCACGAAGTTGTGCGGTAAGCCTTCATCAACCTGCCAGGTCCGCGAACTGTATTGAAAGGTTGCGTGATCGAGGCTTGACCAATCGAGCCAACCGCTCGCGTGACTAATTTGGCGTTTGTGATTGAGGACAGATGGATTGGCTAAATCCACCGCGAATGCTTCAAGATCTTCATCCTCGTCCGACGCCATTGCGGGATAGGGTTGTGATTTGGCGCCCATTTCTTTCCAGCCGGACCATTGATCCGAGCCGTCTGCCATGGTTTCCCATCGGTGCAACAACTCGTCGTCTTTCGCATTCACCGCGATGATCTCCATACGATCTGCGGTCAATTGCGCGGCGAGGCCAGGTTTGAGTGTCGCACCGAAGTTTTCCCATGGGGTCCATTGAGTGTCTCCGGGCTTTTCCTGACAAATTCGAACTGCGGTATTGTTTGTACGGTTAACTGCAAAAACTTCCATTCGGCCGAGTACATTTTGCGCGATCGCGAATCCTGGCCAGATTGCTCCGCCAAGATTGTCCCAGTCGGACCAGTCATTTTGGTTGGGGGCAAGTTGCCAGCGATGAATCAGTGCCTTGGTTGCGGAATCGATACCGAACAATTCGAGCCGGCCATCGCGATTGCGTGCCGCTACCAATCCCGGATCAAGCCTTCCGCCAAGGTCAGCCCAATCGGACCAACCGCCATGCACATTGGTTTGCCAGATA
>Ga0207674_10002981_pt1 | contig 21000 bp, 18 predicted proteins | sample KBSCornC72_FD_184303 | JGI IMG/M metagenome (GOLD analysis project Ga0207674, IMG submission 184303) | Corn rhizosphere microbial communities from Kellogg Biological Station, Michigan, USA - KBS Corn C7-2 (SPAdes) (version 2) | ecosystem: Host-associated > Plants > Roots > Rhizosphere > Soil ...
CGACCCGATCAACGGCCTGAAGCACATCGACGTGATGAAGGCGTTCAACGACGATCCCGAGACCGATGCCGTCATCATGATCGGCGAGATCGGCGGCCCGGACGAGGCGGACGCCGCGCGCTGGTGCAAGGACAACATGAAGAAGCCGATCGTCGGCTTCATCGCCGGCGTCACCGCCCCTCCGGGCAAGCGCATGGGCCATGCCGGCGCGCTGATCTCCGGCGGTGCCGACACGGCCGACGCCAAGCTCGCCATCATGGAAGAGTGCGGCTTCAAGGTCACGCGCAATCCGTCCGAGATGGGCAAGCTGCTCAAGGCGCTGCTCTGACGACTCGACGGGCCTGCCCGCGGCATGCGGCGGGTAGCCCCGAGGCGGCGGCGGCCTGCGCCCGGGAGCGACCGAGTGTTGCGCCGCCAGAAAAGTTGTCACCGGCGGTTTCGCACGCCACCCGCGCGAAACTGAACGGAAGCTTGCCGGCCGCAGGTAGACTGCGATCCCGGCACGAACGAGGAGCCCACGGGCTCCTTTTTCTTTGCCCGTCCACCCCTTTTGCCTGCGCGATCTTGGAACTCCTGCTGACCCCCGCCTTCTGGGCCGCTCTCGGCTCCATCATCGTGGCCAACGTGCTGCTGTCGGGCGACAACGCCGTCGTCATCGCGATGGCCGCGCGCGGGCTGCCTGCCCACCAGCAGAAGAAGGCGATCGTGTTCGGCAGCGGCGCCGCGATCCTCATGCGGATCGTGCTGACGGCCATCGCGGTGACGATGCTGGGCGTGCCCGGATTGAAACTTGCGGGCGGGCTGGCGCTGCTCTGGATCGGCGCCAATCTGATGTCCGAAGAGGAAGAGCAGCACGATCACGCGGCGCAGCCCATGGGTATCGGCGCAGCGGTGCGCACGATCCTGGTCGCGGACCTCGTGATGAGCCTGGACAACGTGCTGGCCGTGGCGGCGGCGGCGCAAGGCAACTGGACGCTGTTGATCGCGGGCCTGGTCATCAGCATCCCGCTGATCGTCTTCGGCAGCACGTTGATCCTGAAGGTGATGGAGCGCTTCCCGGTCATCATCGTGGCCGGCGCGGCACTTCTGGGCTGGCTGGCGGGGGAGATGATGCTCACCGATCCGGCGATCCCGCCGCGCCTGGGCCAGCCGTCGGAAAACACCGTGCGCATCGCCGGGCTCGTCGGCGCGATCCTCGTCGTGATCGCCGGCAAGCTGCTGCAAAGGCGGGCGAAGTCGCGCGGCTGACGGGACGGCTGCTCGACAGCGCGTGACGAAAGCCCGCATTGAGTGCAGCTATCGATAGCGGCGGGTTGACGGGCGCGCCGACTGCCGACAACCTTGCAGGATGCCGCGTTCCTCGCTCCCCAAGCCCGCGCCACCGCCCCCGGCGGCGCCGCCGGCGTGGTTCCGCTTGAAGCGCATGTTCGGTTTCGCGGCAGCCGGTGCGGCGGCGCCCGCGACGCCGCACGTCCAGGTGCCGCAGTTCGGCCCGGCGAGCGACATGCCCAAGGTGACCGACTATGCACTCCGCCACGTCATCGCCCGCAGCGAGCGCGCCACCATCTACCAGGCCACCGATCGCACGACGGGCCAGCTGATCGCGCTCAAGACGGTGCGCATCGGCAGCGCCAGCGGCACCGACCGTGGACTCTGGCGCGAGCGCTTCCTGCGCGAGGCCGAGGCCGCGGCACGGCTCAAGCACGACTACATCGTCGCGGTGCATGCCGGCGGCGTGCAGGGCGAGGGCGACGCCACCACCGGCTGGCTCGCCATGGAGTGGGTGCACGGCACGGACATGTCGCGCTACGCCAGCGCCAGCCGGCTGCTGCCCGAGGGCGTCGTCGTGGGCATCTGCCAGCGCGTGGCGCTCGCGCTCGACCTGGCGCATCGCTCGGGCATCGTCCACCGCGACATCAAGCCGTCCAACATCCTGTTCGACCCGACGACGGGCACCGTCAAGGTCACCGACTTCGGCTCCGCCCGCGTCGCCGACACCGCCGCCACGCGCAGCGGCGTGATGCTGGGCACGCCGGCCTACATGGCGCCGGAACAGCTGGCCGGCGCCGAGGCCACGGCGCAGTGCGACCTCTACGCGCTGGGCATCCTGCTGTTCGAGCTTCTGGTCGGCCGCCGGCCGTTCGAGTCCGACTCGATGGGCGATCTGCTCGCGCGCATCGCGCACCAGGACGCGCCGCGCGTGCGCGAGCTGCGCCCGGAGCTGCCCCCGCTGCTGGACGACGTCCTCGCGCGGCTGCTGGCCAAGAGTCCGGGCCTGCGCCAGGAGAACGCCCGCCAGGTCGCGCTCGAACTGCGGCTGGCGCGCCAGCAGTGCGCCGCCGCCGAGCCGGGCAGCGCGGCCGCGGACTGGCCCGATACCGTGTCGGGCGACGATCCCCTGCACGAGTTGGCGGCATCTTCCCCATTCCAAGGCACAATCGCCAGCTGATTGGCGCCATTCAGCGCCTTGCCGCACCCTGCCGTCCTCATGATTCTTGAGTTCTTCAGCGTTACCGACACCGGCCGTGCGCGCCGCAACAACGAAGACTCCGTGGCGGTCGACGAGGCGGGGCGGATCGCGGTGCTGGCCGACGGCATGGGCGGCTACAACGCGGGCGAGGTCGCCAGCGGCATGGCCTCGGAGCGCGTCAAGGGCGAGCTCGGCCAGCGCCTGAAGAGCCTGGGCGCCACGCCCAGCGAGTCGGAGATGAAGTCGGCGCTGCTCGACGCCGTCGATTCCGCCAACCGCGAGGTCTACGACGCCGCGATGTCCCACCCGGAATACGCCGGCATGGGCACGACGCTGGTGGTGGCCGTCTACCGGGGCGAGCGCCTCTGGCTGGGCCACATCGGCGATTCGCGCGGCTACCGCTTCCGCAACGGCCACCTCGAGCAGCTGACCCGCGACCACTCGCTGCTCCAGGAGCAGATCGACGCCGGCCTGATCACGGCGGAGCAGGCGGCCTACTCCATGCACAAGAATCTCGTTACACGTGCGGTGGGCGTGGACGAACTCGTCGACCTCGAAATACACGATTATCCGGTCGAGCCGGGCGATCTCCTGTTAATGTGCTCCGACGGCCTGTCCGACATGCTCTCCGACGAGCAGATCGAACAGCTGTTGCGCACCAACGACAGCCTCCCCGCGGCGGGTGCGATGCTGGTACAGGCTGCCAATGCTGCTGGAGGGCGCGATAATATCGCGGTGATATTGGCTCGGGCCAAGGCGGGCAATCAGGGTTTCGGCAAGTCCTGGTGGTCGTTCTGGCGTTGACAAACCGGTCTTCACGGCCCGGACGATGAATTAAAAAGAGCGCTGCGGCGTTTCCGACAAGCGGACAACATAGGCCGCGAGAAACTGAGGTTTTCAATGGGCAAACTCGTCGTCTCGCTCGATAACGTCGTGATCAAGGAATTCCAGATCACGAAGGAGCGCACAACGCTCGGCCGCCGGCCGTACAACGACATCGTGATCGACAACCTCGCCGTCAGCGGCGAGCACGCGGTGCTGACGGCGGCGCAGTCGGATGTCTACATCGAAGACCTGAACAGCACCAACGGCACGTACATCAACGGCAAGGCCGTCAAGAAGCAGCTGCTGTCCAACAACGACGTGGTCGAAGTCGGCAAGTACCGCATCAAGTTCCTGGCCGAGGAGGCCGAGGACTACGAGAAGACGATGATCCTGCGCCCCGGCGCGTTCGGCCGTGCGCCGGGCGCCGTCCCGGCGGGCGCCCCCGGCGCGGCCGCGGCCACGCCGCCGGCCGCCGGCCCGGCGTCGATCAAGGTGCTCAACGGCGGCGCCGCCGGCCGCGAAGTGCTGCTGACGAAGGTCGTCACCACGGTGGGCAAGCCGGGGGTGCAGGTCGCCTCCGTCACCAAGCGCCCGGGCGGCTACGTGCTGTCGCATGTCGAAGGCTCGCGCCGCCCCAGCGTCAACGGCCAGCCCGTCGGCGAGGAGGCGATCTCGCTGAAGCACGGCGACATCATCGACCTGGCCGGCACGCAGATGCAGTTCGTCCAGAACTGACGGCGCGCGACCGCTCCCGCGCCGGGCCGTGAGGCCGCGGCAGCCGGCACCGCGCCAACACGGATGCGTGCCGTGCAGCGGGGACCGCGCGACGGCACCGGCCTCGACCTCCTGCGAGCCGAGCTTGCCGACCAGGCGCGCGGCGCCGTTCCTGCCGCCGGCCGCGCCGGATGTCGAATTCCCGCCCCGATCGCGCGGAGGAATTCACGGCCTTTCATGAACAACTTGGCCTTTGGCGCCTTGCACGCGGTGCGCTGCGCGGGCACCATGGCAACGGGTCGTGGTCGGCCGCGCGCGGTCGCTCGTGCGCGCTCGACCGAGCTGTCGCCCGCCGCGTTGCGGGCGGCTGAGTCCCATCGGTTGGCCAGGCTGGCAACCGAAGATGCCCAAGAACAAGATCTTCCGTTGGCCCTCCCGAGTCACCCTCCGCGTGATCCCCGAATGAAAATCCAGGTACTCGGCTGCTCCGGGTCGATCGCGCGCGACTGCCGCACCACGAGCTTCCTGCTCGATGCGGACGTGCTGATCGACGCCGGCACCGGCGTCGGCGATCTGTCGCTCGATGCGCTGGAGCGCATCGACCACATCCTGTTGACGCATTCGCACCTGGATCACGTGCTGGGCGTGCCGCTGCTCGCCGACAGCGTGCTGCGCCGGCGCCAGGCGCGCGGGGCGGCCCCGATCGAGGTGCACGCGTTGCCCGAGACGCTGACCGTGCTGCGCGAGCACCTGTTCAACAACCAGCTCTGGCCCGACTTCACTCGCCTGCCCACGGCCGAATACCCGGTGCTGCGCTTCGTGCCGTTCGACGTCGGCGACGTGCTCGACCTCGGCGGCCGGCGCATCGAGGTGCTGAGCGCGCGTCACTCGGTGCCGGCCTGCGGCTTCGCCGTCCACGGCCCCGACGGCGGCCGCGGCGCCTGGGTGTTCAGCGGCGACACCGGCCCCAACCCGGCGCTCTGGGAGCGCCTCGCGCAGTTCCCGGTGGCGCACGTGGTCATCGAGACGGCCTTCAGCGAGCCGGAATGCCGCCTCGCCAAGGCGAGCGGCCACCACTGCCCCAGCTCGCTGGCGGCCGAACTGGCGGTCGCGCCGGCCGACGCCCGCATCTACATCACCCACATCAAGCCGGGCGAGATCGACGCCGTGATGGCGGGCCTGCGCGCGCTCAAGCAGGAGCGTCCGCTGATGGAACTGCTCAAGGGCGACAGCTTCGACTTGTTCTGACGCTCGTCCGCCACGGCGGGCGTCCGCGGAACAGAGGTGCGGAAAGCCGCCTTTTCTGCCTGGGCTGCGCCCGCTGGGCGATGCCACAATGGAGTGACACTTTGAGTCGCAGTGACAAAAAATGTCACTTCGGCGCATGCCGGGAGGTGACCCGCACGCCCAGTACTGACACGGTGCGTCACCTTCCGTGCAAAAGTCACGGCGCTTTCCTCGGTCCCGGGGCCGCCCGTGTTGGCATGGCATTCGCATGCATCTCGAGCGCGAAAGCCTTTCGCGGCGTCCTCGTCGCACTTAGTCCCACTCCCAGGAGTTTCATATGAAGCGTACCGTCCAACAGGGTTTCACCCTGATCGAACTGATGATCGTCGTCGCGATCATCGGTATCCTCGCCGCCGTGGCCCTGCCGGCCTACCAGACCTACACGGTCAAGGCCAAGGTCTCTGAAGTCGTGCTGGCCGCCTCGGGCTGCCGCACCACGATCTCCGAGGTCTACCAGACCGGCAGCAGCGCTCCCGGCTCCGGCAGCTGGGGCTGCGAATCGTCGGCCAATACCAGCCGCTATGTCACGTCCGTCAACACGGGCACCAACGGCGAAATCAGCGTGACGGTCTCGAGCGACAGCTCGCTGCCGACCGACGTGCGCGGCACGCTGCTGACGCTGGTTCCGTACTCCTCGTCGGGAACGATGGCTGCGTCGATGATCGGCAACGCCGGTGGCGTCTACAAGTGGGTCTGCGGCGCGTCGGCGAACGGCACCACCCTGCCGACCAAGTACCTGCCGGGTTCGTGCCGCGGCTAAAGCCGGCGGGACAGCCAGGCTGTGAAATGAAAAGGGGTGCTTCGGCACCCCTTTTTTCTCCGGATGCACAGTCTGGGGATCGAGAACAATCGATGGACGACGTTGCATCGCCCGGCGACGCGTCCGGCCGATCAACGTGTTTAGGAAATCAGTCATGCGGTTCAATGGCCATTTCTCCAGTCGTGGATTCACGTTGATCGAACTGATGATCGTGGTCGCGATCATCGGCATCCTGGCGGCCGTCGCGCTGCCCGTCTACCAGACCTACATCGCGAAGTCGCGGATCTCCGAAGTGGTGCTGGCGGCGTCCCAGTGCCGTGTCGTGATATCCGAGGCGTATTCCACCAGCACCAGCGCCCCTGCGGCGAACGCCTGGGGTTGCGAGAACACGGCCGGCTCCGCAACGCGCTACGTGGATACCATCGTGACCGACAGCGTCGGCAAGATCACGGTCAAGGTGTCCGGCGACACCATCCTGCCTTCCGACGTGCGCAACACCTACCTCACGCTGACGCCGTACGCGGACGCCACCACGAGGATGACCTCGTCCATGGTGGGCCAGACGCGCATCTTCAAATGGGCCTGCGGCGCAACGCAGGACGGCACGACCATCCCGTCGCAATACTTGCCGGCATCCTGTCGCGGATGAGCCTGCGCACCTTGCCTGAATGAGCGGCGAAGCCCTTCTTTCTCTTGACGCGTCGGGAGCCAAGGCGCGCTGGATCGCGCTTGCCGGCGCCGTCTGGGTCGCGGCGTTGTGCTTCCTGTGCGAGCCTTATCGCGGCGTGCGTCACGACGCGCAGATCTACTTCGGACAGGCGCAGCTGCACCTCACGCCGCAGTGGATGTCGCACGACCTGTTCTTCGTGTACGGCTCGCAGGATCGCTACAGCGTCTTCTCTTCGCTCTTCGCGCCGATACTGCAGGCCTTCGGGCCGGTGGAAGGCGAGATCGGCGCGCTGTTGATCCTGCATGTCCTGTTCTGGGTCGCCGCCTGGTGCCTGGTGAAGCCCTTGCCCTCCCAGGCGCGGTGGCCGATGCTGGCCGTCGTCGCGCTCATGCCGCACTTCTACGGCGGGTCGCAGACCTTCTCGTTCAGCGAACCCTTCCTCACCGCGCGCAGCCTGGCGGAACCGTTCTGCCTGTTCGCGCTGGTCGCGTTCGAGCGCCGGCGCCTCGTCTGGACGGTGGTCTGCCTGGGCCTGGCCCTGGTCTCGCATCCGCTCATCGCCTTGCCGGTCTGGGTGCTGGTTTGGTATCTCCTGTGCGCGGACGATCGTCGCTGGCTCTGGGCGGGCCTCTTGCTGCTCGTGCCCATGCTGGCGGGTTGGTTCGGCGTGGCGCCGTTCGACGGCCTTTTCAAGCGCTATGACGAGGGCTGGTATGCGCACGTGTTCCAGTCCAACGGTTTCGACTTCCTGCGTTTCTGGGGCAAGGAGAGCTGGTCGCTGACGATCTTCGACCTGAGCTTCCTGGCCATTGTCTCGCTCGACCCGGGCATGCCGCTGCGCAGGCTCAATCGCGCGGCCGCGGTCGTCGGCGCCGCGATGCTGCTGCTCACGGGCGTGCTGGTGGACGGGATGCATCTCGTCCTGCCCACGCAGTTGCAGCTCTGGCGAGCGATGTGGATCGTGCACCTGTTGGCGTTGCTGGCGTTGTACCCGGGGCTGGCGATGTTGTGGCGCCGCGGCTCCGCGGGGCGCCTGGCCGCCGCCGCGACCGCCTTGGCGGCGATCATCGTGAACGGCCAGGCACAGACCGGTTTCGTGTTTGCCGCCGCGTCCCTGCTGCTGGCCGTGCTCGCCATGCGCGGTGTCGCCCTCGGTCGCCGCATCGCGATCGCCGGCATCGCCGCCTGTGCGCTGGCTGCCGTGGTCATGGGACTGATCCTGGCCATCGAGATGGTCCTGACGATTCTCCAGGGCATTCGCACGGGCATGGCGGTCGCCGACGTGGCATCCATCCCCGCGGCGATTCCCGAACTGATGCTGAGCATCGCCTGGCTCGCGCTGGTCGCGGCCGTGGCGAGCCGCCGACCCTGGGCCGTGCCGGCGAGCGCGGCCGCCGGCCTGCTGGCCCTCGCCTGCGGCGTCGCCCAGTGGGACCAACGGGATGATTGGGCCCGATTCGTCGAGGCGCACTACGGCCAATCGAATCCCTTCCGGGTGGAGCTGCCTGCGACGGCGCAAGTCTACTGGCCCGACAACATGCTCGCCGAGTGGATCCTGTTCCAGCGGCCGAACTACGTGTCGACGGCCGACGAGGCGGGGGCCGTCTTCAACCGCGCGGCGACGGTCGAACTGGAGCGCCGCAAGGAAGTCGTCCTGCCGATGAAGATCCAGACCGAAGCCTGCGTCAGGTTGGCGCTGGAGGGTCATGCCAGCTACGATCCGAATGACTGCAAGTACACGGACGAGGCGATCCGCGATGTCTGCCGTGCGCCCGGGGCACCGGACAACGTCGTGCTGATGAACGCGCTGCGGATGCCGCCGCAGGCGGTCTTGAACTACCAACCCCCGGGCCGCCGTCCGGAACCCTACTATCTCTATGACTGCCACCGTTTCTGAAGCTGCTCGCCGCGTCAAGGCGCCCGTGGCATTGGTCGAATTCGCGCGCTATTTCCTGTGCAGCGCGCTCGCGCTGGCGGTCGACTGCTCGCTCTTCGCGCTTGCGCTGCGCCTGGGCCTGCCGTACCAGGCCGCGGCGGCCGCCGGCTTCCTGGGCGGTGTCGCGACGGCCTACGGGCTGAGCGTGCGCTGGGCATTCCGCCGCCGCAGCGTCGCCAACGCGCAGATCGAGTTCCTCGTGTTCCTGGGTGTCGGCATTCTTGGCCTGGGCCTCACCGAGGCCTTGCTGTGGCTGCAGATCGGCAAGCTGGGCATGGCCCCGATGTTCGCCAAGCTGTGTGCCGCCGTCGGCGTGTTCCTGTTCAACTTCGGCGCGCGCAAGCTGCTGCTGTTCTCCCGCCGCCTTCCGCGCCCCGTCACCGTCGCCGCGTGAACGCCGACGCATTGCCCGCCGCCGCTCGGCGACAATGATGCGCCCTTGCCGGGCGCCCCGGCCGTCGGCCGCGGACCGGCGCGCGCTGACCGCGTCGCGCATCCCACCGTTTTCCCGCCCCACCGCGCCTGAGCCAGGCAGTTCCACATGACCTCCATCGCCGAATCCGTCGCGAACGAGTCTTCCCCCACCGGGCGCGAGGCCGCGCGCGGCTGGGAGCGGCTCGCGGCGCTGCGCATCCCGCCCCTGGCAGGCGCGTTGCTGATCGCGGCCCTGTGGATGATTGCGCGCCCATACCGTGGCGTGCGGCACGACGGCATCCTCTACCTCGGTCAGACGCTGGCCCGCCTGATGCCGGACAGCATCGGTCATGACCTGTTCTTCGCCTACGGCTCGCAGGATCGATACTCGATCTTCTCGCCGGTGATGGCGCCCTTGGTGCGCCAGTTGGGCGTCGCGGCATCCCAATGGGGCGTGTTGTTCCTCTGCCAGGCGGCGTTCGTCGTCGGTTGCTGGGTGCTCACCGCCGAACTGCCATCGCGCTTCCTGCGCTGGTGTGCCATGCTCGCGCTCGTCGCGCTGCCGCACACCTACGGCGGCCAGGGCGCCGTGAGTTTTGCCGAACCGTTCCTGACGGCGCGCGTCATGGCCGAGCCGCTGCTCGTGCTGGCCCTGGCTTGCTTGATGCGCGGGCGCATGATCGCCGCCGCGGCGATCGCGCTGGTCGCGACGGCGGTTCATCCATTGATCGCCTTGCCGGCGCTGGCCACCGCGTGGATCTACCTCTGCCTGCTGGATCGCCGCTGGTGCTGGGGCGCGGTGCCGATCGTCGCCGCCCTGCTCGCCGGAGCGCTGGGCGTCGCGCCGTTCGACGCGCTGTGGCGACGCTATGACCCGCAATGGCTTTCCGTCGTCGAATTCGCCAACCCGCTGGTATTCATGTCGAACAGCAGCGTGCTGGACTGGGTGCCCACCCTGCTGGACATCGGCATCCTGTGCCTCGTCGCCGGTCGACTCGGCGCGGGCCCGCTCGCAAGGCTGGTCAAGGCGCTGCTCATGTGCACGCTGGCATTCACGATTCTCTGGGGTCTCGGCGCGGATATCCTGCGCGACGTGCTGCTGACCCAGTTGCAGTTGTGGCGAGTGTTCTGGCTGACCCATCTGCTCGCCCTCCTGCTGGTGCCCATGCTGCTGCTCGATTTCTGGAGTCGTGGCGCTGTCGGACGATGGTGCGCCGCCGCTCTCCTGCTCGCCCTCGTGGCCGCCGGGGCCAACATTCCGGCCGGTTGGGCGTGCCTGGCCTGGGCCGTGCTGTCCTGCCTGCTCATGCGCGCCGGCGCGGCGATCAGCCCCGGCCTGGTCCGCATCGCCACGGGGGCTTCGCTGCTGGCGGCCGTCGTCGTCACCGGTGTCGTCGGTTGGCGGACGCATCTCGCGGTCGCGCATTTCGGTGACCGGTTCAATGGGGCGACCAGCCTGCAGATCGCAATGGGGCTCAGCCTGATCACCGCGATCATCGGCTTTGCCATCTTGAGGGGCCTCGCTTCGGCCGGCGCCCGGCGGGGCCTCGCCGTCGCCGCGGTCGTCGGGCTCGTCGCTGGCGGCTGGGCCTGGTCGGACCAACGGTCGGACTGGCAGCGCTTCATCGAGAACGGCCTCGACGAACACGGGCTGCCTTTCGAAGGCTCGATCGCACCGAACGCGACGGTCTACTGGGATGGCTCGCTGCTGGAGTCCTGGATGCTCCTGCATCGGCCGCAGTTCTATTCGCTGGAGCAGGGCGGTGGCGTGCTCTTCAACCGCAACAATGCGATGGCGTTCGACGCGCGCAAGCGGACGATGTCGCCCTTGCTCGCGCAAAGGTCGGTTTGCCAGACCGTCGCGATGCTGACCGGCGCGGACCTGTCCGACCCCGCCACCTGCGCGCCAGGACTCGAAGTCATTCGAGAGGTCTGCGCCACCGGCGGTCACCCGGACTACCTGGCGCTGCGCACCACGGCTGAGCATGCGGCGGGTGCCGTGGCCACGTGGATCTACCGCCGTGCCGACCCCACGCTTACCCGCACCTACGCGCTCTACGACTGCGCCCGACAACACTGAGCCCGCGGCCACGCCAGCCCGCTCATCCGCGGCGGCGGCCCGAACTGAAAGAGAAAACCCATGTCCAACGACACCACCGTCATCATCGGCGCCGGCCCCGCGGGACTGACCGCCGGCCTGGAACTCATCCGCGCGGGCAAGCGCGACGTGCTCGTGCTGGAGGCCACCGACGACATCGGCGGCCTGTCCAAGACGGTCAACTACAAGGGCAACCGCATCGACATCGGCGGCCACCGCTTCTTCTCCAAGTCGGACTGGGTGATGAACTGGTGGCGCGAGATGCTGCCCGTGGCGTTGCCGCCCGGGGCGGGCGGGGAGAGCGAATTCCGCGTCGCCTACCAGGGTGCCTCGCGCCTGCTGGGTGCCGAGCACATCCACGCGACCGAGGCCGACGAGGCCGTGATGCTGCTGCGCAACCGGCTTTCGCGCATCTATTTCAACGGCGCGTTCTTCAGCTACCCGCTGAGCCCCGGGCTGGACATGGTCAGCAAGCTGGGGGTGGCCAAGTGCTCGCAGTTCGCGTTCAGCTACGCGCGCGCGCACCTGGCGCCGATCAAGCCGGAGGTCTCGCTGGAAGATTTCTTCATCAACCGCTTCGGCCGGGCGCTGTACCTTCAGTTCTTCAAGTCCTATACCGAGAAGGTGTGGGGCGTGCCCTGCAACGAGATCAGCGCGGCCTGGGGCGCGCAGCGGGTCAAGAGCCTCAACATCGGCAACATGGTCGCTCACGCGCTCAAGAAGCTGCTGCCCGGCGGCAAGGGCGACGCGCCGGAGAAAACCTCGCTGATCGAGAACTTCCTCTATCCCAAGCTTGGCCCGGGCCAGATGTGGGAGACGGCGGCACAGCGTTTCGAGGCCGGCGGGGGCCGCATCATCCGTCGCGCCAAGGTGGTGGGCCTGGAGCGGGACGGCGACCGCGTGAATGCGGTGACGGCGCTGGTGGACGGAGCGCAGACGCTTCGTTTCGAAGCGGCCAACGTGGTCTCGACGATGCCGGTGAAGGATCTCTCGGTCGCGATGCAGGCCGACATGCCCGGCGCGATGGCCAGCATCGGGACCCAGCTGCAGTACCGGGACTTCATCACGGTCGGCGTCCTGTACCGCAAACTGCGCAAGACCGCCGCTGCGATCGACCCACGCACACACCTGGTGGCGGACAACTGGATCTACATCCAGGATGCGGGCGTGAAGGTCGGTCGCTTGCAGATCTTCAACAACTGGAGCCCATACATGGTGGCCAGCCCCGACACGGTCTGGGTCGGCCTGGAGTTCTTCGCCAAGGACGACGACGAGCTGTGGGGCATGTCGGACGAGGCGCTCAAGGCGCTCGCGCTGCGCGAGATGCAGCAGCTCAAGCTCGCCGACGAAGCAGACGCGCTGGACGCCGTGGTGATCCGCATGCCCAAGGCCTACCCCGGCTACTTCGGCAATGCCTACGAGCATTTCGAGGAGCTGCGCGGCTACCTCGACGGCATCAAGAACCTCTACCTGATCGGCCGCAACGGCATGCACCGCTACAACAACCAGGATCACTCGATGCTGTCCGCGCGGTTCGCGGTCGAGGCCCTCCTCGCGGGCAGCGGCGACAAGTCGAAGATCTGGGGCGTCAACATCGACGACGACTACCACGAGGAGACGGACGAGTCCTGACGATGCGGGTCGACGCCGGCCCGGTCGCATGCAGCTCCGCCATCGAGGCTTCGCCCATGACTCGCCCGACAGTCTCGGTCCTGGTACCCACCTACAACGGTGCCCGGCACATCGAGGCGGCCATTGACTCCGTCCTCGCGCAGACGGGAGTCGACCTGGAAGTGATCGTCGTCGACGACGCCTCGGCGGATGGCACCGCGGAGATCGCCGAGTCGTGCGGGGACTCGCGCGTCCGGGTGCTGCGCAATCCCACCAGGCTCGGGGCCGAGGGAAACTGGAACCGCGCCCTCGAACTGGCGAGCGGCAAATACGTCAAGCTGCTGCCCCAGGACGACCTGCTGCAGCCCGGAAGCCTGGCCGCACAGGTCGCCACCCTGGAGGCCGATACCGACGAGGCCATCGCCCTGGTCTTCGGCGCGCGCGAGATCATCGGTCCGACGGGGCGCCTGCTGGCTCGCCGCGGCTTCAGGAGCGGCGCCCCGGGGCGCATCGCCGCGGCCGCGCTCGCGCGCGACTGCGTGCGCCGAGGCACCAACGTCATCGGAGAGCCGGGCGCCGTGCTGTTTCGCCGGACGCTGGCACAGCGGGTCGGACGCTTCGACGGACAGCAGGGCTTCGTCATCGATCTGGACTACTGGATCCGCTTGCTGGCCCACGGTGATGCCTGGTACATGGCCGAGCCGGTCTCCTCGTTCCGGGTGTCGGGAGGCTCCTGGAGCGTCGCGATCGGACGCAGTCAGAGCCGGCAGTACACGGACTTCATCACGCGCGTGACCGCTGCGGGGCTCGTCTCGTGCTCGCGCGCGGACCTGGCCATCGGCAAGGCGGCGACGCGGTTGAACACCGTGCTGCGACTTGTGTTCTACAGGATGTTTGCTCGATGATGATGGCCGGCTTGCCTGAACGAATTCGCGGACAAGGGACATCGTCACATGAATGAAGCCGATACGGGCTCGAATGCCTTGCGCATCTCGGTGGTGGTGCCGGTCTATCGCGGCGCCGACAGCCTGCCGACGTTGATCCAGGAGTTGCTTCCGCTGACGCAGGTCGGGCACACGGCGTCAGGCGTGGCCTATCGGATCTGCGAAATCCTGCTGGTTCACGATTGCGGGCCGGATCGCTCGGACCTGGCCATCGAGGCGCTGGCGCGCGAGCACGCCGACGTGCGCCCCGTCTGGCTGTCGCGCAACTTCGGACAGCACGCAGCCACCCTGGCCGGCATGGCCGGGGCCGTCGGCGACTGGATCGCGACGCTGGACGAGGACGGCCAGCAGAATCCAGCCGACCTGCCGCGCATGCTCGACGTCGCGCTGGCCGGCCGCCACCAGCTCGTCTATGCCCAGCCGACCAACCCGCCGCCGCATGGCGCGCTGCGCAATGCGGCGAGCCGGTTCGCGAAGTCGCTCAGCGTGCGTGTGCTGGGCAACGAGGCGCTGGGCCGTTTCAACAGCTATCGCCTGATCGATGGGGAGATCGCCCGCTCGCTCGCGGCATATTGCGGCTACGGCGTCTATCTCGACGTCGGCTTGTCCTGGTTGACGACGCGGGTCGGGCATTGTCCCGTCATCGTGCGCAAGGAGTCCGACCGGCCCTCGGGCTATTCGATGCTCAAGCTGCTGAGCCACCTGTGGGCCCTGGTGCTGACCAGCGGGACACGTCCTCTGCGCTTCATCACGCTTGCCGGCGGGCTGTCGGTACTGGCGGCGGTGGCCTTGATGCTGTGGGTACTCGTCCAGAAGCTGATGGGCGACATCCCCGTGCAGGGCTGGGCGTCCCTCGCCGTCGTCATCTCTTTCTTCAGCGGCACGATGCTGATGGCGCTCGGCGTGATCGCGGAATACCTGGCGGTCACGATGGGCATCGCCATGGGGCGGCCGCTCTACGTCGTCAGCAGCAAGCCGACCCGGCCGCGTATCGAGTGATGGAGTGATGCGAGAAGCGGGCTGGGTCATCGGTGCGGGCGGACTGCTGGGCGGCGCTCTCACGCGTGCACTCCAGCGGCAAGACGGCCTCGTGCTGCATGGCGTCGACGAAGGCCTGGCCTGGGGTCGAAACGAGCTGCTGGCCAGGCAGCTGGATCGCGAGGTGGCCGCCTTCGCGCGCGCCGCCGCGCAGGCGGGGCGCTGGCTGCTCGCGTGGGCCGCTGGCGTGAGTTCGATGTCCAGCGATGCGGCGAGCCTGATCCAGGAGTCCGCGGCGCTCGACCTGCTGCTCGAGCGCCTGAGGACCCAGCCGGCGCTGTGCCACACGCCGGGCTGCCTCGTGCTGGCCAGTTCCGCGGGCGCGATCTACGGCCGCTCCAGCGACGAGTACGTGAGCGAAGCCAGTGCCCTCGCGCCTGGAACGGCTTACGCGGAGCACAAGCTGGCGCAGGAGGCGAAGGTGCGCCTGGCCGTGCAAGCGCAACCCGGCTGGACGGCCTTGCTCGCGCGCTATTCGACGCTCTATGGCCCGGGCCAGGCGCGCGACAAGGCGCAGGGGCTGATCAGCCAACTGGCGCGGCGCGTCGTGGCCAACGAGGTCGTGCATGTCTATGTACCGCTCGACACGATCCGCGACTACCTCTTCGCCGACGATGCGGCGGACCGCACGCTGGCCGCCGTGGACGACCTGCGCGACCGCCGGGGCGCGGTCGTCACGAAGATCATCGCCGCGGAGCAGCCGACGAGCATCGCCCAGCTCGTGGGGGTGTTCCGACGCGTCTCGCGCCGGCCTGTTCGCCTCGTCACGTCGATCAACGACCTGTCGCCGCTGTACCTGCGGTGCATCCGCTTTCGTTCCGACGAGCCCGCCGGTCAGCCGCATCCGATCGGGCGCAGCCTGCATGTGGGCATCCATCAGGTGCTCGAGGCGGAACGCAGGGCAGCGTTCCTCGGTCGAGACGCAGGCGCGGGTCGCTGATGGGCTGGCCGGCGTTGCTGCGTTCCGCCTGGCACCACGCGCTGGTGCGCTACGTGGTCGTCGGCGCCGCCAACACGGGTTTCTCGTATGCGGTCTACGCAGCGGGCCTCGAACTGGGACTCAGCTACCCCGTCGCCAGCCTGGTCTCACTCGTGGCCGGCATCTGCCTGAGCTTCAAGACGCAGGGCCACCTCGTCTTCCGCAACATGCACAATTCGCTGTTCGGACGCTTCCTCCTGAGCTGGTTGCTGATCTATCTGGGCCAAGTCGGCATCGTTGCGCTATTTGCACGACTGGGGCTCGATCCCCTCGTCGGCGGGGCGCTCGCCACGCCATGCATTGTGGTGGTGGGCTACCTGCTGCAGCGCCATTTCGTCTTTGGCGCGGCGTCACGTGCGCCGGACCGGACGCGGTGAGCCCGCGCGCCGCGCGACGGCGGCCGTTCAGGTGCCCTGCCACGCGAGATCACGCGGGTAGAGATCCATGTTCGGCGTCGTGAGTACCAGCACGCCGCCCGGGGCCAGCAGCGCTGCGGCGTCCCTCACGAAGCCCTTGGAACACGGTACGCTCGAGGGTCGTCGGTGCGCCACCAGCGCCGGCGCGGGCGGAAAAGGCGGGCATCGGCTCGACGGCGTGGGCGGACGGTCCCGCAGCGATCGCCCCGCGAGCCCTGCCTCAGTTCGGGTACCCTTCGCATCGTTTGTGCTGCCGCGGGTGGCACAGTTACCCGTTTCTCCGCAATGAACAGTCCAAGCTCGCTGGTTGACCGCCCGGAAATCCGCCTGACCGTGTATGCGCTGGCGCTGATGGGCCCGCCCCTGCTCGCCTACAACCGCACGCCCTCCGCGACGCAACTCAACGAACTGCTGTGCGTGCTCGGCTGGGGCCTGTGCCTGCTGGCGGCCAACTCGACGCTCGCCGTGGACATCCGTCGCGGGGCGACGCTCGTGCTCCACCTGGCCCTCGCGGTGATGGGGCTGGCGATCATGGCGTCGTGGGCCTTCGGTTCGCTGCCGACCTCTCTGGCGCTGCCGCCGTTGCTGTCGCTGATCGCGGCCGGCTTCGTTGCGTCGCTCGGCGCACGCTCGGCGCAGGGCGGCGAGATCGAAGGCATGCAGGCTTTCGCACCATTCGCCTTCGGCATGGTGTGCGTGGGCGTGCTCAGCGCAATCATCGCCGTGATCCAGGTGTACCTGCCGTCGCTGGCCGACGGCGAGCTGATCGCGCAGTCGGGCCTGGCCGGGCGTGCCGTGGGCAACCTGCGCCAGCCCAACCACCTCGCGAGCCTGCTGATCTGGTCGGTGATCGCGCTCGTTCCGCTGGTCGAATGGGGGCGCATCCCGCGCTGGCTCGGCGCAGCGGCAGGGCTGCTGCTGATGGCGGCGGTCGTGCTCAGTGGATCGCGCACCGGACTTGTCGCGGGCACGGCCGTGCTGGTCGTGTATGCACTGGCGGACTGGAAGCTGTCCTGGCCGACGCGCATCGCGCTGCTGGCGACAGTCGTGTTCCCGCTGGGAGTGGTTCTGTGGCCATGGCTGACGGCGCACCTGTCGTTCGTTCCGCATGCAGCGGGCGCGGCGACGCGGCTGTCGGAAGGCGACAGCTCGCACTTCGCCATCTGGCGCAACGCCATCGAGATGATCCGCCAGCAGCCTTGGCTCGGGGTGGGGTGGGGCGAGTTCAACTTCGCGTGGACGCTGACGCCGTTCCCGAATCGGCCCACGGCGTTCTTCGACCACACGCACGACCTGCCCCTGCAACTGATCGTCGAGCTCGGCTTGCCGATCGCGTTGCTGGTGCTCGGCATGATGGCCTGGGCGCTGTTCCAGGGGCTGCGGCGCGCCTGGTCCATGCAAGGCGAGGCCGGCATCGGCGGGCGTGCGGCCTGGATGATGATCCTGATGATCGCCGCGCACAGCCTGGATGAGTACCCGCTCTGGTATTGCTACTTCTTGCTGCCGTCCGCCTGGGCCTGGGGCTTCGCGCTGGGATGCGGATCGTCGGGAACCGCGAAGCCGCGCCGTGCGGCCGGCCTTGCCGAGCCCGCCCAGTCCGGTCGCATCGTGCGGGTCGGCAGCGAGGGCATGGGCTTGCGCTGGTTCGGCGGCGCGATGGTGGCGGCTGCGCTCTTCTTCACCTGGGACTACCTGCGCGTGTCCACGATCTTCTCCGACGATCCCGGCCTGCCGCCCCTGGCCACCCGCATCTCGGCGGGCGAATCGAGCCTGCTGTTCGCCCATCACGCCGACTACGCCGAAGCCACCACCACCGAGCCGCCGTCGCGCGCCCTCGGTGCGCTAGCGCGATCGACGCACTCGCTGCTCGATAGCCGTCTGATGATGGCCTGGGCGGCAGCGCTGTCCGAGAGTGGTCAGTCCGAGCGCGCGCGCTACCTCGCTGCCCGGCTGCGCGAGTTCCACAAGGAGGACGCCGCGGAGTTCTTCGCGCCGTGCGCCGACGCGACGCTCGAGGTCAAGCCGTTCCAGTGCCAGCCCGAGCCGCAGGGCCTTGCCTGGCGCGATTTCCGCTGAAGGTCGTGCCCGCGGGCCCTCCCGCCGGGGCATGCGCGCTCGCCGGGCGGATGTCGGCGGCGTCCCCTGTACCGCGAACGCCCGGTTCGATGCAGAACGCACGTTTGACGCGACCATTTCAGTCCCGCGCGCGGCCATGACGGCCGCTCCGGCCGACCATGCACTAAAGTGCCTGGCCAACGCGGCAGTGCGTTCGACGTGAAGAGGCTGCCGCGGACATCGCGCCTTCGCAGACATGAACCTCTCCGCCGACCCGGGTCGTCGTCTTCTCGACGGTCCTCGTGCGTCCGTCCTGACCCGGCTCGACGCCGCCGTCATCGCCTACCTGGCACTGCCGCTGCTGATCTTCTGCGCGTGGTTCAAGCCGCCCGTGGCGGCGACCCTGGCCATCCTGCTCTCGTTCGCACTGTGGAAACTGCTGGAGCACGTGCGTTGGCGCGAGCCGGCCCTGCCGCGCAGGCTGGTCATCGCCATCGTCGCCATCTCGCTGGCATGGACGGCGATCGCAGGCGTCGGGCACTTCGTCTACGCGAACACCGACTGGTTCATGCGCGACGCGGTGCTGCGCGACCTGACGGTCACGCCGTGGCCGCCGCAATACCAGTATGACGGCGACTTCGCGCTGATCCTGCGCGCGCCCGTTGCCTACTATCTGCCGGCCGCCGTGACGGGCTGGCTGGCCGGCAGCCCCGCCGTCAGCGATTTCGTGCTCTATCTGTGGACGGCGCTCGGTTTCGCCCTGTTCCTGTGTGCGGCGAGCACCCTGTTCGCGACGGCGCGCCAGCGGCTGCTGGCCATTGTCCTGATGATCGCGTTCGGCGGCATGGACCTGATCGGCTACTGGTTCACCCACGGAGTGCCCTCCGCGAGCCAGCATCTCGAAGCGTGGTGCTCGCTCGCGCAGTACTCGTCGAATTCGACTTTGCTGTTCTGGGTGCCCAACCACGCCCTGCCGGCCTGGCTTGGCATGGTGCTGATCCTGCGCCTGTGGCGGCAGCCTGATCTCGCCCGCATCGCACCGCTGATGGCCGCTGCGATCCCTCTGTGGTCGCCGTTGGCCGCCATCGGCCTGGCGCCCTTCTACCTGGCGGGCCTGGACTGGCGCCGCGACTTCCGGGCGCTGTTCGCGATCCGCACCGGCCTGCCCTTCGCGGCCATGGCGACCATCGTGGCGCGATACATCACGCTCGACGCCCACTCGATTCCCGGCGGCTGGGCGTTCATCGGCAGGCCGCTCGGCGAATACGTGGCGCAATACCTGTCGTTCTGTGTGATCGAGTTCGGTGTCGTGGCATGGGTGTTGCAGCGTCTCAAGGCCTATGACCTGGTGCTGAGGTTGGCGGTTGCGGTGCTGCTTCTGCTGCCGCTGTACAGGTTCGGCGGCGCCAACGACCTCGCCATGCGCAGTTCGATTCCCGCGCTGACCGTGCTGGCACTGGCCGCGGTGCGTCCCCTGGCGGACGCGCGGCACTCGGCCTGGCGTCACGTGCTGATCCTCGTGCTGGCGATCGGCGCGGCCGGCGCCGTGCACGAGCCGATCCGTGCCTTCGAGCGTCCGCGCTGGGAGGCCACCGGCATGACGCTGCCGCAGAGCACGGAACCGAATTCGGCCGATCCGTTTCCGCCGCTGCCCCCGCACTACGTCGCCAACCTGAACCAGCCGGGCCTGGCCGCCATGCTTCGCGAGCCGACGATGGTCAAACCCGACGCCGCGGCGTCCGCCGTGCGCAGGCCTTGAACCCGCGGACGAGCCTTCGCCGGCGCTACGCCTCCGCCGTCCACGACCCCGACTTCCCGCCATGCTTCTCGAGCAGGCGGATGTTGTCCATCACCATGCCGCGGTCGATCGCCTTGACCATGTCGTAGACGGTGAGCAGGCCGACCTGCACGGCGGTGAGCGCCTCCATCTCGACGCCGGTGCGGCCGAGCGTCTCGGCCTGGACGGTGCAGTGCAGCGCGCTCGCGGCGGTGTCGAGATCGAACTGCACCTGCACATGGGTGAGCGGCAGCGGGTGGCACAGAGGCACCAGCTCCGACGTGCGCTTGGCGCCCTGGATCGCGGCGACGCGCGCGATGCCCAGCACGTCGCCCTTCCTGGCCGTGCCGGTGGCGATGGCGGCGAGAGTGGCGGGCTGCATGCGGATGCTGCCCGACGCGCGCGCGACGCGGCGCGTCTCGGCCTTGCCGCCGACGTCGACCATGTGGGCCTGCCCCTGGGCATCGAAGTGCGTCAGGCCGGCGGCGGCGGGGGAATCGGGCGAGTCGTTCATGGAACCTTGGGCGGGCGGCGGGAATCCGACCCTGCGGCGACAGGTCCGCTTCAGGGACGGCGCGCTACATGGCCGATACATGGCAGTGTCATCATAGCGACCGCGGGCCTCGACGGCCTGCGCCTCGACCGGACAGGAAACCGCTGCCTTGCGCCCGAAATTCGCCACCCTTGCCGCTGCCGCCTGCCTCGCGCTGAATGTGTTCATCGTGCCGCATGCGCCTGCCGCGCAACCGAACCTGCCCGCGCTCGGCGAGGCGGAGTCGGACGAATTCAGCATCGACGACGAGCGCAAGCTGGGCGAGCAGATCATGCGCCAGATCCGCCCCGACCCGGCCGTCATCGACGACCCGGTGCTGCTCGAGTACCTGATGTCCATCTTCGGGCCGCTGCACGACGCGGCGCTCAAGCGCGGCAACATCAGCGCGGAGCAGGAGGAGAAGCTGGCCTGGGAGCCCTTCCTCGTGCGCGACACCGAGTTCAACGCCTTCGC
>Ga0207674_10002983_pt1 | contig 20995 bp, 16 predicted proteins | sample KBSCornC72_FD_184303 | JGI IMG/M metagenome (GOLD analysis project Ga0207674, IMG submission 184303) | Corn rhizosphere microbial communities from Kellogg Biological Station, Michigan, USA - KBS Corn C7-2 (SPAdes) (version 2) | ecosystem: Host-associated > Plants > Roots > Rhizosphere > Soil ...
CGGCACGTGCAGCGAGGTGGCGGCGCCGCCGGGGCGGCCCGCGCAGTGCGAGCGGGTGGCGCTGGCGCAGCTCGAGTACCGCAACGACCTGCGCATCTCCATGTCGCGCGGGACGGGGACTCAGCGACGCACGCCGCTGCGCCTGGACGGCGCGTGGGTGTTCTTCGCCGATGCGGGGCGTGGCTGGCTGGTGAACGCGCCGGCAAGCCCGCTCAATGTCGGTCGACACGATCTGCCGCCGCTCTCGTCGTACCGCACGGATCTCGGCGCGGGGCTCGACTTCGATCTGCTGGGCGTGTACGTCGCGAAGGCGTTGTCGGTGCCGAAGGAGCCGCCGAACGTCTTCCTGCGCGTGCGTCGGCGGTTCTAGCGTGGGCGGTCTCGCACGCGCCACGGTTCTCGCGTGTGCGCTCGCGGCGGCGTTGAGCGCGCCAGCGGGCGCGCAGCGTCGCGTGCAGCTCGACGTCGGGGTGCCTTCACAGGCCACCCCCGTGGTCGTGACGGCCACCGGATTGTTCGGCGACCCGGACATGCGCGAGCTGGTGCGCAGCGGATTCCCCGCATCGCTGCGCTACCGGCTCGAGCTCTGGCGTGCGGGTGGATTGTTCAACGACCTCGAAGGGACGCACGAGTGGGAGCTCATCGTGCAGTACGATCCCTCCGGCCAGCGCTATCGCGTGGTGCGCCGCGAGGGGGGACGCCTCGAGGACATGGGGAGCTTCGCGACGCTGTCGACGGCGCAGGCGATGCTGGAGCGTCCGCTCAAGATCACGCTGGCCCCACAGCGCCAGGCGCGCCGGTACTACTACAACTTCGTCCTGGACATCTCGGCGCTGTCGGTGAGCGACATGGACCAGCTCGAGCGCTGGCTCCGTGGGGTCCGCGGCGGCACCGCGGCGGGCGCGATCGGCTCGGGGATGCGCACGCTGATGCTGCGCATGCTGGGCGGGGAGAACCAGCATTACGAGCGGCGGTCGTCGACGTTCCTCAATTAGCGGGGATGAGGGGATACGGGGATACGGGGGATGAGGGGATGCGGGACGACGAACGACCTCGGCACGTGAAAAAGGCGGCAGCCGATCGGCTGCCGCCATGGAGACGAGAAAGGGGCGTCAGCTAGTCCGCTGCCGCCCCTGATTGGTCTCCGAGCTCGAGCACGTGTTGCGGACCGTGTCCGCGATGGGGATGTGCGCGGTGCTCCAGCGCCTCGAGCTGATGGAGGATCGAGTCGCCGTAGAAGGTCCGGATGTACCGCGCCTGAGTCTGCGTCAGGCGGCGCACGGCCCACGACAGGTGGACGAAGTGCGGCTCCACCGGCCGCGTGAGAGGCAGCATCCCGATCTCGTGCGGCAGGCGGTTCCCCTTGCGCGTGTTGCAGGGCGAGCACGCCGTCACGACGTTCGTCCAGTCGTTCGTGCCGCCGCGGGAGATCGGGATCACGTGGTCGCGCGTGAGCGCCTCGCGCGGCTTCAGCTCCGCCGCCGGCCGGCCGCAGTACTGGCACCGGTAGTGGTCGCGGGCGAACAGGAACGTGTTCGTCACCTGGCGCCGGAAGCGGCGCGGCACGTGGATGAACTTTGTGAGCCGGATCACAGCCGGCCGCGGCATGGTGAGCCGCTCCGAGCGGACGACGCGGTCCTGCTCGGCCTCGACGATCTCGGCCTTGCCGTCGATGACCAGGCGAAGCGCCCGACGCATGGGCACCATGGTCAGGGGCTCGAACGACGCGTTCAATGCCAGACAACCGAGGATCACGTAGTTCCTCCAGGCAACGCTTCCCTACTTCAAAGTATGGTCGTGCAACAGCCCCAACAAGAGAGCGCGCGCGCGTGACGCTCTCGGTACGCGCTCGTCAGCGCCCCGGAGTCGGCGTGGCCGAGACGGCGGCGCGCGCGCCCTCCGGCGTCGCGAGCCAGTCGCGCAATCGGTTCGCTGCGCGCTGCACGCGGTCCGCGAGCGCAGGATCCGCGTCGAGGAGCACGGCATCGCGCACGAGCGGGCGACCGGCCACGGCGACAAAGGTTGCCGGCGTGCCCGCGAGCGCGAGAACGGCCGCCGCGACTGGATCGTGCGTCGGGCCGCGCGCGCGCGCGCCGAGTGCGAAGGCCGCGAGATCGGCCGACTTTCCCACCTCGAGCGAGCCGACTTCCCGCTCCAGTCTGAGAGCACGGGCCGCGCCACGCGTCGCGAGGTCGAGGGCGTCCGAGGCGGAGAGGGCGTCGATCCGTCCCTCGCGCGCGGTGGCGAGGAGCAACGCGAGCCGCGCCTCGTCGAGCAGATCCATCCGATCGTTGCTCGCGACGGAGTCGGAGCCCAGCCCGACGTCGATGCCGGCATGCAGCAGCGCGGCGACTGGCGCGATGCCGTGGCCGAGCCGCGCGTTCGAGGCGGGACAGTGGGCGACGCCGCAGCGATGCTCGGCGATGCGACGCACGTCCGCGTCGTCGACACGCACGCAGTGAATGAGGAGGGGATCGACGTCGAGCACGCCGAGATTCTGCAGCAGCGCGATGGGCGAGGTGGCCCGGGGCGCGACGGCGATGCCGCGGCCCCGCAGTCCGTCGGCGAAGGCGCCGGCGCCGCGGACCACGAGCTCGCTCTCGAGCGCGCTCTCGGCGATGTGCACGGCGACGGGAACGCCCAGCTCGCGCGCGAGCGTCGCCGTCGCCCTGAAGAGCGCGTCGGAGACCGTGTATGGCGCGTGCGGCGAGATGCCGACACGCACGAGCGGCGTCTCACGCACGCGCATGGCGAGCGCCCGCTCGCGCAGCTCGGCGATGGAGCGCTCGCACTGCGCGGGGTCCGGACCGAAGGTCTCGCGATAGCAGATACCGCGGACGCCGCGCTCCAGCATGGCCTCGAAGCCGCTGCCGGAATCACCGGTGTCGGCGAAGGTCGTGATCCCGCTGCGCAGGCCCTCCTCGATGCCCAAGCGCGCGGAGTCGAGCAGATCGTCGTACGAGAGCACGGCGCGACGCGCGTGCGTGAGCCGGAGGATCCACTCGCGGAAGGCCAGACCGTCGAGAAAGCCGCGCATGGCGGTGAGCTCGAGGTGGCAGTGCGCGTTGACGAGACCGGGGAGGAGGAGTGCGTCGCCGAGGTCGACGTCGGGACCGTCAGTCGCGGGCGGCGCGTCGGCGCGCGGACCGACGTACGCGATCCGTCCTTCGCGCTCGACCACCGTGCCGTCGGCGATGGGCGCGGTGGAGATCGGGAGCACCCACCGCGCGTGGTACCGCGTCATGCGTCGAACGCGCCCGTCCGGGAGCCATGCCGCATCGGATCGTAGAGATCCTCGCCGCGCACGCCGATGGAGCGCACGAGTGCGAGCGGGAATGCGATGTCGGCCACCTGCTGCCGCGAGTGACCGTCCGAGCCGAGGGAGAGCCGCACCCCCGCGTCGGCGGCGCGGCGCACGAGGCGCTCGTGCGGCCGGTAGCGGTTGGAGACCTCGAACGCGATGCCGGCGTCGTGCAGCGCGCGCACGAGGCGCTCCTCGAGCGCCTCGGTCCACAGCTCGTGCGGATCGATCTCGCGGAGCGACGGTGAGACGAGCGTCGGGTGCGCATAGATGTCCACCGGCATCTCGCGCGCGAGCGACTCGAGCGACGACACGTGCGCTTCCATGTACGCCCTCGGCGTGAGCCCGTCGGGCAGATCGCGATGAAAGACGCGAAAGAACGAGTCGTCGGCGAGGCGGATGGAGTGCAGCGAGCCGACGCGGTGCGTGAACCGCCGTACGGTCTCCGGCGGGATCTCGCGCCACAGGGCGTCGTGCCAGCAGAACTCTCCGCCGCGCAGCACGTCGTACTGCTCGAGATCGTCGAGATACTCGGCGACGGCGCGCGGAGAATCGACCGTCGTCGGCGCGTCGCGCGAGATGTGATCGGTGATGCTCGGTCGGACCCCGAGCGAAGCGGCTCGCTCGAGAACCTCGGTCACCGTGAGTGCGCCATCGGAGTGCTGGGAGTGCGCATGGCAGTCCACGGGGAAGGGCTGCCAGGTCATCGATTCTGCGGAGGGGATGGGGGAAGCGCGAACGGGTTGCTCGTGTCGCGCGGCGCGGGCGCGGTGCGACCGGCCGTGTCGCGCGGCGGACGCGACCCGGAGGGACGCGGCACCGGCGCGGCGCCTGGCGACACCGCGACGCCGGGCGATGTGCGCGCCTCGGGCCGCGTGGGCGGAGTCGGCGCGGGGAAGCCGAACGAGGTATCCACCGGCGTCGGCCCGAGGCCCGGCGTTCCTTCCATGCCGGGATTCGGGTTCGTGGTGGGGACACACGTCGCGATCGGATCGGTGCCGGCGAGGAAGTAGTCGGTGATCTCCGGGCCGCAGCCCGGCTCCCAGAGCTGGCCACTCGCCATGTCGACGTCGCGCTGGACGATTCCTTCCGGACGCGGCCAGTCGGGGGGCGCCGGTCTGCGCCGGTACACCTCACGCATGAACGCCGTCCACGCGGGCGCCGCGAGAATGCCGCCCTGCGCATTGCCCTTGATCGTCTTCGGCTTGTCGAGGCCCATCCAGACGCCGGCGACGAGATCCGGCGTGTAGCCGATGAACCAGACGTCGGTGCCGTCGTTCGTGGTGCCCGTCTTGCCGCCGGCAGGAACGTGGAACTGACTGCCGACGGAACCGGCCGCGGTGCCGCGCTGCACGACGTCCTTCATCATGCTGACCATGAGCCACGCTTCCTCGGGGGACATGACCGGCACGCGCGTGGGCAGCGGCTCCCAGAGGACGTCGCCCTTGGCGTTCTCGACGCGCACGATGCCGGTCGGCGTGGCGCGCGTGCCGAGCGTGGCGAACGCCGAATACGCGGCGACCATCTCGAGCGGATAGACGTCCGCCGCCCCGATGTAGATCGACGGGTAGGGCGGGATCGGCGTCGTGATGCCGAACTTGCGCGCCATCTCCGTCACGCTCTGCGGGCCGAGCTCCATGCCGACCTTGATCGCGACGATGTTGCGCGACTGATAGAGGCCGCGACGCATCGGCATCGGTCCCTCGAACTTCCCGTCGTAGTTCTGGGGCGTCCAGTTGCCGCCGCCCGACTGCGGCACCGAGACCGGGGAGTCGTCGACGATGTAGCTCGGCGGACGCCCGTTCTGGATCGCGTCGGCGTAGACGATCGGCTTGAACGTCGAGCCGGGCTGCCGCAGCGCCTGCGTCGCGCGATTGAACTTCGAGTCGTCGAAGTCGCGGCCGCCCACCATGGCGCGCACGGCGCCGGTACGCGGATCCATCGCGATGAACGCGCCCTGCAGATACGGGGAGTTGCCCGCCGCCTCGTCACCCGAGCGCTCGGAGGCGGTCGCCATGTACGCCTCGTACGACCGGTACTTGTACGGGCCGAACTTCCCGGCCTCGATGGCGCGGAGCTGGTTCTCGAGCGCGCGCTCGGCCGCGGACTGCAGATCGACGTCGAGCGTGGTGTACACCTTGAGGCCCTGCTCGTAGAGCCGCTGCCCGAACTGCTGCACGAGCTGCTGGCGAATCCACTCGACGTAGTACGGCGCGACGTCGCCCGCTTCGGCGCGACGCGCGAGCTGGAGCGGGTACGCCTTGGCGAGGCTCGCTTCCTCGTTGCTGATCGCGCCCTGCTCGCGCATCAGCTCGATGACCGTGTTGCGCCGCTGGATGGCGCGCTCGGGCGCGCGGCGCGGATTATAGCGCTCCGGCGCTTTGGGGAGCCCGGCGAGGAGCGCGGCCTCGGCGACGTTGAGATCACGCGCATGCTTGCCGAAGTACCGCTGCGCCGCCGTCTCGACGCCGTACGAGCCGTTGCCGAGCGGGATCTGGTTGAGGTAGAGCTCGAGGATCTTGTCCTTCGAGTACTTCGCCTCGATGGCGCGCGCGACCTTCGCCTCCTTGAGCTTGCGTGTCAGGCCGGAGAAGCCGCTGCGGTCGCGCCGGTTGATCGCCTCGGGGAAGATCTGCCCCGCGAGCTGCATCGTGATGGTCGAGAAGCCCTCGGCGAAGCTGCGGTGCTTGATGTCGGCGAGGATCGCGCCGGGGATGCGCTTCCAGTCGAGTCCCGCGTGCTGATAGAACCGCTTGTCCTCCGTCATCACGAAGGCGTTGCGGACGAGCGGAGGGATCTGGTCGATCTTCAGCAGCGTGCGCCGCTCGAGCCCGAGCTCGGCGATGAACTTGCCGTCGGCGGCGAACAGCTTGGACGTCTGGCGCGGCTGGTACTGGTCGAGGAGCTCGACCGACGGGCATGCGCCAGCTCGGCAGACGAGCGCCCAGCTCGCAAAGCCCAGTCCGACGACGAACGCTGAGAGAAAGGCGAAGGCGACGCCGAGCCCGCGCAGGAGCTTCGGATGACGCCGACGGAAGTCCGTGATTCTTTGTCCGGGCGAAAAGGCCATCGACCTCGACTCGGAGAAACCGGGTGTCCGCGAGCAGACGCTGCGCTGGACGACAGGAAGGTTAACGCGGGCGGCAACGACCCGCACGAACTCGGCGCGTCGCGATCGCCTGACAATCTGACACTCCAGCGCCTACTTTTGTGCCATGCAGACGAACGGAGTGCTCGACGAGCTTGGGTGGCGTGGGCTGGTGTACCAGCACACCGACGGCGTACCGGCAGCGCTGGCTGGTGAGCCGGTGTCGGCGTACATCGGCTTCGACCCGACGGGCAGCAGCCTGCACGTCGGCAGCCTCGTGCCGATCATGGTGCTCGTGCACCTGCAGCGGTACGGCCATCGCCCGATCGCGCTCGTGGGCGGCGGCACCGGGATGATCGGCGACCCGAGCGGGAAGTCGACGGAGCGGCAGCTGCTCACGGCGGAACAGGTCGCGGCGAACGCGGACGGGATCCGCAGCCAGCTCGAGCGGTTCCTCTCCTTCGAGGGGGCGAACGCGGCGCGGATGCGCGACAACGGAGTGTGGCTGAACTCGCTGCACCTCGTGGACTTCCTGCGCGACATCGGGAAGCACTTCACCGTCAACTACATGCTCCAGAAGGACTCGGTGCGCTCGCGGATGGACGCGGGGATCTCGTACACCGAGTTCTCGTACATGCTGCTCCAGGCGTACGACTTCCTCGAGCTGCGGCGACGCGACGGCGTGACGCTGCAGCTCGGCGGGAGCGATCAATGGGGGAACATCACGGCGGGGATCGAGCTGATCCGGCGGGTGGACGGTGCGGACGCGCATGCGTTGACGATGCCGCTCGTCACGACGTCGTCGGGCGCGAAGTTCGGCAAGACGGAAGCGGGGGCGGTGTGGCTCGACGCGACGCGCACCTCGCCCTACGCGTTCTATCAGTTCTGGCTCTCGACCGAAGACGCGGACGTGGGCCGCTACCTGCGCTACTACACGCTCCTGTCGCGCGACGAGATCGAGGCGCTCGACGCGAGCACGGCCGCCGCGCCGGAGCAGCGCGCGGCGCAGCAGGCGCTCGCGCGCGACGTCACCTGTCGCGTGCACGGCGAGCAGGCGCTGGTCGCCGCGGAGCAAGTGTCCGGCTTCTTCTTCGGCGGCCTCGAGGCGACGGCGCTGAACGAGGTCGCGTTCGACATCCTGCGCGCCGAGGCGCCGTTCGCCGAGGTCACGCGCGACGCACTGGCGAGCGAGACGTACCCGGAGCGATTCGACGCGCTGAAGCTGCTCACCACATCGGGGCTCGCGGCGTCGAACGGCGCGGCGAAGCGGCTGCTCGAACAGGGCGGCGTGTCGGTGAACAAGCGCAAGCTCGCGGGGAGCGACCGGCACGTGCCGGCGAGCGACGTGCTGCTGCGCGGCGGGCACGTCGTCGTCGGGAAGGGGAAGCGAGACTACGCGTTGCTTCGCGTGAAGGACTGAGCCGGCGGCCCAGCCGCCGGCGCCGGCTCCTCACGCCGAGTGAAAAGCCGACGACCCCCCGCACGACTCAAGGTGTCGCGCGCTGGCGCATGGCGTTGTTCTCGAGGCGCTGGAGCTCGTCGACGAGCCGTTCCGACTGGCGGGCGCGAGAGAAGCGGCCATCCCACCCGACCGGACGCGCCGACTCCCCAGCGCGGAAGCGCTGGTAGCAGCTCTCGATCGCCTGGGCGGCGCCGGCTTCGTCGTCGATGTCCAGCACGATGGCGTCCGAGTTGGCCAGCGCATCGGCCGTGGCGGATTGTGCGCCGACGAGCGCCAGCACGTAGAGCGGGAACGCGACGTACTCGAACACCTTCGCCGGCACCTGGGTGCGCGTCTCGCCCTGGAAGGCGACGGCCATGGTCGATTCGCAGAGGAGCTGGCGCGCTTCATCGCGCGTGCCCGCCGCCCGCTCCTCGAACACGCCATCGAGCCCGGCGTCGGCGGCGAGCTCGCCGAGCGAGCGCCCCGCCACGCGGGTGGGCGCGCCCATGAACACGATGCGGAAGTCGTCGGGACCGAGCGAGAGTCGCTCGCGCACGCGCCCCGCGGCGCGCAGGAAGGGGCGCGGGTCGCGGTCGAGATAGAGCGAGCCGCAATGCGCAATGCAGAAGCGCTTCGGCCTGGGCAGCGTCGACGCGTCGATCGGATCGAGGTCGCTGCCGTTCGGCATGCAGCGGATACGGTCGCGCAGCGCGGGGAAGCGGCCCTCGAGCACGCGTTGCGCCGCGACGGTGTTCGTGATGATCAGCGACGCCCGCTCGAGCGTGGGTCCCTCGGAGCGGCGCAGCTGGCGGTCAGGGAGGAAACGCTCGCTGAGCGGGGTCGCGGCACGTCCCCACGGATCGCGGAGGTCGACGACGTGCGGGATGTGCTGGCGACGCGCGAGGCGCGCCGCAGCGATGTGGACGTAGTGCGGCGGCCCGGAGGAGACGACGAGCCGGTGCCGGTCGTCGACGAGCGCCCTCGCCGCCGCGGCAAGCTCGTCGACGCCCTGGCGGGAGCGCGCGGCGTAGACCGCCGCGCTCAGCGTCTGGCGCAGCCTGATGCTCGAGGTCACGAGTGCCGGTCCGGCATCGCGCGTGTTCACATTGTCCGTCGCCTGCGGGATGCCGCGGAACTGTGCCCGGGCGCGCATCAGCGCGGCGTGCCACCACGGGAGGCCGACGGCGATCGCCGCGACGCGAACGTCGGCGGGCAGTCTGGCCAGGCGCCCCCAGTCCGGCGGCTCCGGCTGGGAGGGCTGCTCGATGATCGCATCGATCCCCCACCCCGCGCGCACGAGCGCCGGCGTGAACCCTTCCCAGCGCGCCGCGCCGACTTCGGTGCGGGGTGGATACGTCGTCGTGAGGAGGAGGATCCGACGCGGCGACGCGACGACGTCACCGCAGCCCTCGCGCTTCATCCAGTGCGCCGGACCGCTCGGATAGTCCATCTCCCCGTTGTCGCTCACGCTTCCACCAGGGCCTGGATGATCCGCTCGCCCGCGCATCCATCCCACCCCTCGGGACGTGGCGGATGGCTCGGGCGGCGCACCGACTCGACGAGCGAGGGAAGCGTGGCGAGATCGCGCACCAGCTGGTTCGTGCCTTCGGTGATCGTGATCGGGCGCTCCGTGTTCTCGCGCACGGTGAAGCAGGGCACGCCGAGCGCGGTCGTCTCTTCCTGGATTCCCCCGGAGTCCGTGATCACCGCGTGGGCGCGCGCCATCACGTCCACCATGTCGTGATAGGGGAGCGGAGCGATCAGCTCGACCCCCGGGAGGGGAAGCCCGAGCGCGGCGATGCGCTGCGCGGTCCGTGGATGCGAGGGGAACAGCACGCGTCGTCGCTGGCCGATCGCGGCGAGCGCGGCGAGGATGGCGCGCAGGCGCGGCTCATCGTCGACGTTGGACGGGCGATGCAGCGTCACGAGCACGTGCGAGCCGTCGGCGCCGAGGCGATGCGCGGCACCGGTCGCCCTGGCGCGCGGCAGCGCGTGCAGGAGCGAGTCGATCATCACGTTCCCGACGAAGACGATCTGCTCGGGGCGCGCGCCCTCGCGGCGCAGCGTCTCGTCGGCGTCGCGCGACGGCGTGAGCAGCAGGTCCGCGATCCGGTCGGCGACGATCCGGTTGATCTCTTCCGGCATGGCGCGGTCGCCGCTGCGCAGCCCCGCCTCGACGTGGGCGATGCGGACGCCGAGCTTCGCGGCGACGAGCGCGGTCGCCATCGTGGAGTTCACGTCGCCATAGACGACGAGCCAGTCGGGACGGTGCCGAACCAGCACGGGCTCGAACCGCTCCATGATGCGCGCCGTCTGGACCGCGTGGGTCCCCGAGCCGACCTCGAGATTGTGGTCGGGGGGCGTGATGCCGAGATCGTCGAAGAAGCTGGACGACATCAGCGCGTCGTAGTGCTGGCCCGTGTGGACGACGATCTGTTCCACTCCGACACGACGGCCGGCACGCAGGACGGGGGCGAGCTTGGGAAAGTTCGGTCGCGCCCCGACGACGTGGAGAAGTCTCAAAATTAGGAGAGATGCGAGCGGCAGGCCGACTCTCGTCGGCCTCAGGGAAACGGATGAGGCTTGCGTAACCTAAGGACGCGCGGCGGGCCGCGCACGGCACGGAAGCGCCCGAATCAGCGCCCGCGCGCCGGGCAGCGGGTCGATGGTGGCGCCTTGGCGACCCACACGCGATAGCGATCGTCGCTCATCGGTGTGTACGGGCTGGTGTACAGCACCTTCGATCGCGCCGCCAGCGCGCTGGAGATGTCCATGTGCGGCTCCGAGATCACGACGACCTGGCACTCCCGCGTGAGCAGCTGCGTCACGGCGCTGTCGGTCGCATTCGCCATCCGTCGATATGGTGCGGAACCGCCCCACACGACGAAGGTGCGCTCCTTCCCCTCGACGGGATAGAGCACGGGCCGATCGAGGAAAGCCGCGACCGCCTGGCCTTCCGAGCGTGCGAGGGCCACGATCGGCGCCTTGGCCAGGCCGTTCGCGCGGAGGACATCGGCGACGTGACGCGCGTCGGCGAAGGGGCCGATGAGATCACCCCCCGCGACCTCGATCATCGCGACGACGGGGAGCACGAGCGAGAGCGTCAGGATTCGCGACCGCTCCGGCTCGAAGTGCTCCGACAGCCGCTGCAGGGGCGGTGGCCACCGGCTGGCTTCTCCGCCCCATGCCAGCCACGCGCCCAGGAGCCAGACGGCGAAGAGGTAGCCGTGATGGTGCGCCGAACCGGGAAAGAGGAAGGTGAAGAAGATCAGATAGCCGGTCGTTCCGACGATGAACACGATCAGCGCCACCCGCCGGCGCGACGCGAGAATGCCCCCGAGGGCGATCGCGGCGAGCGAGGCGAGGAGCAGTGCAGCGAGCTGGCCCCTCGACTCGGGGCGCAGCAACCAGTGATTCCACTCCACCTCGGCGCCCGTCACGTGCACCACGGGCACGAGCGCCCTGAGCTCCGTCGTGGGGAGGGCACCGAGGTCCCACTTCGAGATGCTCGACACCGGGATCGGCTCGCCCTTGTACGCCGCGTCGGCTGGGGGCTTCATCTGCACCGTGGTAACGGCGAGCACCACGAGCGTCACGAAGACCGCGCCGAGCCCGCCGGCCAGCACGGCGCGCCGCGAGGGTCGCGGTCGTCCTTCGTCCGGCCACGCCCAGTCCACGCCGAAACCCAGGGCGAGCGTCATGGCGAGGAGGGTGCCGATCAGGGTCGTGTTGGCCAGAAAAGCGAGGAAGACGATCGCCCATCCCGTGCGCCGACGCGGCGCCGTCCAGGCGATGCACGCCGCGAAGGCCAGCGCCAGCCCCAGCCCGTATGGTCGCACCACGACGGCGTACTCGTACGCCATCCAGTAGCCGAACACGAAGAGCACCTTCTGCAGCCTGGTGAACGGCGCGTAGCGCAGGACGAGCCACGCGGCGACCGTCGCGATGACCACGTGCAGCGCAGCCAGCGCCCACCACGAGCGCGAGAGGTGGCCGAGCGCCTGGGCCATCACGTGGAACAGCAGCGGATGTCCCTCGTACCGCGCGTTGTGCGCGAGCTGACGGATCCCGTGACTGTCGATCGCCAACCGCCACGCCTGGGTCTCGTCCTTCCACGGCTCGTGGAACGCCGAGACGATCGAGACGAACGCCACGTAGATGGCGAGCACGGTCCACACGAACCGCGACGATTCCGCGCGACGGGACGTGCTCGCGTCGGCGGCACGCGCGTACGTGGCTCCGCCGTCGATGGCGGTGGGGCGCAAGTCGGTGGTCATACGGTGTGCGACGAGATTGGCATCATGCGCCGAGCGCGTCCAGAGCGACGCGGATCTCGTCGCTCGTCGTGTAGCAGTGGGGGGAGAGGCGTATCGTCCCCTCGCGGACGGAATGCACGACTCGCGCGTTGCGCAGGCGCGCCGCGGTCGCCGACACGTCGCCCGGGCGCAGTGTGACGATACCAGCGCGCCGGCCCCTCGGGGTAACCACCTCGACGCCGGCGCCCTCCGCCCCCGCCGCCAGCTGCTCGACGCACTCGGTGACGTGTGCGGTGATCGCGTCCGTGCCGAGCTCCAGCAACAGGCCGAGGCTCGCCGCCATGCCGGCGAAATCCTGGAAGGGGACGGTGATCTGCTCGAACCGCCGTGCGCCGTCGCGCCAGGTGAGGTCGTAGTCGACGAGCGCGGAGAAATCGTCGGAGCCGCGGACGCCCATCCAGCTCACCGGCTGCGGGACGATCGTCTCGAGGATCCCGGGGCGCACGTAGGTGAAGCCGCTCCCCCACGGCGAGAGCAGCCACTTCTGACCGCCGCAGGCGAGCAGGTCGATCCGGAGGCGCTGGACGTCGAGCGGCAGCACCCCGACACCCTGCATCCCGTCGACGACGAGCAGCACGCCGCGCGCCCGGCACGCCGCGCCGATGCGATCCAGATCCGCAACGAAGCCGGTGGCGAAGCCGACCCACGAGAGCGCGAGGACACGAACGCTCTTCCGATCGATCGCGGCGAGCAGCGCCTCCTCGTCGAGCAGGCCGTCGCGCGTCGGAACGGTGTGCAGGGTGAAGCCGCGCGCGCGAGACGCCGCCATCCAGGGATACACGTTGGCGGGGAACTCGAGGTCCGGGATCACGACGACGTCGCCGCGTCCGAGCGGGAGTCCCCACGCGGCGAGATTGATCCCCGCGCCGGTGTTCACCGACAGCGCGACACTCCCCGCTTCCGCCCCGATGAGCGTCGTGATCCGCGCCCGCGCGTCGTCGAGCACGGCGAACTGCTCCTCGTGCGACAGTCGATACGGCGCCGCGCGCTTGCGCGAGTACGCCTCCTGCGCGCGCAGCGTGCGCTCGGGGAGTGGACCGGTGCTCGCCGCGTTGAGGTAGATCGCTTCGCCGGCGGCGGCCCAGGGAAACTCCTCGCGCCGCAGCCGATCGAGGTCGTACGCCACGCTCAGGTGCGCGCCGATGCCGGCGCCTCGATCGCGCCGCTCTTCGCCGCATGACGCGGGTCGAGTGCGTCACGAAGCGCGTCGCCGAGCAGGTTGAAGCCGAGCACCGCCGCGCCGATGGCGATGCCGGGCGACACCGACGTCCACGGCGCGTGCCGCAGCTGATTGAGGTCGCGGCCATCCGCGATCATCGCTCCCCAGCTCGGCGTCGGCGGCTGCACGCCGAGCCCGAGGAAGGAGAGCGAGGCTTCCGCCATGATCGCCGCGGCGACACCGAGGGTCGCCGCGATGAGGATCGGGGCGACGACATTCGGCAGCACGTGCTGCAGCACGATGCGCGTGTCGCGCGCGCCGAGCGCCCTGGAGGCGTGCACGTACTCGAGCTGCCGGACGACGAGCACCTGACCGCGGACCAGTCGCGCCATCGCCGCCCAGCCCACGACGCCGATGGTGAAGAACACGACGATGAGCGACGGCTGCAGCGCGGCGGCCATCGCGATGAGCAGGAGCAGCGTCGGGAAGGCGAGCGTGACGTCGGCGAGTCGCATCACCAGCTCATCGACCCACCCGCCCTTGTAGCCGGCGGTGAGGCCGAGGGTGAGTCCGAGCGTGAGCGCGATCACCTGCGAGATGATCCCCGCCGACAGCGAGATGCGCGAGCCGTAGACGAGGCGTGCCCAGACGTCGCGCCCCTGGATGTCGGTGCCGAGCCAGTGCTGCCGCGACGGCCCCTGGAGCTGGTTCACGAGATCGATCGCGAGCGGATCGCCGTGCGACACGAGCGGCGCGAGCACGGCGAGCAGCACGATCAGGACGACGACGGCGATCCCGAACCAGGCCCGCGGATCGCGACGCAGCGCACGCGTGACGCGTTCGTTCATTTCGACGGATCTCCCAGCTCGGGCGGCGTGCCTGGCCGCTGGTGCTTCCAGCGCCGGTGATGCCAGAAGTATTGCTCGGGCGCGCGCCGAACCCAACGCTCGAGCGTGCTCGTGTACGAGGCGACGATGCGATCCACGTCGGCATCGAGCGTGCCGGTCTGCTCCACGGGCACTTCCTCGAAGTGGATGACGAACCGCCCATTCGGCCGCCGCAGCGCGCAGGCGAACAGCAGCGGCGCCCGCAGGCGGAGCGCGAAGACGGCCGGCCCGCGCGGGGTCTTCGCATAGCGCCCAAAGAAGGGCACCCAGGTCGACGCGAGACCGACGGCGCCCTGGTCGATGAGGAAGGCCACCGCATGCTGCTCGCGCAGCGCGCGCGGGACGCGGCGCACGGCGTCGGCGTCGTGGATCACCGTCATCCCGATGCGCCGGCGCGTCTCGGTGAGGTAGTGATCGAACAACGGGTTTTCCATCCGCCGCGCGACCGCCTCGAGCGGGACGCCGCGTGCCGCCACGTACGAGCCGCCCAGCTCCCAGTTGCCGAGGTGGCCGGTGACGATCATGAATCCGCGCCCCTGCGCGAGCGCCCGGTCGACGAGCTCCCAGCCGGTCACCTCCTCGACGAGCGAGAGCACCTCCTCGCGCGAATAGGTGGGCAGCAGCGCGGTCTCGATCGTCGTTCGCCCCAGGCTGCCGTACGACGCGCGAGCGATGCGCTCCACCTCGGGCGCCGCCAGCCCCGGAAACGCCGCCGCGACCTGGCGCTCGACGACGGCGCGCCGGATCCCGAGCGGCCTGTAGCCGAGCATCCCGATCCTTTCTCCGATCGCGCCGGCCCGCTCGAAGCTCAGACGGCGGAGCGCCGCCGCCGAGCCGCGTATCCCGTAGTACTGCGCGTAGTGCGAGAGGGTGGCGCCGCTCACCGGGTCGCCCAGGACGCGCGATCACCGGCGGCCTCCGCCGCGGCGGCGAAGCCGTCGATCATCGCATCTTCCTTGAAATCACGCTCGGCCCGCGTGCGGCCGGCGCGACCCATCGTCTCGCGTTGGTCGTTGTGCGAGAGGAACGACGCCACCGTCGCCGCCGTGTCGCTCGGATCGGCCGGCGGGAGCAACACACCCGCGATCCCGTCCGGCACGTAGTGTCCCACGAGCGAGGAGCGTTCGGCGACGACCGGCACGCGCGCCGCCATGAAGTCGAGGCAGGCGAAGCCGGCGTCGTCGCCGTCGGCGGCGACCCACCCCACGTCGGCCGCGGCCAGCACGAGCGGCAGGTCGTCGCGCTCGCCGAGGAAGTGCACCAGCGAGCTCACGCCGAGGGCGGCGGCGTGCATGTGCACGTCCTCCTCGTCCGCGCCCGGGCCCACGAGGGCGAGGCGGAGATCCGGGTGTCGCTCGGCGAGCAGCGCGACCGTGCGCAACGCGGTGCCGGAGCGTACGCGCGCCGAGCCGGCGGTGACGCACACGATGAGCTGCGTCTCCATCTCGATGCCGAGGCTCGTGCGCGCGGCGGCGCGCAGGCCGTCCACGCGCGTGACGTCCACGCCGAGCGGCGCGACGAACTCGTGCGACGCACCCTTGGTGCGCGCCCGGTCGTTCTCGGTGGAGAAGAGGAGCCGCGCGTTCGCCATCTTCACGCCGAGCAGCGACGAGCGCCCCGCCGACGCCGTCTGACCGGCCGGGATGCGGCGGATCACCGCGCCGCGCTCGGCCATGCGCAGCGCCGTGCTGGCGATGATCTGCTCGCGCTCCGTGTGGAGGAAGACGACCTCGACGAAGCGCTCGCGGAGCACCTTGCGCAGTCGCCACGCGTCGCCGGCGACGGAGCCGCCGGGCGGAAGGGTCACGACCTCGATCCCCTCGCGCGCGAACGTCTGCTCGACCGGCGTGTCGGCGCAGCACGCGACGGTCACCGGTTCACCACGCGCCGCCAGTCCGCGTGCGGCGACGGCGAACGCGCGGGCCGAGCCAGTCCATCTGTTCGCCGTGTAGTAGAAGAGGGCGCGCACCGTCAGTGCGCTCCGGCGACGATCGGTCCCGCGGTATCGCTCGTGTCGCTCGTGTCGTCGCGGCGCAGCTGCGCCGCGTGCAGCCGGTGGTACACGCCGCGCAGCGCGAGCAGCTCTGCGTGCGTGCCGCGCTCGATGATCTCGCCGCGCTCGAGCACGAGGATCTGATCGGCGTGCACGACGGTGGAGAGCCGATGCGCGATGACGAACACCGTGCGTCCTTCGAGCAGCCGGTCGATCGCTTCCTGTACGAGACGCTCCGATTCCGTGTCGAGGGCGGAGGTGGCCTCGTCGAGGATGAGGATCGGCGGATCGGTCAGGAGGGCGCGGGCGATCGCCAGCCGTTGACGCTGCCCGCCCGAGAGCCTGGTCCCGCGCTCGCCGAGCACCGTGGCGTAGCCGTCCGGGAGCTCGCTGATGAAGCCGTGCGCATTCGCCGCGCGGGCCGCCGCCTCGATCTGCGCGTCGCTGAACCGATCCCCCGCGCCGTAGGCGATGTTGCTTCGTACCGTGTCGTTGAACAGCACCGTATCCTGGCTCACGATTCCCGTCAGCCCGCGCAGTGAGGCGAGGGCGATCTCACGCGTATCCACCCCATCCAGACGAATGACGCCGGCGGATGGCTCATAGAATCGCGGGATGAGATCCACGAGCGTACTCTTCCCCGCCCCGCTCGCGCCCACGAGCGCCACGACCTCGCCGCGGCGCGCCGTGAAGCTCACGTCGCGCAGCACCGGCTCGTCGTCGTACGCGAAGCTCACGCGCTCGAAGGCGATCGCCTCGCGCAACCCGTCGACGGCGCGCGTGCCGTGGTCGAGCTGCATCTCGGTCGGCTGGTCCAGCACCTCGAACAGGCGCTCCGCCGAGGCGAACGACTGCTGCGCCGTCGTCGGCGCCTGCGACAGCTGCTTGAGCGGCGGCAGGAGCCGCATCACCATGATCATGAAGGTGATGAGCGTCGCGCTGTCCATCGCGCCCGGGCCGCCGAGCAGCACCTCGCGCGCGCCGATCCAGAGGATCATCATCGCCACCGAGACGCCGATCAGCTCCGTCATCGGCTGCGACAGCGCCGCGATGCGCGTGATGCGCACCATGCCGGAGGAATAGCGGTGGCTCGCCTGCGTGAAGCGCTCGTCCTCGTACGGCTCGCCGCGGAACGACTTCACGAGCCGCACGCCGCTCACCGCCTCCTGGAGCACGCTCGTGATCTCGCCGTAGTCGCCGCGCAGCCGCCGGTGGCCCTTGCGCAGCTTTCGCAGCACCGGCTGCAGGGCGAGGGTGAGCAGCGGCGCGATCACCAGCGCCACGAAGGTGAGCTTCACCGAGTAGCTGAGCAGGATGACGATCGTGCCGACGATCTGCGCCACGTTCTGCAGCGTACGCGTCACCAGCTCGGTGATGAGCGCCTTCGTCTGCTCGGTGTCCGACAGCACGCGCGAGATGATCTGTCCCGTCTTCGTGCGCTGGAAATACCGGAGCGGCAGCCGCTGCAGGTGCCGGAACACGCTGTCGCGCAGGTCGCGCGTCACGTTCTCCTGCAGCGACGCGCCGAGCTGACCGGCGAGCCAGACGAACGCGTTCTTGATCGCGATGATGGCGATGATGGCGATCATCATCGTCTCCACCGAGCCCAGTCGGTCGGCGGGATTCAGGAAGGCGCCGACCAGCCGCTCGTGCGCGCTCGTGATCCAGCCCGGCGACGCCTTGGGGATCAGCTGCTGCTCGCCGAACAGCGCGTTCAGGAAGAGCGGGAGCAGCGTGAACGAGAACACGTCGAGGGCCGCCGCGATGACGTTCGACGCGACGGTGCCGACCATTCGCCACGCGTGCGGGCGCAGATAGCCGAGAAGGCGCCGATACATGGCTACCGTTTCGGCGTGAGCAGCGACACGGGGAGGATGCACTCCTCCGGCGTCACGCCACCGTGCAGGAACGAGCCGCGATACCGGCTCTGATACTCGCGCAGCTTGGTCGGATAGACGAAGAAGCTGTCCCCCGTGGCGAGCAGCGTGTGTGCCCCCATGCCGCGGCGCGGCAGCTTGAGCGCATCCTCGTTCCGGAACAGCAGCGCGAGATCGGGATCTTCGGCCCGGAGATCCTCGCCGAACTTGTAGCGGAGGTTCTGCGTGGCGTCACGCTTGGCGAACACCGTCGCCGGCGTGTGGCAGTGGATGGAGCCGTGATCGCTCGTCACGAGCACCTTCACCTTCCGCCGCGCCGCCTCCTGCAGCACGCTGAACAGCGCCGACCGCTTGAACCACTGGAGCGTGAGCTGGCGCAGGGCGATCTCGTCCCGCGCGACTTCATAGAGAATGGCCGACTCCGACCGACCGTGCGTCAACAGGTCGACGAAGTTGAACACGAACGCGCTGATCCCCTCGGGGGCGATCGCGTTCGCCAGCCGCCGCTCCAGCTCATCGGCCTCGTACGACGAGGAGATCTTGTCGTACTTCACCGGCACCTTGTGCTCGAGCTCGACCAGCTGCGCCTCGAGCAGCTCACGCTCGTGCGCGTTGAGCGTCTCGTCCTCGCGCTCGCCCCACCAATCGGGGAAGCGCGCTGCGATCTCGTTCGGGAAGAGACCGCTGAACAGCGCGTTGCGCGCGTACGGCGTCGCCGTGGGCAGGATGCCGAAGTAGTGCGTCGTCTCGATGTCGAACAGCGGCGAGATCACCGGCTCGAGGACCTTCCACTGATCGAGACGCAGGCAGTCGATGACGATGAACGCCGCGGCGCGCTCCTGCTTCACGACGGGGAGGAGGAACTCGCCGACGATGTCGATCGAGAGGGCGGGCCGCTCCCCCTCGAGGTGCTCCAGCCAGCTCGGGTACGCGGTCGCCATGAACTGCGCGAACTCGCGCCGCAGATCCGGGAACAGCCCGAGCAGCGACTCGTGCAGCCCCATCTCGTTGGCCGCGGTGAGATCCAGGTCCCACTGCACCAGCTCGAGGTAGCGGTCGATCCATCCACGCCAGTCGAGGTCCCGGAGCGACTCGTTCTGCATCGCGCGGAAGCGATCCACGAACGACCGGGCGATGGCCTGCGACCGGATCCGCGGCCCCTCGAGCATGCGCGCGACGAGCGCGTAGACCTGCCGCGGCGTCACCGGCTTCACGAGATAGCCGGCGATGTCGTTGCCGAGGGCCTCCGTGAGCGTGGAGTCCTCCTCGCTCTTGGTCACCATGACGATCCGCAGATTCGAGTCGATCTCACGGAGCTCGGCGAGCGACTCGAGGCCGCGCGTGCCGGGCATCTGCTCGTCGAGGAGCACGAGATCGAACGGACGACGTCGCACCATCTCGGCGGCGTCGTCGGCGTTGGTTGCGGTTTCGACCTCGAAGCCCTTGTCACGCAAGAACATGCGATGAGGCTCGAGCAGTTCCGCCTCGTCGTCGACCCAGAGGACGGCCTTGGCCTGCTGCGGCATGGTTCTAACGTAGCCGCGCACTATAGGCCGAGCAACGCGCATGACCTCGGTCCCGCAGTTGTTGATTGCTCCTCCCTCCGGCGCTTCGCACCTCCGGTCGGAGTGCCGCGGGTCTGGCGACATGTCTGGCAGCGGCGTGTGTGGCCGATCAGATTGTCGCGTGCCCGTGACGCTGCCGCCCTACGCGCTGAGCGCGCCCGTCTTCCGCTTCCGGAATCTCGCCGCCCTCGCCGGTCGCGCGCCCATCGGCGGCGCGCGCGAAGTCGCGCTGGCCTGTTTCGTCGCCGCACGCCTCGTCTCCGACTGCTGCGATCCGACGCTCGAGCTGGACGAGGAGCTACGCGCCGCGCGGTGCGCCGGCGCCAAGGGCTGGCTCGGCACGATCGCGATACCGTCGCCTGTGCGGACGCCGGTCGCGAAGCTCGCCGAGGCGTCCGCGTTGGCCAATCCCGCGGTGATGGCGCCCCTCGTCAGCTCGCTCGCCAGGGCGGCGGAGTCCTTTCTCGACGCCGCGTCGCGGTCCGAGCTCGACACGCTCGCCGCGAGGCTGGCCGCCATGGCACCGGCGGCGCCGCCGACCGCGAGTCGGCAATCACTCGTCGCCTCGCGCTGAGCCGCCCCCAACCATGCCACGCGGCTCCGACATCTCTCCCCTCTCGCTGCTCCTCGGCCGCGTCGACGCGGTCGCCGACGGCGCGGCGCCGATCGACACGGTGCCCACCGGGTTTCCGAGTCTCGACAAGCTGCTCGGCGGCGGGCTCCGGCGCGGTGATCTCGTCGTCCTCGGCGGCGACGTCGGGAGCGGCAAGAGTGCTCTCGCGCTGGCCATCGCGCTGCGGGTCTCCCAGCAGAAGCGCTCCGCCGTCTTCTACTCGGGGGAGATGAACGTCGAGCGCGTGCTCGAGCGCGTGCTCGCGATCGAGGGCCGCGCGCGGATCGACGACCTGCGCCGCGGCACGCTCGACGAGGCGACGCGCGCCGGCGTCGGCGCGGCGGCCATCCGCCTTCGCGACGAGCTGCCGATCGTCGAGCGTGTCCCCGCCGGCGGCGTGGGCGCCATTGCCGAGGAGATCTCGTCGCTCCGCACCGTGGAGCTCGTGGTCATCGACGGCCTCGATGCGTTGCTCCCCGGGCTGCGCGAGACGGAAGAGGAGGAAGGTGCCGCGATCCGTGCCCTCAAGCGCCTCGCGCTCGACGCACGCGCCGCCGTCCTCGTGACCTCGCCCCTCCCCCACTTCGGGCCGCGCGAGGATCATCGTCCCACCGTCGACGACTTCGGCGCTCGCGGCGCCGTGAAGGAGCGCGCCGACGTGGTCCTCGCGCTCTTCCGCGAGGGCATGTACGACGGCGCCCGCGGCATCGAGGGCGCCACCGAGCTCCTCGTGCGCAAGAATCGTAACGGCG
>Ga0207674_10002986_pt1 | contig 20974 bp, 18 predicted proteins | sample KBSCornC72_FD_184303 | JGI IMG/M metagenome (GOLD analysis project Ga0207674, IMG submission 184303) | Corn rhizosphere microbial communities from Kellogg Biological Station, Michigan, USA - KBS Corn C7-2 (SPAdes) (version 2) | ecosystem: Host-associated > Plants > Roots > Rhizosphere > Soil ...
GACTACGCGCAGGCCGCACGATTGGTCGAATCCGGCCGCGACGGGGGCGGACGTGAGGCAGGCGTAGGAGTACCATCGCGCGCCGTTGCCGTTGCCGGTGAAATCGGAGATCGCGCCGATGCTGACGTTGTAGCCGATGATGATCTGAAGGGGTGGGTGCTCGGACATCACCTTCAGGTCGAGCGTCCAAACGTAATGCTTGCCGAGGGGCATGTTGAAGATACCGGAGACGACGACGTCGCCGTTGCCGCCGTTATTCGCGGACATGACGAGCTCCTGACAGGAATCGAAGAGCGTCCCGTCCGCCACGATGTTCGTGGTTTGGGATCCGACGGCGATGGATTCACTGTCCCTTTTGGAGAACGTGTTGGAATAGATGAGCTCGGAGCCGTACTTGTGGGTGAGCACCGAGCGTGGCTTGGTGGAGACGACGGGTGCGGAGTTGCCCCTGGCGAGGCCGTACAAGACCGAATCGAAGTAGAGCTCGTTCTGCTGCAGTTGCGCGGGAACGCCGTTGGTCGCGACCACGACTGAACTCGCGTCCTTCGTGATCGTGTTGGCGTTGGACGTGTGCTCCAGCAGCAGGCTGCAGTTTTTCCCGAGGGACGTTTTGGGGACCATCCCGTCGCGGACGACGATGGATTTGCAATTCTGGGCGAAGAGCTCGACCGGGGTGTAATTCGTGACGTCGGTGGAGAACGGTCCTGTGGTGGAGATCGCCGCCGTCTCCGTCGCGTTGTCTTCCCACCAGACGTTCTCGAATGTCAGGCCGGGTTCGTTGGGCATGCCGAACGTATTGATGTAGACGCCGAAGCCGTGATTGTTCTCAAAGATGCACGTCCTGAAGGTGACTTGGCCGCCCTCGTAGTTGGAGTCGTAGTAGACGGCCGCCGCATGAGTGCTTCCGAACCAGCAGTTCGTGTAATAGTCGCACCCCGCGTGAATTATCTGGCCGGTAAAGTTTGCGGAAGGGGGATCGCCGGTCGGGCCCAGGCCGGTCGTCGGCTCGGTCCAGGCGGTTCCGATCGCGATGGGGGTGGAATTCTGTTTGGATTCGGTGCCGGTGGCGAAGTCGGTGGCGTAGGCGTTCCATCCGATGCACGCCTCGCCGGCCGTCGGGGCGGGCGGTGAGGCGATTCCGAGGCGGTGATTGGCGGCGAGGGTCTGCGTCGTTTCGGGTGACGCCGAGGTTTCGCCGTGCGCCGCCGATACATAGGTGGTCATGGCGTAGCAGGTTCGTGCGCCCGAGGTTCCGCCGGTCGTCGTGCCGGTCGTCGTGGGCGCCGGAGGCGCGGGGATCACGGTGGCGTTCCAGGCGTAGACGCAGTACTTGGTGCACTGGAAGACGCACCAATTGAACTCGTTATAGACCTGGCCATAGACCTTGTAGACGCCGACGGAGCAACCCGTGAAATTCACTCGCGTGAACGAGTGATTCCCGTTCCCGTCTTGCCCTTCGGAGTACGTGGAAGCGCCCAGTTGTACGCCGCCTCGGTTGTCGTTGCCCTCGGAGAAAAACGCGAGGTCCGTGACGTTGCCGGGGGCGGTGCCGGGACCGGCGTAAACGACGGCGAACGCGTTGTCATTTGCCGAGCACAACTTGGTCGCCATGGGGCCGTCACCGGCCAAGTTCAGGGGTGTCGTGATCGTCAAATTAATCCGGTAGATGCCGGTGGGAAAATAGAGTGTGCCGCCGTTAGGACAGGCCGCCATGGCGGCGTTTACGGTGGTGGTGTCGTCGGTGATTCCGTCGCCGGTGGCGCCGAAATCCTTCACGTTGACGACGGGGTTGGTGTTAATCCACCGCGTGCTGCCTGCGGTAGCGTCGCGGCATTGGAACATCCTTCCTTTGGTGGTGTTGAGCCAGAAGTCGCCGACGGACGCGCCGTTGGTGGAGGTTGGATCGGTCACTGCGGAGTAGTTGTTCGCCATAGCGAACTCCTTTCTGGTGGCCACGCGGAGGTGGCCCGGGCGCCGGCGTTAGTGGCCGGCGGATACATCGAATCGGGTAGCGCCCTTCGCGCTGCCTCTGGAAGAACGGGGGGTGTTGCGCGCGCGGGGCGCGCCGCGCGCAACGGAAAAGGAATGGGAAACGTAAGTGCTTGTCAGTGCTGAAGCGAAAAATTTGGCGCGCGGACGTTTCTACTTTTCAACTAGTTGCGCGCGCGAAGCCATACATGCGCATCACTCCATGCGTCGTTGCCGAAGCCGGCGATTTAGTTGGAGAGATCGATCGTCGCCGCGTGGCGGAGGAGGGCGGAGAGGGTGTAGATCGCGGGGTAGTCGCGTTCGTGGTACCAGAGTTTGGCGAAGTAGAAGCCGATGGGGGTGGGGGGGAAGTGGGTGCCTTCGCTTGTGTGGGCGATTAGCCAGTTGGCGGCGGCGGTGGTGGCTTGGTGGATGGCGCTGGGGCGGTCGTCGTCGGGGTCGGTGGGGAGGTGGCGCGTCGTGGTTTGGGCGACGGCGGAGAGGGCGTCGAGGGCGAGGGCGGTTTCTTCGATGGAGCTGGGGCAGGCGGGGGCGCCGCCCCAGCCGCCGTCGGGGTTTTGGGTGGCGAGGAGGTAGTCGGCGCCGCGGCGGACTAGGGGGCTGGCGGCGAGATCGGGTTGGTGGGCGAGGGCGATGAGGACCTTGGCGGTGCCGTAGGTGGGGTTTTCCTCGTTGGGGGCGTGCTGGTTGCCGAACCAGAGGGGGATCCAGGCGCCGTCGCGGCGCTGGTGGGTGGCGAGGTAGAGGGTGGCGCGGCGGGTGGCGCGGGTGAGGCGTTGTTGGAGTTCGGGGTCGAGGCGGTTGCGCCAGAGGGACCACGCATGGAGGGCGTGGGCGGTGAGGTCGGGGCCGCTGCGGTCGAAGGGAAGGTTGGTCCAGCCGCGGCAGAAGGTGGGGATGCCGCCGTCGCGGTTCTGGAGGTTGAGGAGCCATTCGATGGCGTTTTGGGCGGCGTGGGTGACGCGGCTGTCGATTTCGCCGAGGTGGTGGAGGGCGATGAGTGCGCCGGCGGTGTCGTCGGCGTCGGGGACGCCGCCGGGGAGGTCGGTCCAGGCCCACGCGCCGGGCGGTGCGCCGGTGTAGGGGTGGCGCTGTTGGTATTGCTGGTTGAGGAGCCAAGAGCGAAGGCGGGTGCGGTCTTCGACGTTGAGCGAGTGGGCGACGGCGGCGGTTTCGGCGTCGGGGTCGGTCGAGCCGGCGGCGAGGGCGTTGATGGAGAGGGTGGTGACCCAGGTGGCGAGGTTGGTGTCGATGGGCCAGCTTCCGTCGGGGCGGGCGGAGCGGCGGAGGAATGCGACGCCTGCTTGGACGACGGGGTGATCGGGGCGGGCGGCGCCGATGAGGCTCATGACGACGAAGCTGGTGAGGGGCGTGGCTTCGAGGAAGCCGCCGCCTTCGGGCTGGATGGACTTGAGGACGCGGAGGACTCGGCGGGTGGAGAGCGTTCGGAGTATTCGCGTGAACGGGTTGCGCGAGGGGGCGTGGCGGTGGCGGGCGAGGCCCATGGAGATGAGGGCGGGGAGGGCGTAGCTGACGACGGGGAGCTTGAGGAAGCGGAAGAGTGCCTGGGGGAAGGCGGCGAACTCGAAGGGGAGTTGGGTGATGAGACGCCAGGACTCTGGGGCGGGTCCGAGGCGGCCGGCGAGGGCGCACATGGTAAGGATGGGGACGGAGAAGGTGCGGTCTTTACCGTAGCGGTCGGCGATGGCGCGGGCGAGGGGGGCGGGTTGGAGGGAGCCGGCGGCGGTGGTGAGGTAGTGCTGGGCGCGGGAGGTGGCGAGGGCGATGGCGTCTGGGGAGGGTGTTTCGTGGTGGGAAGGATCCGACCCCACGGGGGTCGGCGTGGGGGATATCGAGAGGGCGGCGTAGCAGAGTGCGGTGGTGCTGATGTTGCTGAGGCTGAGGGGGGTGTCGCCCCAGCCGCCGTCGGGGTTTTGGTGGGCGAGGAGCCAAGAGAGGCCGGCGGAGATGAGGGGGGTGTGGGTGGTGGAGTTTTTGGCGCGGTCGTGGAGGGCTAGGGCGAAGGAGGCGGTGGCGGTGGAGAGGGGGCTGCTGGCGAGGTGGCCGGTCCAGTGGGCGGCGGCGGGGGTGCGGGCGTTGAGGAGGTGGCGCGTGGTGTTGGCGAGGGTTTGGGTGAGGGAAGGTTCGGGCGGGGGGGGCATTGTTGTGGGAGGTTATCGGAGAGCGGTGGATTGTGCACCGGGGCGCGTGCTGTTCGGATCGCGCTCAACACACATCGAGTTCGGGCCCTCACCCCGCGCCCTCTCCCACACGCGTCACGGGTGAATGCGAAGCAAGGTTGTGGTTGCGTGCGGGAGAGGGAGGGGGCGGCGGCGCGCGGTGGGGCGCAGCAAGGTGAAAGTTGTAAATCCGCGGAACGAGTTCCGTGGGCGTTCGTGTGTCAGATGCTCAGGTGCCCGAGGGCGAGGAGGGCGTAGTAGGTGTATTCGGGGTCGAGGGTGGGGTCGTCCCAGGTGCCGTGGAAGGCTCCTTTGTTGGTCCAGAGGGAGTCGATGAAGTCGAGGCAGGGTTCTTTGAGGGGGGCCAGGTCGGCGTGGAGGCCGGCGAGGGCGTGGAGGGCGGTGGCGGTGGAGAGGAGGTCGGGGATGGGGGCGTCGGGGGTGGCGAAGAAACCGCCTTGGGGATGAAAACGCGCGAAGAGCCAAGGGGGGACTTCGGGCGGCACTGGAGCGCCGAGGTGGCGGAGGAGGGTGGCGGCGGCGGCGGTGGTGGGGGTGAGGCCGAGGGGGAGGCCGGGGTCGTTGGCGTAGCCGCCGTCGGGGGTGCGGAGAGACTGGGCGCAGCGGATGAGGGCGTGGGGGTCGGGGAGGGGGCGGCCGAGGTCTTCGTAGGCGCCGAGGGCGAGGAAGCAGCCGTAGAGGCTGCCGGATTTGGCGTTGGGTGTGGCGTCATAAGCGCCGTCGGGGGTTCGGTAGCGTTCGACGTGGCTGAGGATGGCGTCGGTGGTCGGGGGGTTGGGGCGGAGGTGTTTGGGGAGGGCGGCGTAGCAGCGGGCGAGGCAGGAGAGGTGGACGAAGTCTAAGTTTGCGCCGTCGGCGAAGGAGTGGAGGTAGTCGGCGATGCCGGCGGGTTCTGGTTCGCGAAAGAAGCCCTCGCCCCGACCCTCTCCCGGAGTACCGGGCGAGGGAGACGAGGCGCGGAGGGCGAGGAGGCCTTCGAGGGCGAAGACGGTGTAATAGAGGTCGCTGTTGCCGGCGCGGTCTTTGAAGCCGCCGTCGGGGTTTTGTTGCGAGCGCAGGAAGGCGGTGACGAGCTGGGTGGAGTCACCCAAGAGCTTGGGCGCCAGCCGCGCGACCTGCAGCATTTCTAGCCTCAAACTCACTGCACCATCCCTTTACTTCGAGGGTGAAGATCTTGGAGACGACGCGGCGGAGGAGGCCTTTGAGGCTGGCGTTTTCGAGGGTGGCCAGGGAGCGGACGGCGTCTTCCTTGTAGGAGTCGAGGAGGCCGCGGCAGCGGTCTGGGACGCCGAGCTGGTTGATGGTGTCGCGGAGGCGCGCGGGGTCGACGGTCGTGCCGTTGCGGCGCCAGGCGGATTCGATGAGTTGGCGGTTGTCGCCCCTGGTGCGCTCGTGGGCGAGGGCGAGGGGGAGGGAGGGGCGCAGGGCTTGGAGATCGTCGGGGGCGTGGTTGTCGGTTTCGAGATCTTCGATGTCGTCGCGGATCTGGTAGGCGATGCCGAGGGATTCGCTGTATTTGGCGAGGACGTCGGCGACGTCTTCGGTGGCGCCGGCGAAGAGTGCGCCGAGCTGGAGGGCGACTTCGAAGGCGGGGGCGGTCTTTTTGCGGAAGATGTCGAGGACTTCGGTGGAGGAGAGCGGTTTGGGGTCGCGGGCCCAGCAGAGTTCGGCGCCCTGGCCGAGGCAGAGGGTGCGGTGGCCGGCGGCGGCGACGCGGATCATCTGGGCGATGACGGCGGGTGGCGCGCCGGACTCGGCGATGAGGCGGTAGCCTTCGCCGAGGAGGTAGTCGCCGACGTTGAGTGCGACGGGGACGCCGTGCGATTCGTGGAGGGTTTGCTCGCCGTAGCGGGTGGCGTCGTCGTCCTCGATGTCGTCGTGGATGAGGGAGGCCTTGTGGAAGCACTCGACGGCGAGGGCGAGTTTTTTGAGTCCGGCGGGGAGGGCGTCTTGTGATCGAGGGAGATCCGACCCCACAGGGGTCGGCGTGGGGGAGTCGTTGGTTTCGGCGAGGGCCTTGTAGGCGCAGGCGGCGAGGAAGGGGCGCCAACGTTTGCCGGACTTGGCGAGCCACTGGCGGGCGATGATTTCGGTCTGGGTGGCAGCGGGGCCGCCGAGGATGGCGTCGAGGGGGGCGGGTTCGAACCAGGCGTCGACGTCGTTGCGGAGGGCGTCGAGGTCCATGCGGTAGGTCTTGTCGTCGCTGGTCAGGTGGATGACGTCCCAGACCCAGTCGAGGTCGATGGTGGTGTCCTTGCAGTCGTCCTGGAGGAGGGGGATGGCGATTCCGGGGATCGCGGCGGACTCCATGTAGGGGAAGGCTTTTTCGAGGACGGAGAGACAGGAGACGCCGACGATGGCATCGATCTTGCCGGTCTGGATGATGGCCATGACGATGGCGGAGCCTTCGGCGCAGAGGACGGCGTAACCGAGGCGTTCGGCTTCTTGTTGGAGTTCCTGGATGGAGCAGAGGCCGCAGTTTTTGCAGAGGAGTCCGAAGTCGTCGAAGGGTGCGGGGCACTTGTCTTCGACGCGGAGGCACTTGGGGAGGAGGAGGAGGCGGCGATGGTAGGGGACGGCGGCGAGGTGGTCGCGCCAGGTTTCGCTGCTGAGAAGGACGGCGGCGTAGTCGCGGTACTTGGGGTCGTACTTGTGGAGGGCGATGAGTGCGTCGGAGTGCTTGCGGAGTTCTTCGAAGGAGAGCGGGGGGACGGGGCGGTAGGCCTCGACGTAGGCGCGGGCGGTGAGTTTCATGTGCTCGCGTTCGGGGCGGGTCTGGGGGATGGAGTCCTGGGGCTGGCGCTCGCGCTCGGGGGGGACGGGGCGGGGGAGGTTGAGGACGGGGATCTGCATTCGGGGACTCCGGAATAGTTGCGGGTTGCGAGTTGCCAGTTGCGAGTAAGTATTACGTATAAGCGCCGAAGCCGAAGAACCAGTGTTTTTTGGCGAAGCGGTACATCCAGTTTTCCTCGGGGATTTCGTGGCCGGGGTCGTGTTGGCTGTTGCGGGGTTGCAGGGCGTCCATCTCGGGCATGGCGGTGCCGCGCTGGGTGGTGTCGCGTGCGCCGTGTTTTTCGACGAGTTGTTTTACGAGGTCGGGGCGTTCGAGGACGATGCAGCCGCGGGTGGCCTTGGCGGAGGTTTCGCGGAAGTCCTTGATGAAGGGGCTGCTGGTGAGGGTGTCGTAGATGCTGTCGCGGTCGCGGATGGTATCGGTGGCGAACTGGATGATGGGGCAGGGCTCGACGTCGCCACCGGGGCCGATGTGGTGGGAGACGCCGGTGGCCATGGGGCAGAGGGCTTCGCCCTTGTCGTCCCAGTAGGCGTCGACGATGGCGATGGGGAGTTTGGAGCGCATCTCGACGATGAACTTTCGGATCTGGCGGACCTGCTCGGGGCGGAGGGCGAGGTGGGGGGCGGGCTTGGGGCCGACGACGCGGTAGGTGTGGAACCAGGCGTAGTGGACGCCCATGTCGATGAGGCGGTTGAGCCAGGCTTCGGAGACGAGGTCGATGTTGGTCTGGCAGACGCTGGTGGCGACGCCGGTGATGAGGCGGTTGCGGCGGCAGGCTTCGAGTCCGGCGAGGGTCTTATTGAAGACGTTGAGGCGGCCGCGGCGCTGGTCGCTGACGACCTCGGTGCCCTCGATGCTGATGAGGGGGGAGGCGTTGCCGATCTCTCGGAGGCGGGCGGCGACCTTGTCGGTGATGAGCTGGCCGTTGGTGAAGATCTGGAAATAGCAGTCGGGGTGTGCGGCGAGCATGTCCATGAGCTGGGGGTGCATGAACGGTTCGCCGCCGAGGATGCCGAAGTAGCTGTTGCCGTGTTTCTTGGCGTCGTTGATCAGTTTGTTCCACTCGTCCAAATCGATCATCTTGCGGGGGGACTCGACGTCGACCCAGCAGCCCTGGCAGCGGAGCTGGCAGGAGTTGAGGATGGAGATGAAGAGGAAGGGGGGGAAGTGGATGCCCTTTTTCAGGCGCTTTTTGAAGAGCTGGACGGAGCGCATGCCCTTGTAGCCGAAGTTGTAGGCGAACTTCCAGAGGAGGCGTTTGTCGGTTTCGGTGAGCATCCGCTTGGCGAATTTGAGCATCATTGTGGGGCACCTGCGGATGAGTTTTTGGTGGCGGCGAGCTTGAGGGCTTCTTCGGCGCGGGCTTTTGCTTCCTGGGCTTTGACGCGGATCTGATCGGGGGAGGGGAGGGCGGCGAGGACTTCGGCGGGAATGTCCATGGCGCCGACGTTTTGTTTGAGCTTGTCGAGGCAGCGCATGCGTTCTTTGAGGGCGCGGTCTTCGTCGCGTTCCTTGGAGAAGCGGGACTTGGCCTTTTCGCTGCGGTCGCGGAGGGCGGCGTAGATGTCGCCGCCGAGGAGGGCGGAGATGTCCACTTTCATGGCTTCGCGGCGGAGATCGTCGGCGTTGACCTCGTCGCCGTTGATGGGGCCGAAGCGGTACTTGGGGAAGAGGATGGCGACCTCGGGGCAGACGCGGGAGCAGGCGGGGCAGTCGGTCTTGCAGTTGCTCTGGTTCTGGACCTTGATCTTGCCTTCGGGGGAGACGCCGTAGACGTCGAAGAGGCAGAAGCTCATGCACTGCATGCAATTTGTGCAGCGTTTGTAGTCGATGACGGGAAACCAGGGTTTCCAGCGGCTGGGCGGGGTTGGTTGAGATTGCGAGCGGAGGGCTTCTACTTCGGCGATGGCGGCGGGGGTGTCGAGGGCGTCGATGTCGCGGACGTGGATGTTGAGATTGCCGGCGACGCCGGTGGCGCCGGCGAGGCGATCTTCGTCGAAGCGGCCGAGGACGACGAGGTCGCCGTCGGATTCGTCGGGGCGACTGACCTGGCCTTGCTGGCGTGCGGTGGTGACGGGGTAGCCCTTTTCGAGGAGGCCGCGGAGGAGGTCGAAGCGGTTGGCTTCGTCGAGGGGGCGTGCGCCGTCGCCTTCGTAGAGGACGACGCGCGGTGGGCGCTGGGTGGCGATCACGGCGCCTCCTTGTCTGCCGCGGACGTGGTGGCGGTGGCGAAGCCGGGGCCTAAGAGGGCGAAGACGACTTTTTCGGCGGGGTCGGTGCGCATGTTGAGGATTTCGACCCCGTCGTCGGGGAGGGTGACGCCGGCGGCGGCGAAGAGCCAGCGGACGGCGCGGGGGTAGCAGGCGGCGATCTTGACGTTGCCGCCTTCGGCGAGGCGGGCGAGGGATGGGTCGTTGCGTGCGGAGAGTTCGCAGAGGTCGGGGACGGCGTCGAAGGCGACGCCGGAGGCCGCGAGCTGGCGCAGAACCTCTTCCTTGACCTCTTTGGGGACGACCTGCGCGTAGGCACAGTGGCAGTAGAGTATTCGGCCCGGATCACTCATGGCGGTTCGATTCTAGTACAGCATCAACGCGGCGGTCGTTTAGGTTATTGCAGTTGGGTGAAGTTGGGCAACGGTCAGATGCCGGCGAGGCGATGCGTTGGGGTCGGCTTGCCGGGGCGGAAACGTTCCAGGTGCTCGATTTCGTGGGTAATTTGGGACGTAGAGGTGACGCGGGCGACGACGTCGAGGACGGCGGCGCGCAGGAGTTCGGGATCGGCTTGGGCGCGGAGGTTGAGGATGAGTTGGCCGGTGTCGAGGGGTTCGGCGAGGCGGTGGGAGAGTTCGGCGATGCCGTCGCCGCGGACGAGGTTGGCGACGGCGAGGTCGTTGCCGTGTTGGTCGGGGGCGAGGGTCATCTTCAGGTGGGCGATCTCGGCGGCGTCGGCGGCGAGGCGCGATTGCAGTTGCCGGGCGAGGTCGATGAGCAGGGCGTTGCCGTCGAAGGGGCGCTGGGATTGGAGTTGCAGGGAGGCGTTGAGCCAGCCGAGGAGGGCTTCGCCGTCGGCGTACTCTTCGTAATCGACGTCCATCGCGCCGTGGGTGCGGGCGGGGGCGGTGACGATCTGGTGGAGCCAGGCGTCGATGCCGTCGCCGGTGCGGGCGGAGATGGTTTGGACGGCGGCGCGGGGGAAACGGGCGGCGAGGGCCCGCCTGAGGGCGTCTAGCTTTTCGGGGGTGAGGAGGTCGGTCTTGTTGATGACGATGACGTCGGCCTCCTCGAGCTGCTTGCCGTAAATGTAGACGACTTTTTCGGAGAAGGACTTGCCGGTCTCCAGGCCGAGGACGCGGGCGGCGCGGACGGGATCGACCAGGACGCTGAGGGGGGAGATCGTATAGTGATTGCCGTAGATGCGACGAAGGGGGTAATCGACGGTGGCCTTGAGGTCGGTGCAGCTTCCGACGGGTTCGGCGATGAAGACGTCGGGGGTGGTGTCGGCGGAGAGCTTTTCGACGGCGTCGACGAGGGAGTTGAAGCGGCAGCAGAAGCAGCCGCCGGTGATTTCCTCGACGTCGAAGCCGTGGGAGCTGAGCATGGTGGTGTCGACCAGGCCGTAGCTTTGATCGTTGGTGATCAGGCCGACGCGGAGGCCGTTGTCGCGGAGGCGCTTGGCGAGTTGGAGGATGGCGGTGGTCTTGCCGGCGCCGAGGAAGCCGCCGACCATGACGTAGCGGGCTTGCTGTTGTTGCTGCTGCGGTCGTTCACTCACCGGTTTCACCTCGCTCGGTTTTCTCGCGCATCTTATCGATAGTCAGGTCCAAGAGCGACGCGTAGCCATCGACGTCGGTGGCGGCGGGGTCGGGCGTACCGCGTACCCAGTATAGCCAGCCCGCGCCGTAGGGGTCGGAATCGGCGAGGGTGCTGTCGGCCTCGAGGGCGGGGTTGGGACCGCCGAAGGCGCCGTCGATGACGCAGTATAGGTCGGTGAGGGCCTTGAAGCCTTCGACCCAGCCGATGGCCTGGCCGACGGAGACGCTTTCGTTGGGTTTGACGGTAAAGCCGTGTTCGACGATGTCTCCGAGCATTCGGGTGGCGAACTTGGTGAAGCCGACGCGCCAGACGCCGGGCTGGGTTTCTTGGACCCAGAAGTGGGCGGAGGTGTAGCGGCGGTCGCGCGGGAGGCGACTGGAGAAGCGGGAGCGCTTGTAGTAGAGGTTGTCGGCGGGGGTGGACATCGGTGTTGGGATGATAGCGAATGGGGAGGGCGTGACTAGCGGGAGGGTCTTGGACACGGCCCGCGTATGGGCCGGCGGCGTAATCCGTCATTCTGAGCGCAGCGAAGAATCTGGCATCGGACGGCGACGAACGTGGCCTTTCGACTCGACGCAGATCCTTCGGAGTACCTCAGGATGACGTTCTGTTACTGACAATTACTTCTTTGAGTGTCAATAAGGGTAATCGACTGAAGACGTCTTACGACTTCTTCCCAGTTTACTTCGGGCGTGAACGAGCACCAGGACAGGCGGACGGCGCCTTCGGCGCGTGGTGGGGGGAGGTGCATGGAACTGAGGACGTGACTGCAGGTGAGGGATTGGGAGGTGCAGGCGGAGCCGTTGGAGATGGCGATGAGGTCGGCGAGGGATTCCATGACTTCTTCGGCGTCGACGTTGGGGAAGGAGAGGTTGATGATGTTGGGGATGGTGCGGGATTGGTCGCCGTTGAATTGGGGGTTGAGCGGTGCGAGGGCGGTGAGGAGGCGGTGGCGGAAGGCTTGGTTGGCGGCGGCGCGTTGGTCGGATTCGGCGAGGGCGAGTTCGGCGGCTTTGCCGAGGCCTGCGATGAGGGGGAGGGGGAGGGTGCCGGGGCGGAGGCCGCGTTCCTGTCCGCCGCCGAAGGTGAGCGGTGCGAGCGGGGGGCGAGCGCCGTTCTGGCGGCGGCGGGCGATGAGCGCGCCGATGCCGGCGGGGGCGTGGATCTTGTGGCCGCTGATGCTGATGAGGTCGAGGCGGGGGTTTCGGAGCGGCGCGATGAGCTTGCCGAAGCTTTGGGCGGCGTCGGTGTGGAAGTAGGCGGGGTGATCGACGAGGCGGGCGGCGATCTCGTCGATGGGCTGGATGACGCCGGTCTCGTTATTCACGTGCATGACGGAGACGAGGAGGGTGTCGTCGCGGCAGGCGGCGCGGAGGGCGGCGGGGTCGACGAATCCGCCGGCGGTGGGGGGGACGAGCGTGACGTCGAAGCCGCGGCGTCGGAGTTCTTCGAGGGGCTCGAGGACGGCGTTGTGTTCGATCCGGGTGGAGACGACGTGGCGGCGATTGGTGCGGCGGCCTTCGGGTTCGAGGCCGAGGAGGGCGAGGTTGTTGCTCTCCGTGGCGCCGGAGGTGAAGTAGACGTCGCCGCGGTTGGCGGCGACGACGGCGGCGACGCGGTCGCGGGCGGCCTCGACGGCGCGGCGGGCGCGTTGGCCGAAGTCGTGGGTGCGGCTGCCGGCGTTGGCGAAGTCGGGGCCCATGTGGCGGAGGACCTCGTCGGTCACGCGGGGGTCGAGGGGGGTGGTGGCGGCGCAGTCGAGGTAGACGGTCATGTCACCTTGCATGGTAGCAGCAACGGGGCGGGGTTGATGCTATCGTCGTGCCTTGCTCGGTCGATCCAAACCGGTGGTTAGGTTTGGGGGCAAGTCGTGCCGTATCTACGGGCGGACTGATTCTGAAAAGAATATCGTTTTGCAACGATTACGTTCGTCGGTTAACATCGCCCGAACTCTCGCATGATTACCCGTATTCTCCTCGACAACTACATGTCGCACGCACGGACGGTGATCGAACCGGCCGCGGGGCTGACGGTAATCGTCGGCCCGAACAATTGCGGCAAATCGGCGATCGTCTCGGCGTTGCAGACGCTGTGCGGGGACAACGACGGCGACTTCATGGTCCGCCATGGCGAAAAGGGGTGCCAGGTTACGGTCGAAACTGAGGACGGCCACACGGTCACGTGGCGGCGGAAGGGGAAGACGGTCAGCTACGTGCTGGACGGGGTGGAGGTGCACCGCGTGGGGCGGGGGAACCTGCCGGACGATCTTCAGACGCTACTCCGATTGTCCAAGGTGAGGCACCCGAACGGGAAAGATGAATTCGACGTTCATTTCGCGGATCAGAAGTCGCCGATTTTCCTGATCGACCGGGAGGCGGATACGGCCGCGTTTTTCTCGACGGCGTCGGACGCCGAGAAGCTGCTGGAGATGCAGAAGCGGCACAAGGACAAGGTGCGGGATGCGCGGCGGGAGCATACGCGTTATGTCGAGGAAGCCGCCGAGGTGGAGGCGCTGCTGGAGGCGCTGTCGCCACTGGACGAGATCAACGCGCGGCTGGAGGCGGTCGAAGAGACGCAGCGGGCGTTACAGGAGGAGGACGAGCGGATCGCGGCGTTGTCGCTGCTGATCGACCAGATCGGGTTGCAGGGGCGGCTCGTGGAGTTCAGGTCGGCGGCGGTCGGGGCTGTGGCCGTGCTTCGGAGTCCGCCGGAGTTGGCGGATGTCGCGGCGCTTGAAGCATTGGTGGGCCGGTTGAACATGGCGTGCGGTCGCGTGGGGCGTCTTGGCGAGGAGTCGGGCGCACTGGCGATGATGCGGCAACCGCCGACGCAGGCGGAGACGGCGCCACTGGGGCAGGACGTTGCGCGGCTGGTTCGTGCGATCGAGACGCTCGAAGTGGCTCGTGCGCGACGGGATGCGCTGGCGCGTCTGACCGAGGTGCCGGCGCTGGCGGACGAGGGAGTGCTGTCGGTGTTGTGTGACGGGATTGCACGAGGGTCGGCGGCGGTCCGGCGGATCGGCGCTGTTCGACAGTCGTTGGCGACGTTGGGGGAGCCGCCGGCGGTGGTGGATACCGCGGCTTTCGAAGAGTTTCTCGGGCGACTCGATGAGGCGCGGGGGGCGTGCGTCTTGGCGGCCGAACGCCATGCCGCGCTGGCCGAGTTGCGCGAGGCTGGGCTGATTGAAGATCCTGCGCCGCTGGGGGACCTTATCGAGCGGATTAACCGGGCTGTCGCGGTGGCGGCGGAGCAGGGGCAGGCGATGGCGGAGCACGACCGGCGACTGGCGGGCGTGGACGAGGACCTCAACGCGTGGCTTTGGGCGAATCCGGCGTGTCCCACCTGTGGGGGGGCGACCACGCGCGAGAATCTGCTGACCGGCGCTCATGCCCATGCGCCGGCCGCAACGAAAGGGGGCAGTCGTGAGTGACTGCGCCGGCCTGTTGTTCATCGGCGACCCGCACGTCGCCAGCCGGGCGCCCGGGTTTCGCAAGGACGATTATCCGGAGGCGATCCTGGGCAAGCTTCAATGGGCGATGGATTATGCGCGGGAGAACCGTTTGCGGCCGGTGCTGCTGGGCGACTTGTTCGACTTCCCGCGCGACAACGCCAACTGGCTGATCGTGCGGCTGCTGGGGATGTTCGACGGGACGCTGGCGGTCGTGGGGAACCACGATTGCAAGGAGAACCGGCTCGGGGAGAACGACACGCTGTCCGTGCTGGTCGCGGCCGGTCGGCTACGGCTTTTGGACGAGAAGACGCCGTGGGTCGGCACGGTGAACGATCGCCCGGCGATTGTTGGTGGGACGTGCTGGGGCGAGTATCTGCCCAAATCGTTCGATCCGACGCCGCACCTTATTAGCTCAGGACTCAGGACCCAGAACTCGGGACTTGCGCCGCTTGTTTTCTGGGTGACGCACCACGATCTTCGGTTTCCCGGATACGAGGAGTCGGCGCGGCTGGATTGCCGTGAGATTCCCGGGATTGACGTGGTGGTCAACGGTCACATTCACCGGGACCTGGGGCGGGTGCGGGCGGGGCGGACGCTGTGGGTCAACCCCGGCAACATCGCGCGGGTCGCGCGGTCGGACGCGTCGCGGGCGCACGTTCCGAGCGTGTTGCGCGTGGACGTGGGTCGCGACGGCATCGGCGAGGCGATTCGGGTGCCGGTTCCGTGCCGGCCGTTCGACGAAGTGTTTCATGACGACGTTCGAGCGGACGCCGCGCCCGCGGACGAATCGGCGTTCGTTCGCGCGCTGTCATTGCTCGAATCGGTGCGCACCGCCAGTGGGGCGGGCCTGCGCCAGTTTCTCGACGCCAACGTTCAGCAGTTTGACGTCAGGGTCGCCGCCGAAATTCAGAAGCTCGCCGAGGAGGTATTGAACCATGCCGATTGAAAAGCCCAAGCCCGCGCTGGACATCGAGACGCTCAAGAGGAAGCACAAGGAGCTCGAACTTCAGAAGGCGAAGTCGGAGGCCAATTTCAAGACGGCCACGGAGCAGCTTGACGCGTTGAAGGAAGAGGCCCGCGCCAAGTACGCCACGGACGATCTGGAGCAGCTCCGCAAGAAGCTTGCGGAGATGAAGGATCAGAACGAGCGGAAGCGCGCGGAGTACCAGGATCATCTGGCGGAGATCGAGACGCGACTGGCGCAGGTGGAGAAGAACTTTAACGAGCCCAAGCCGCAGTGAGTTTTATGGCGTCGGAATCGAATTATCCGCGACTCGCCCGGACGCCGCTGGGCGTCCCCGCCGCCGGCGGCGGCGCGGCGGGCGACGACCCGTTCGGGCCGCCCGCGCCACCGGAGGTGCTGCGCCGGCGGTTTGACAAACTTGACGGCCAGCGCGTCAGTCTGCGGCGCGACCGGGACCGGATCGCCGGGTTGCTCGCGGAGTTGTCGGCGTACCTGGGCGTCGCGCCGCAGGTCGAGGCGGCGCTGGAGCTGCTGGGGCAGGAATTGTTCGGCCACGTCGCGGGGGTGATCGAAGCGCAATTGACGCTGGCGCTGCAGGAAGTGCTGCGGCAGCCGATCACGCTGAAGGTCGAGCGTGACTTCAAGCGCGGGGCCGCTACGATGCGATTCCACATTCAAAAGGACGGGCGGGACGAAGACATCATGCGCGGGCAGGGGGGGAGCGTGGCCAACATCCTGTCGGTCGGCCTGCGGATTTTTGCGCTGGCGCAGCTCGACGCCAAGGTTCACCGGCGATTTCTCATCCTTGACGAGCAGGATTGCTGGCTGGCCCCTGACCTGGTGCCGCGGCTGGTCAAGATCATCCACGACGCGGCGCGGGCGCTGAACTTTCAGGTGATCCTGATCAGCCATCACTCGGTGTCCTGCTTTGCCCCGTTCGCCGACCGGATCCTGCAACTGACGCCGACGGCGGACGGGATCAAGATCGAGGACATGACGCCCAAAAGCCGGCATCCGGATTGAATCGTATCTGCAATGGGGGCAAGGGGATCCGGGTCGCCGCTGGCTGCGCTGGCCCCGGTTCGACTGCATATTCGCGGCTCCTTCAAACGCGGGGCGGAAAAAATTCTCACGCCGTTTGTCAGACGGCGCGGGGGAGGCGCGTCTTCCCCCAGCGCAGCTCGCGTGTGCCGGGGCGGGTTGCGCGGCGACGGAACGCGCGCGCAGTACCGCCTACCCCGGGGAACACTCACGCGGAGAAGCGCCCATGAGCCGACTGACTCCCCTCGCACTGACCGTTGCCCAGGCCAAGCGCCACGGCGGGTCGGCCGCGCGCGAGGCGGACCGGGCCATGGAAACGCTCGCCCCGTTCATCAAGGAAACCGCCCAGCGGATCCACGGCCGGTATTACTCGCTGCGGCGGCAGGTGGCGAGTGACTTCGTGAGTCATTCGCCGACGCTGGTCTGGACGCGGATCGAGCACTTCGCGGACTGGTATTACCAGGAGTTGCCGTCGGCGGTCCGGGCCGAGGAGGCGAAGGATTACTTCGCGGCCTGGTGTTACCGTGAACTGCACTTTCGGTATCTGGATTGCGGCCGCGGTCAGAAGGCCGAGCCGAAGGTGAAGGGCCTGGATTCGACCGGCGACCTGGCGGATCACCGGACGGCGGTGGACGAGCCGAGCGTTTACGACTTCGCGCTGTCGGAGCGCGAGTGGGCGCAGGTGCACGAGTGGGACCCGCTGGACGGCGTGATCCTGTTCACGCTGGCGGGCCAGTGGTCGCAGGTTCCGGCCGAGTTGTGGCGGGATTGGCTGGCGGAGCTGGGGTTGAAGCCCCCGTTCCCGCCGCCGGAGTTCGAAGCGGCCCCGCGCGTGAAGCGGCGGGCGTGCCTGGCCGAGGCGTTGCACGTGAGCCGGGACGTCATTTTTCAGCGTTGGCATCGTCTCAAGGACAAGTACCTGGTTTGAGTGTTGTACCCAAGTGAAGCGCCCCCGAGGGCATTATGAATACCGCAGAGTACATCCCGTGGGACGCGCTGGTGGGTGGGGCGCGGGAATCGTCCGACCGCAAGACGCTTCCGATGCGACCGTCCCGGCGATTCGCGGCCAGAAGCTGGGGCGCGCGGCACCCGTATCAATTGATGATCCCGCAGTCACTGGACAGGCCGCTGGCGACGATCCGCCGGTCCGGTCCGACATCGGGCCTGGTCGAGGCTGCGGCGCTGGGCGCGAGCCATAGTGTTGTACTGACCAGTGGCGGCGAGACGTCGGTAACGGCGCAGGTCGCGTGGTCGCTTCCGGGAAATCTGCCCGGGGCGCACCTCAGTGAGGGCGCGTACGCCCGCCAGCAGGTGGCGCGGCACGCGTGGCTGGACGCGGACGCGGGGGCGTTCGTATTGCCCGAAACCGCGGCGGCGGACGGGGCGAGTTCGCGCGTCGAGTTTCTTCACCCGCGCCACTGGGGATTTACCCCAAGCCCGCACGGGATGCGATGGACGGCCGAAATGTTGTTTAAAACCGAATACCCGACACCGACGACGACGACGACCGAACCCAAGCCCGCCAAGCCGTTCCCGCTAACCCGCTCCCGATATCACGAACCGTTCGAACCCGTAACGCCACTGCCCGCCGCCGACCGATCAGACCCGTTCCGATGCCTCTTACAACTGCGACAACTTCGGGCCGAGTGTCATCGAGGGGTCGCGTGCGTCAATTGGCCCAATGGCGATTATTCCGCGACGTCGGCGCCGGCGTATCGGATGGAAGAGCTGACCGCCGCCCTCGCGCTGGCGCTGGGGCGTTGCCGGCTGTTTGGGGTGGCACTGGACGACGGGGACGATTTCACGTTGACCGCCGAGGCGGTGCGACTTGCGGCGGCGCGTCTCAAACGCCATCTGCTGTCGGCCAACCGATTCGCGACGAGGATCGCGTCGGGCGAGGTGCAGTTGTGCGCCTTTTCGGATCAGGAGGCGGCGCTGCAACTGCTGGAAATTCGCACGGACGCGCACGCGACGTACCTGGCGCTCGACGAGGCGTACGCCGCCGCGCTCGAGGACGGCCACGGTATCAACGGCGACGTCGCCGTCGTGAAGGCGATGGGGCGTCAGCTTCACCAGGTTCGACGGCTGATCGATCTGCTTGACGTTAATATTCGAAAACAAATCCCGCTTTTACGACTCGCCGCCGGCACTCGACTCCTTGAGAACTGGCGGCGTCTTCTTGCGCCGGGGTATCGGGCGTTGCCGCCTTGGTGGTTGGACGGGAGTTTGGAGATGGGGGTTGGGGAGTAAGGCGGGGACCCGCCGCAAGCGGCGGGCTATATGGAACAGGTGATTGCGAGGGGATGGGGTGCGGAACTTTGGGGCGCGTTAATGGGGGGAGGCGGGGGTTAACTTGATGGCGTGGGGTGTTTGGTGGGGTGCGGGTTGGATGGTCGGTTGCGCGGGCGTCGGGGCGTGCTTTTTGCCCCAGGCGGGCATGGCCATGTCGATGACGAGCAGGACGATCAGAAGTGGAAACAGACCTCGTGGCATGGGGCGACCCTCCGGGTGACCGACCGCGTCCCCTTTACAGGGGTTTCTTCGGTCGATTGCCGGCGGCGGATAAGAAACGGTTGGGCAGGGTTAAAAACTTCTGCTTTCCGGAGCCGCGCGCGGGTTAGCCTTCGAACTGGCCTTCGACGGTCAGGCGGTCGGGTGAGGCGACGAGGGTGACGCCGGTGACCTTGAGGGCGTCGAGGGGGAGGGCGAGGAGGGACTTGTTCATCCCCTCGGCCTGCAAGAGTTTAGGGCGGATGAGGCCGGCGGCGAGGTTGCCGACCATGCCTTCGCCTTCCACCGAAAGGGCCGATAGCCTGGCGACGAGGGAGCCGTCCACGTCGAGGCGGCCGCGCACGCGGACGGCGGCGGTGGGGAAAAAGCCCTTCTTGGCTTTGACCTGGATTTCCAGCGAAAGACTTCGTGGCCCTTGGCTTTGCCAGGTGACTTGCACCTCTTTCACCTGCACGCCCTGGGCGGCGGCGGCCTTGTTGGCTTCGGCGAGGGCGATGGCTTCGACGGCGGCCTTGGTGACCGAGACGCGGAGTTGGCCGTCGGTGGCGGCGGCGATGCGGAGGGCGGTCTTGCCGTTGTCGGCGGGGATGAACTCTCCGCGGCACAGGCGGGCGGAGGCGTCGATTTCGATCGGGCGGGTGGCGTCGCCGAAGGGTTGGCCGCGGAGTTGGAAGTCGGTGACCGTGAATTGGCCGACGGCGCCGCCGGTCGCGCCGTCGGACCATCGAATGGTGGGATGGTCAAGCGGCAGGCAGTCGGTGAGGTTGAGGGTCAGCTTGTTGAGCGCGGGGAAGACGCCGTCGGCGGTAACCGTGTCGGGCTTCAGTGTGATTGCCTGCGCGAGCAGGGTGCGCAGGGAGGCGGTGAAATCGTCGGTGGTGGTGGGCGGCGGGGTGGTGAGGAGGATCATCGAATCTTGTTCCTTTATGAAGACCGCTCAGAGCCTGTGAAGATTTAGAAACGCCGTTGGCGAAAAGAGCCGCTTGCGCGGCGAAACACGGGCGAGACGCCCGTGCGTGCCACCTCGTGCCACCTCAAATCTTCACAGGCTCTCAGGATAGCGATCGGCCGGCTATAATCATCCCGGCATGAGCTTGTTCGAATCGATTCATCCGTCGGCGGCGTTTGGGGCGGTGCAGCGGGACGCGCTGGTGCGACGGGTGGTCGTGAAGCGCCTTGATCGGGTGCTCTCGTTCACGCGGCTGACGATCGACGACGTGATCAACAACCCGATCGCGCGAAACGTCGTGCGGGGGTATTGGAAGCTGTCGAAGCAGGTGGATCGCAGTTCGGAGATTTCGGAGCTTGAGCGGCAGTGGAACCCGAATGGGTTGTCGTAGCGTCGCTTTGCGGGGATTTCGACTTGCCACTAAGATCGCCGGGCTCATGCCGATCTGGCTCGAAATCACGCTTTTTGCGCTGTACGTGCTGCTGGGGCCGCTGACGTGGGGGTTCATGATTTTGTCGATGTTCGAGGGGCGAAGACGGATGTCGGTACTGCTGAAAGCGCCGCCCCTGCCGACGCCGGCGCCGCGGGTGACGGTGCTCATCCCGGCGCGGAACGAGGAAGCGAACATCGAGAAATGCGTGAGCAGCGTGCTGGCGCAGGATTATCCGAACCTGCGGGTGGTGGTTGCGAACGATCGGAGCACGGACGCGACGGGGGCGATCCTGGACCGGTTCGCGGCGGGCGATTCGCGATTGTGCGTCGTGCATTGCACGGATGCGGACGTGATCGCCGGGTGGGCGGGGAAGAGCAACGCGATCCACAATGCGTACGAGAAGGGGGTTCGTGAAGGTTCCACCGGCGCATATCCCGAGGACGCGCCAGTTGCGTTTCTTCTCGGGATCGATTCGGACGTGCGGCTGACGCGGGCGGATGCGATCTCGGTGTCGGTGCGGGCGGCGCTGAAGCACAGGACGGGGATTTTCACGCTGCTGCCTGCGCTGGAGTCGCACAGCTTTTTCGAGGGGCTGGTGATTCCGCTGACGGGGATGATGTCGTCGGCGATCAACGCGGTGGCGCTGACGAACGTGGATTCGTTCAAGCGGGTCGCGTACGCGAACGGGCAGTACCTGATGATCCGGCGCGACGTGTACGACGCGATCGGCGGGCACGGGGCGGTGGGGCCGATCGTCTGCGAGGACGTGGCGCTGGCGTACGTGGTGAAGAACTCCGGGCGGCGGGTGCGGGTGGCTTGGGGGTCGGAC
>Ga0207674_10002987_pt1 | contig 20973 bp, 24 predicted proteins | sample KBSCornC72_FD_184303 | JGI IMG/M metagenome (GOLD analysis project Ga0207674, IMG submission 184303) | Corn rhizosphere microbial communities from Kellogg Biological Station, Michigan, USA - KBS Corn C7-2 (SPAdes) (version 2) | ecosystem: Host-associated > Plants > Roots > Rhizosphere > Soil ...
GGTCGGGATCATTCCGGCGGGCACCGGCAACCTCCTGGCCCGCAACCTCGACATCCCGCTCTACCTCCGGGCCGCGATCGACGTCGCGCTCACCGGCCAGGACCAGGCGATCGACCTGGTCGAGGTGTCCGGCGACGACATGGAGGACACCCACTTCATGGTGATGGCCGGCATGGGGCTCGACGCCGCGATCATGGAAGGGGTCAACGAGCAGATCAAGGCGAAGGTCGGCTGGGTGGCCTACGTGCTGTCCGCGATCAAGTCACTGATGAGCCCGGTGGTGCGGATGGAGATCTCCATCGACGACGAGGACTTCACCTCGCATCGGGCACGCACGGTGGTGGTCGGCAACGTCGGCTTCCTCCAGGCCGGGATGCCGCTGCTCCCGGATGCCGCGATCGACGACGGCCTGCTCGACGTGGTGCTGCTCTACCCCAAGCGGTTCGTGTCGTGGCTGCCGTTGGCGTTCCGGGTGCTGGCCAAGCGGCCGCGGACGGACGAGACGATCGCCCGGATGCGCGGGCGCACGATCACCATCCGGGCCGCACAGCCCACTCCACGACAGCTCGACGGCGATCCCCTCGGCGCCGGCCGCGAGCTCCGGATGACGTGTCTCCACGGCCGGGTGCTGGTGCGGGTCCCGCGATAGCGCTAGTGGGCGTGGCAGTCGCCGAACGCGGTGAACGCCTTGTCGAAGCAGACCGGTCCGAGCTCGCTGGCGACCAGCGAGGGCGGGGTGTACGCCGTACCGCCCTCCGGGTCCCAGCTGTAGACGCGGAACCGGCCCGGAGTGTCGGTGGGGACCCGCGTGTAGAGGAGCCCCGAGGCCGAGACCCACGAGGCGGCGCCGAGGGAGACCGGCCCCCGGGTGGTCAGCGGCTGGAGCCGGCCGTCCCACCGGACGAGCACCTGCCAGCCTCGCGGCGTACGTCGCAGCGTCCCGTCGGTGATGTCGCCGACCCGCACCCGCGCGCCGTCCCGCAGGGCCGGTCGACCCGACGAGAGCAGCGGCGGCAGGTCGTCCTGCGCGCCGAGCGCACGGTCGCGGCTCTCGTGATGCACCGCCGAAGTGGGCGGCGCCTGGGTGACCGGTGCCGCAGGTGACGCCGTGGCCCCACTGTGCCGAGCCCCGTGCAGGGCGAACGGGACGACGATGGCGGCACAGGCCAGCGCGACCCCGGCGATCACCGCCGATCGTCGGCCATGCTTGTCCGCGTCCCCTGGTCCGATGCCCGTACCGGGTACGTGTGTGGTGGCCATCGCGCCCCCTGATTCCCCGAGTCACCCGTCATCAGGAAGGACGTCTCGACTGCGGGCGGAGTTGCCTCCCGTCACGACCGTGGCCGAGTCGTGACCTTCGACGTGCCTTCTCGTCCCCGACGCTAGGGACGAGCGTGGGCGACCGCCTCATCCTCTTCGGGTGACAGCTGCTGCTCGCAGGTCCAGGAGGAGATGCTCTTGGCGTAGGTGCGGGCGTCGGAGCGGCCGTGGATCGAGGTCAGGACGACGCCGTTGCCGGCGTCGTCGAGCAGCGCCAGCGACCATGACAGGTGTCCGCCCATGTCGCCGAACGCGTCGTACCGGACGACGGCAAGGTGGCGGAGCGCGTCGCCGCCCTCGACCCGCAGAGCCGCGACCTCCTGCCGGAGGCCCTGCACGTCCTCGGGGAGCGCGTCCGCATCCGGCGTCTGCCGGCGCGCCGCCTGGCGGCGGAGCGCGACGACGGCGAGCCCGGCGGCCGCGAGGGCCACCACGAGCGCGGCGACGTCGAGGATCCACACGCTGAGCGAGCGTAATCGCGACCATCGCCGCCATGTGACACTGACGCGCGTGAGTATCCCCATCGCCGCGGATGCGCGACGCCGGATCGTCTACCAGGGCGAGCCGGGCTCCAACTCGCACCTCGCCTGCCAGCAGCGCTTCCCGGACCTGGAGCCGGTCGCGACGGCGAGCTTCGAGGACTGCTTCGCCGCGGTCGAGAACGGCGAGGCCGACCTCGCCATGATCCCGATCGACAACTCCGTGGCCGGCCGGGTCGCCGACATCCATCACTTCCTGCCGACCTCACCCCTGCACATCGTGGGAGAGCACTTCCTGAGGGTCCGCTTCGCGCTGCTCGGCATCCCCGGCGCGACCCTGGACGGCGTCAAGACCGTGCACAGCCACGCGCACGCGCTCGGTCAGTGCCGGCGGGTGATCCGCGAGCACGGCTTCACCCCGGTCATCTCCGGCGACACCGCCGGCGCCGCACGTGAGGTGAGGGAGGCCGACGACCCGACGCAGGCCGCGATCTCGCCGCCGCTGGCCGCCGAGATCTACGGCCTCGCGGTGCTGCTCGACGACGTCGAGGACGAGGACCACAACACCACCCGGTTCGTGGTCCTCTCCCGCGACTTCGAGCAGGCACCGCGGGGTGCCGGGCCGGTGGTGACCACGTTCGTCTTCAACGTGCGGAACCTGCCGGCCGCCCTCTACAAGGCGCTCGGCGGCTTCGCCACCAACGGCGTGAACATGACCAAGCTCGAGAGCTACATGGTCGGCGGGGAGTTCACGGCCACCCAGTTCCTGGCCGAGGTCGACGGGCACCCCGACGACCCGCCGGTACGTCGCGCGCTCGACGAGCTGGCGTTCTTCACCACCGAGGTGAAGGTGCTCGGGGTCTACCCCGCCGACCCCTTCCGCGCCGGCTGAGGCCTACGGTCGGCGCCGGCTACTGGGACTGCTCCGCGGGCGGGGACATCACCCAGAAGCTCGCACCCTGGGGGTCGGCGACCATCGCCATCCGTCCGACACCGGGCGCGTCGAAGGCGGGCGCGACCGACGCGCCGCCCAGGTCGACGACCTTGGCCACGCTGGCGTCGACGTCCTCGACGTTGAAGTACACGTTCCAGTGCGGCGGGACGCCCTCCGCCGGCGGGTTCATCGCGCCCCCGATCTGGCGGCCCTCGGTGTTGGTGAGGACGGTGTAGGTGCCCATCTCGCCGAAGTCCACGTCCTCGCTGCCCATGCCGAGCACCTCGGCGTAGAACTTCACGGCCGTCGGTACGTCGGGGGTCACGCACTCGTTCCAGGTCGGGGTGCCGGGCTCGTTGGCCCGCTGGGTGCCGATCGTGTCGCGGGCCTGCCACAGCCCGACGCGCACCCCGGTGGGGTCCTGGATCGCCGACATCCGGCCGTTGGTGTTGACGTCGAAGGGGCCGGCCTCGACCTTGCCGCCCGCGGGCTCCACCTTCGCGGTGGCGGCGTCCACGTCGTCGACCGCGAGGTACACACCCCAGAACGCCGGATGGCCCTCCATGCCCGGCATCGGGCCGCTGATCCCGCCGATCTCGTCGCCCTGGACCTTGGGGATGAAGTAGTGCCCCATCTCGCCCATGTCGTGGTCGTCGAACGACCAGCCGAACAGCCCGCCGTAGAACGTCTGGGCCGCGCCCTGGTCGGGCGTCATCAGCTCGATCCAGCTCGGTGTGCCTTGCTCGTAGTGCTCGAACCTCGTCATCGTGCAGCTCCCCTGTGGATGGGTGGGTCGACCCCGAGGACGACTCAACACCCGCCGACCCACCCAGGCAACCGATGCCGGGGTGAACGTTGCGGAAATGCCACCCGCTAGGTTCGACGGGTGGACCTGGCCGTCATCGGGATCGCGTTCGGGGCGATCTTCCTGGTCGAGCTCCCTGACAAGACGTTCATCGCCGCGCTGGTGCTGTCCACCCGCTACCGCCCGCTCGCGGTGTGGGTCGGGGTCGGCCTCGCCTTCCTGGTCCAGACCCTGATCGCGTGCACGGTCGGCGGACTCGTCACGCTCCTGCCCCACCGGATCGTCGAGATCGTGGCGGGCGTGATCTTCCTCGTCGGCGCGATCGTGCTGCTCCGCGAGGCGCCCAAGGCCGACGCCGACGAGGCCGCGACCGAGGAGGAGTACGCCGCGAAGGCGACCTCGCCGAAGGCCGGGCTGGCCGCGGTCGGTGCCAGCTTCGTGGTGCTGTTCGCGGCCGAGTGGGGCGACCTCTCACAGCTGCTCACCATCAGCCTGGTGGGCCGCTACCACGACGCGGTGTCGGTCTTCATCGGCGCCTGGGGGGCCCTGCTGGTCGTGTCGGGGCTGGCGGTCGTGGCCGGGCGCTTCCTGCTGCGGTACCTGCGGTTGTCGACGATCCACTACGTGGGATCGGCGGTCTGCTTCCTGCTCGCCGCGGTCACGGCGTACCAGGTGGTCGCGGGGTGACCCCACGTCCCGACCCCGCACTAGAGTGCGCCCCATGTCGAGCACTCCCACCCCCGGCGTCCGTCGCCCGACCGGCGCCGACTCCGAGGTCGGCCGGCTGCGGACGGTCATGCTCCACCGGCCCGGCCCCGAGCTGACGAGGCTCACCCCTCGCAACAACGACCGGCTCCTCTTCGACGGCATCCCCTGGGTGGCACGAGCCCAGGACGAGCACGACGCCTTCGCGGCGGCACTGCGCGAGCGTGGCGTCGACGTCGTCTACCTGACCGACCTCCTCACCGAGACGCTCGCCGACGCGGGCGCCCGCGATCGAGCCATCGAGACGGCCCTCGGCAGCCTGCACCTCGGCGAGACCATGCGGCGCTGGCTCGGCCCGATGCTGCACGAGTCCTCCCCCGAGGAGCTGACCTCGCACCTGACCGCCGGCGTGCGCAACGACGAGGTGCGCGGGGGGTTCGGGCTGGTCACCTCCCTGCTTCCCCACGACGACTTCCTGATCGATCCCCTGCCCAACCTGCTGTTCACCCGCGACTCGTCGGTCTGGGTCCGTGACCAGGTCACGATCACCTCGCTGGCGATGCCGGCCCGGGCCCGCGAGACGCAGCTGACCGAGCTGATCTACAGCGCCCACCCGCGCTTCGCCGACGCCCCGCGCCTGCACGGGTGGCGCAACGAGCACGTCGAGGGTGGTGACGTCCTCCTCCTGGCACCCGGTGTGCTGGCGATCGGCGTGGGCGAGCGGACGACGCCGGCGGGCGCCGAGCAGCTGGCCCGCGAGGTGTTCACCGCGGGGCTGGCCCACACCGTGCTCGCGGTGCCGATCGCGCAGGAGCGGGCGACCATGCACCTCGACACCGTGTGCACCATGGTCGACGTCGACAAGGTCGTGATGTACCCCAACGTCGCCGACACCCTCACGGCGTACGCCGTGACGATGGTCGACGGGACCGCCGGCCCCGATGATCCAGGCCTCGAGCTCCACGTGGCCGACGCCGAGCACTTCCTGGTGGCCGCCGCCAAGGCGATGGAGATCGACACCCTGCACCAGATCGACACCGGCCTGGACCCGGTGACGGCCGAGCGGGAGCAGTGGGACGACGGCAACAACACGCTCGCGCTCGCGCCCCGGGTCGCGGTGGCGTACGAGCGCAACGACGAGACGAACTCCCGGCTCGAGGAGGCCGGCATCGAGGTCGTGCGGATCGCCGGCTCGGAGCTGGGCTCGGGCCGTGGCGGTCCCCGGTGCATGAGCTGCCCGATCGAGCGCGACCCGCTGGTCTAGGACGCGGTCGGCCGAACATCCGAGGGCATGAGAAGACCCGGTCGATGTCGACGGGGGAGGCAACAACGACCGGGCCGTCCGCGACGCTAGCGAACGTCTGGATGCCGGATCAACCTCCGCGGGTGTGGTTTTTGTTCGAGGGCGGATCGTCGCAGGTCAGCGCAGGGTCACCTGCTGGGTGGCCAGCCGCGAACGCGCCTCGCGCTCGCCCGGGCTGAGGTCTGAACGATCTGCCAGCGCTTCCTCGAGACGGGTCCTGAACGCCACCGCGGGCTCCTCGAGGTCGGCCGCACCCGTGCCGGAGGGGAGGTCCCAGACGGGCGTGAGGAGCCCGTGCGCGCGGAACATCCCGACCAGCTTCGAGCCGTCGGCGACCGAGTCCTCGCCGGCGGCGTGCAGCCGCGCGAGCGCGTCGAGCAGGGCGGCCTCGTCCTGGGGCAGCACCCAGCGCAGGTGCTCCTTGCTCCCGGCGTCGACCCAGTACGCCGCGTCGACGGTGCCCAGTCGCACCGTCGGCGCGACCGCGCCGTTCGCCTGCTCCAGGGCGTCGGCCATCGCCTGGTCGCGCTCCGCGACATCGCCCAGCCACCACTCGAAGCCCTCGTGGACGGTCACGTCGAGCGGCTGGTCGGCGACGAGGTCCTGCAGCCGGGCACCCGGCCCGGGCGGGTCGACCAGGCCCACGACACCCGGCTCGTCGGCGGCCAGGGCCCGCTCCAGGACGGCTGCCAGGTCGCGGGACGGGTCACCGAAGGAGTGCCGCACCTGCAGGCCGATCCACACCTCGCCGGAGTCGCGCACCATCGCGGGCGCCGCCATCGGCAGCAGGCTGCCGAGCAGGACCGTGCGGTCGCCCACGGTCAGTGGAGCCGTCGCCGACGGCACGAACTCGCGGAGGGCCACCAGGTCCCGCTCGCCGGCCAGGCCCTGGAACGGTCGAGCCACGAAGACGCCCCCCGTGGATCCGTGGCACGCCTTGTAGCGCTTGCCCGAGCCGCACGGGCACGGCTCGCGCGGGCCGACGCCGCCCTCGGTGACGCGGTCGCGCGCCTTGGTGCGGGACTTCTTGGCCATGGTCGCGAGGCTAGACCCGTCGGCGGCACCGGACGTCAGGCGGTGGGTACGCCGTCCAGCCACCCCAGCACGGCCCGCGGCCGGTCGGTGATCACGGCGCGTACGTCGAGCGCGCGGCACAGCTCGAGCTGCTCCTCGGTGTTCACCGTCCAGACGTGCAGGTCGCGGCCGGTCCGCCTCATCTTGGCCGCGAACTTCGGGTGCTTGGTGAGCTGGTCGATGCCCGGTCCGAGGATCCAGCCATCCTCGACCATCGGCTTGAGCATCGGCCAGTGCCGCGCCTTCTCGATCAGCATCACCAGCCGCAGGCCGGGCGCCAGCTTCTGCATCCGCTGCAGCGCGACGTAGGAGAAGCTCATCACGCGTACCGGGCTGCCCTCCCCCGTCCAGCCGAAGTCGCCGAGTGCCTCGACGAGCCGCCGCTCGACCAGCCCGCCGTAGCGCGTGGGGTGCTTGGTCTCGATGGCCAGCTCGATCGGCCGGTCGGCCTCGGCGACGGTCTCCAGCAGCCGACGCAGCGTGAGCACCTTGTCGAGGTCGGGGTCGAGATCCTCCATCTCGTCGTCGAGCATCGCCCAGGGGTTCTTCCACGACGCGAACTCGAGCTGGTCGAGGTCGGCCAGCTCCATCGTCGAGACCAGCCCGCGCGAGCTCGCCGTGCGCCGGAGATCGCGGTCGTGGACGCAGACCAGGTGGCCGTCGGCGGTGAGTCGGACGTCGCACTCCAAGGCCTCGGCCCCCTCACGGATCGCCTCGAGATAGGCCCTCCGGGTGTGCTCGGCGTTCTCGAAGCTCGCGCCGCGGTGTGCGACGACCTGAGGCCTCATGCCTGCATTCTGGCTCATCCGCGCGGACGAACCCGGGCGCTCGCCGCGCGGGCGCCGTGGTGTTCACCCACTCTTCGGCGTGCGGTTGCCGCCGGGCCACGGCCTCGGCGACCACCCGTGGCCGGGCACGGGTGATCGACGTGGGCGGGCCCGACTAGCGTCGACCTCATGAGCGCGGACGTGGAGGTACGGGACAACCCCGAGCAGCGGCGGTTCGAGGCGTACGTCGACGGGAGGCTCGCCGGCTTCTCGGCGTACGACCTGACCGACGACTCGATCACGATCATGCACACGGAGGTCGACGACGCGTTCGAAGGACAGGGGGTGGGCTCCGAGCTGGCGCGGCAGATGCTCGACCTGATCCGCGCGGACGGCGATCTGTCGGTCACGGTCCTGTGCCCGTTCGTGAACGCGTGGCTGCGTCGCCATCCCGCGTACCAGGACCTGACCCGACGATGAGCAGCACGCTCAGCGACGACCTGCGCGGCTACCTCCAAGAGTCCCGCGAGGCGGTCGTGGGCTCCCTGGACGGCCTGTCCGAGTACGACGTCCGCCGGCCGCTGGTGCCGTCGGGCACCAACCTGCTGGGACTGGTCAAGCACCTCACGGGCATCGAGCTCGGCTACCTCGGCGCGTGCGTCGGCCGGCCTTCGCCGGTGACCCTGCCCTGGGAGGACGACGGCTCGGTGTGGGAGTCGGCCGACATGTGGGCGACCGCCGATCAGTCGCGGGAGTACCTCCTCGGCCTCTACCGGCGTGCCTGGCGGCACAGCGACGAGTCACTCGACTCGATCCCGCTCGAGGCTCCGGCGTCGGTCGCGTGGTGGTCCGAGGGACAGCGCGCGACCACGTTCGGGCACCTGGTCGCGCGGGTGCTGGCCGAGACCGCCCAGCACGCCGGTCACTGCGACATCGTGCGTGAGCTGATCGACGGTCGCGCGGGGCGAGACTCGTCGGGCATCGGCGACGAGCAGTGGTGGGAGTCGTACGTCGCGAGGGTCCAGGCCGCGGCCGACGCCCACCGCGAGGACGCGGCGGACACCTAGCGTCGGTGGTGGTCCACGCGGGCGCCCGCCCGTAGAACCTCGCCGCGGACCGGCGATCCGCCTCCTCGGTGCCGTCCAGCTCCTCTTCATCGTCTCGCCACGGCTGCCGGTACAGGTCTGACCCGTCCTCTGTCAGGGTGGAGTGACCACTGACTGATCGGGAGGCCGACATGGGCAGGATCCTCGTGCACGAGTTCATGAGCCTCGACGGTGTGATCGACGCGCCACTGTGGACCTTCGACTTCGGCTTCGACCCGAGGATGGGCGAGACCCTGGCGAGCGTCACCGGCAGCTGCCAGGGCATCCTGCTGGGGCGCACGACGTACCAGATGTTCGAGCCGGCGTGGTCCACGCGGACCGTCGACGACGACCCGGGCGCGCCGTTCTTCAACGACACCATGAAGTACGTCGTGTCCGGCACCCTCACCGAGGCCACCTGGCGCAACAGCGAGATCATCGGCCCCTACGACCCCGACCGGATCCGAGCCTTGAAGGACGAGGTCGGTGACCTCTACGTCAGCGGCAGTGGCACGCTGGTGCGTGGCCTGGTCGCCGACGGGCTCGCCGACGAGCTGCACCTGTTCATGTATCCGGTGACCCGCGGCGGCGGTCCGCGCGTCTTCCCCGACGGGGTCACGGGGACGTTCGAGCTCGCGTCGGTCGAGCAGTACGCGAACGGGGTCGTGCACCTGCTGGCGACGCCGCGGGCCTGACCGGCCCGAGGTCATCGCGACCGCAGGAACGCTCCGAAGTGCGGGACCGTGAAGGCGATCCGTCCACGCTCGCCCGAGTAGATCAGACCCTTCTTCAACAGCGCGTCACGGGCGGGTGAGAGCGACTGGGGCCGCTTGCCCAGCACCACCGCGACCTCGGCCGTCGGCACGGACTCGATGTCGTCGAGGGCCTCTCCGCTCTCGGCCAGGGCCGAGGCGGCGTCCGCCATGGCGCGCAGGTACTCCCGCTCCCCCGGGGTCGCGCGCTCGTAGCGCGAGCCGAAGAAGCCGAGGGCCAGCTCCCGCTCGGCCTCGGGCGCCGCGACGGCGACGTCATCGGCGCCGATCGGTGACCGGGGTGCGAGGTCCCACACGGTCTTGCCGTAGGCCTGGATGAAGTACGGGTAGCCCCCGGTGGCTGCGTACAGCGCGGCCAGGGCCTCCTCGTCGTACCCCGCGTCCTCGGCCTCGGCCGGGACGCGGAGCGCGAGATCGGCGCTCTCGCGGTCGAGCCGGTCGATGCGCTGGTAGCCGAACAGGCGCTCGGAGTAGGACTTCGCGGCGGAGAGCACGGCCGGTAGGTGCGGCAGCCCCGCGCCGACCACGATCACCGGCAGTCCTGACTGGCTCATCTCGTGGCAGGCGGCGCAGAGCGCGGAGACGTCGTCGGGGGCGAGGTCCTGCATCTCGTCGACGAACACCGCGATCCCGTGGCCACGGTCCGCCGCGAGTCCCCCGACATCGGTGAACAGCTCGACGAGGTCGATCTCGATGTCGCCGGAGTCCGCCCGGCCTCGGACCGACGGCGCGTCGATGCCCGGGTGCCAACGGTCCCGGAGCCTGGCGTTCGTCCCGGCATCGCGCTCGGCGAACGACCGGACCACGCCGAGGACGTGGGTGACCGAGCCCGGGTCGGGGTGGCCGAGCTCGCGGACCGCCTGGTGGAGCGCCGAGGAGAGCGCGCGGCGCAGGCCCTGGTCGGGTCGGGCCTCGAGCTTGCCGGTGCCCCAGGCACGTCGTACGGCGGCGGACCGGAGGGCGTTCAGCAGCACGGTCTTCCCGACCCCGCGCAGGCCGGTGAGCACGATGCTCCGCTCCGGTCGACCGTGGGCGACGCGCTCGAGCACGACGTCGAAGGCCGCCAGCTGCGCGCTCCGGCCGGCCAGCTCGGGTGGCCGTTGGCCGGCGCCCGGCGCGTACGGGTTGCGGATCGGGTCCATCCTCGGACCGTATCGGTGCCTCTAGCCGATTCCGTAGATATCGGGTCCGGGCTCGTCGCCAGGTTCCCGATGCCGGTCGCGAGCCGGATCGCGTCGCCGCTCGCTCCGGACGTTCCACCCCGGCATGGCCGGGGCGGAACGCCTCACTCGCCCCGAACAGCGCGTGTCGGGGAGCCCGGGTGGTGCGGCCGGATGGTCCGGTGGGGGACGGCGGGCGCCGCTGGTCCCTTTGTCGCAGGCGCCGGTGAGCACAGGCCCTCGACGAGCCGACGAACGGGTGAACTCCGGACGAGCTCTGGTCCCGGTGGAGACCGCCGTTCCGATAGTTAGTACAGTTGAACTAATGAACTCGACCGCCTCTCCCGCCACCCTGGGCCCGCGCTACAAGTGGATCGCCCTGTCCACGACCACGCTCGGCGTCCTGATCGCGACGATCAACTCGTCGATCCTGCTGATCGCCCTGCCCGACATCTTCCGCGGCCTGAGGATCGATCCGCTCGCGCCCGGGAACTCCAGCTACCTGCTCTGGCTGATCATGGGCTACCTGGTCGTCACCGCGGTCCTGGTCGTCACGTTCGGCCGGCTCGGCGACATGTACGGCCGGGTGAGGATGTTCAACGCCGGCTTCGCGATCTTCACCGTCTTCTCGGTGGCACTCAGCGTGACCTGGCTCTCCGGTACGCAAGGCGTCGTCTGGCTGATCGTGATGCGGATCCTGCAAGGCGTCGGCGGCGCCCTGCTGATGGCCAACTCGTCGGCGATCATCACCGACGCCTTCCCGGCCGACCAGCGCGGTCTGGCCCTGGGCCTGAACATGGTGGCCGGCATCGCCGGGTCGTTCCTCGGCCTGGTGATCGGCGGGGTCCTGGCACCCGTCCACTGGCGCTTCGTGTTCCTGGTCTCGGTGCCGTTCAGCCTGTTCGGCACGGTGTGGGGCTATCTCAGGCTGCGCGACCTCAGCCCACGCCGTCACCACGTCATGGACTGGTGGGGCAACGTCACCTTCGCGCTCGGCCTGGTCGGCGTCCTGGTCGCCATCACCTATGGGATCCAGCCGTACGGCGACAGCATCATGGGCTGGACCAACCCGTGGGTCCTCGCCTCGATGATCGGCGGCCTGATCCTGCTCGGGGTCTTCTGCGTCATCGAGACGCGCATCGACCACCCCATGTTCCATCTCGACCTGTTCCGGATCCGCGCATTCACGTTCGGCAACCTGGCCAGCCTGCTGGCCGGCCTGGGTCGCGGTGGCCTGATGTTCATCCTGATCATCTGGCTGCAGGGGATCTGGCTGCCGCGACACGGGTACTCGTTCGAGTCCACCCCGTTGTGGGCGGGGATCTTCATGCTGCCGATGACGGTCGGCTTCCTGGTCGCCGGGCCGCTGTCCGGTTGGCTCTCCGACCGCTACGGCGCGCGCCCGTTCGCCACCGGCGGCATGCTGATCGCGGCGTTCAGCTTCTTCTGGTTCGCCGCGCTCCCGGTCGACTTCACCTACTGGATGTTCGCGGCCGCGCTGTTCTGCAACGGCTTCGGGATGGGACTGTTCGCCTCCCCCAACCGGGCGGCGGTGATGAACGCGCTGCCGGCCAACCGGCGCGGCGTGGGCGGCGGCATGAGCACGACGTTCCAGAACGCCTCGATGGTGCTCTCGATCGGGATCTTCTTCTCGCTGATGATCGTCGGTCTGGCCGGGTCGCTGCCCGAGACCATGCAGGCGGGCCTGACCGTGCACGGCGTACCGGCCGGGCAGGCACACGCGGTCGCCGGTCTGCCGCCGGTCGCGGTGTTGTTCGCGTCGCTGCTCGGCTACAACCCGGTACAGTCACTCCTGGGCGACCACACGCTGGCGCAGCTGCACGCCGGGGATGCGCACTACCTGACCGGCCACACGTTCTTCCCGTCGCTGATCTCCGGGCCGTTCCACGACGGCCTGATCGTCGCCTTCGCGTTCGCCATCGCGGCGTGCCTGGTCGCGGCCGCCGCGTCGTGGTTCATGGGCGAGAGGTTCGTCCATGCCGACGACCAGCACGAGACGCCGATCGACTTCGCCCAGCCCGAGGCACCGGCACCGGAGCCCGAGCCGGCCGAGCCCGAGGTGGCCCGGTCATGACCCGTCGTACGTCGCGGGAGCTGACCCGGCTGGCCGGCGAGGTGCGCACCGAGGTCAGTCGGCTCGCCTATCACCTGCGGACGCCGGCCACCAGGTCCGGCATCACCCCGACCCGGTTGACCGCCCTGTCGGCGCTGACCCGCTACCCCGACGGCGTCCGACAGGGCGACCTGGCCGAGCTGATGAACATCTCGGCCCCGAGCATGACCCGCCTCGTCGAGATCCTCGACGAGGCGGGATGGGTGGAGCGACGCCGCGACCCGGAGGACCAGCGGTGCCTGCTGATCGTGCTCTCGCCGGTCGGACAGAAGACCCTGGACACCCTGCGCGACGAGTCCGCGTCCCAGCTCAGCGAGGAGCTCGCGGACCTGACCCCGGACGAGCGCGCGACCCTGGCCGCCGCCGTACCCGTGCTGCGCAGGCTCGCGGACCGGCACCTGGACGGCTGACCTCTTCCGGGTCGTCCGCACGGCTCGGCTCAGCAGACCTCATGCCGGCGCGACCGAGCGACGGCGTACGCCGTGTCGAGCCCGGTGCGGAGCAGGGTGATCAGCTCCGGGACCTCATCGACGGTCAGCCGGAACGACCCGGTGCAGACGTTGTCGCGCCACAGCGACAGCACGACCATGTCGGTGTCGTAGTGCCACGAGACCCGCAGCGCGCGGTCGGCGCCACGCGCGTCGAGGAAGATCTCCCCGCTCGCGGGCAGCGGTCGCGCGGTGGCCATGGTCGATTCTCCCTCCCGGGCGGTGATCTGTCACCGGATGGCGGTCCGAGCCGGCGGCTAGCCTGGGGGCATGCCGGAGCTGCCCGAGGTGGAGGCGCTGGCCCTCGACCTCAAGGGCCGGCTCGACGGTCATGCCATCGCCAAGATCCATCTGGCCGCCTTCAGCGCACTGAAGACGTTCGACCCGCCCGTCCAGGCGCTCGAGGGCACGCTGGTCGACGACGTGACCCGGCACGGGAAGTTCCTCGACATCGAGGCCAGTGGCCTCCACCTCGTCCTCCACCTCGCGCGGGCCGGTTGGATCCGCTGGAAGGACGAACTGCCGACCGCGCCACCGCGACCCAACAGCAAGTCCGGTCTGGCGGTGCGCGTCGTCCTCGACGACCAGAGCGGGCTCGACGTCACCGAGGCCGGCACCAAGAAGAGCCTCGCGGCGTACGTCGTGCGCTCGCCGCAGGACGTGCCCGGCATCGCCAGCCTCGGCCCCGATCCGCTCGACGACGCGTTCACCCGCGACACCCTGGCGAACATCCTCGAGGACGCCGGTCGCTCCCAGATCAAGGGCGTGCTCCGTCACCAGGGCACCATCGCCGGCATCGGCAACGCCTACAGCGACGAGATCCTGCACGCCGCGAGGATGTCGCCGTTCAAGCCGGCCAACAGCCTGACCGCCGACGAGCTCGACCAGCTGTTCGCCGCGATCAAGGACGAGCTCGGCGACGCCGTCGAGCGGTCACGGGGTCTGGCTGCCAGCGAGCTCAAGGGCGAGAAGAAGACCAACCTGGCGGTCCACGGCCGCGCCGGCGAGAAGTGCCCGGTGTGCGGCGACGTCGTGCGCGAGGTCAGCTTCGCCGACTCCGCCCTGCAGTACTGCGCCACCTGCCAGACCGGCGGCAAGCCGCTGGCCGACCGCCGGCTGTCGCGCCTCCTCAAGTAGGGAACCGACCGGCGACATGGCACGTCCCTCTCCCGTGCGGATCCCGGCCCTCTCACTGGTCCTGCTCGCGGTGGCAGCGCCGTGGCTGAGCGCCTGTGGCGCGGGGGACGACCCGGGGACGAGCCCGCCGACCGCGACACGTTCCCAGGTCGCCGCCGGTGCGCTGCCGACGTCGTACCGCTTCGTGCTCCACGCGTCCTGCGGCGAACGCCGGCTGGCCGGCGAGTACCACCTCGTCGTTCGCGACGGTCGAGTGGTCGACGCCGGACCCACCCGACTGGTCCGGTTCACCCATCTGCGGCTCAGTGACTTCCCCACGCTCGCCGACCTGCTGGCGAAGGCCGACCACGCCGAGCCGGACGCGGTGGTCGACCTCCATGTCGACGACTCGGGGATCCCCAGCTATCTGAGCATCGACCACGACCCTGCCGCGATCGACGACGAGGAGTGCTACCGCGTCACGGGCGTCCGGCGTCTGGGCGAATGACCGGCGCACTGGTGGAATGGACCCATGGAGATCCCCACCACCCCCGTCTCGGGCGTTCCCGACCCGCTGCCCGAGGGCCTGCTGGTGCTGGACGTCCGTGAGGACGACGAGTGGCGAGCGGGCCACGTCGAGGGGTCGCTGCACGTGCCGTTGATGAAGCTGGGGGCCACGTACACCCAGCTCCCCGAGGCCGACCAGACCCTGGTCGTGTGCCGCGTCGGCAGCCGCTCGGCGTACGCCGCGGGGTTCTTGATCCAGCAGGGCATCGAGGCGGTCAACCTCGAGGGTGGTCTCGTCGAGTGGTACGCCGCGGGGCGGCCGCTGGTCACCGACGAGGACCATCCGGCCACGGTGCTCTGAGCCTAGGAGGGCGCCCCGGTCGGGAGGTGCTGGCACTCCTGGGCGTAGTAGGTGACGAAGGCGCGGACGTCGGCGGCGTCCTGGGCGTGCAGGTCCTTGACCATCTGGGTGATCTCACCCGGCTTGGTGCCTGCAGGCAGGTCGCGCAGGTGCTCCACCAGCACCTCGAACCCGCGCCGGGCACCGGCGTCGATGTCGCTCGGCGTCCCGACCCGGCTCAGCTCGTCGGCCGCCGTCTGCGGGGAGGAGTCGAGACCCAGCTCGTCGAAGGTCCGGCAGAAGTCCACCTTCGACGCCGCCGTTGCGGACGAGGAGCCGCCGTGCCCGCAGGAGGCGAGGCCTCCCGCGAGCATCAGGGCGCCCGCAGCGGCCAGGATCCGCGTCTCCGGCATGTGTCTCCTCAGCGTCCGGCGGGATCTTCCGCCACCGTGCCCTCTCCCCCGGGAGTACGCATACCGGACGCCAGACGTTCGAAGTCGACGTCGGGAGTCCGCAGCACCTCGGCCAGCAGGGCGAGGTACTCGCCGCGGGACACCTCCGAGACTCCCAGCGACGCCAGGTGCGGCGTCTGCCACTGCGTGTCGATGAGGCGGTTGCGGCCGTCGTCGAGCAGGCGCACCAGACCGAGCAGGGCGACCTTCGAGGCATCGGTCTGGTGATGGAACATCGACTCGCCGGCGAACAGGCCACCCATCGCCAGGCCGTACAGCCCGCCCACGAGGCGACCGTCGCGCCAGGTCTCGACCGAGTGCACCCAGCCGAGCTCGTGGAGCCGGAGGTACGCCGAGCGGATCTGGCCGTCGATCCAGCCGGACGGCCGGCGGGGGTCGGCGCAGGCGTCGATCACGTCGGCGCAGGCCGTGTCCACCCGGATCTCGAACCGCCGGGCCGACTTCGCCAGAGACCGGGACACGTGGAGGTCACGCGGTCGCAGCACGCCGCGACGTACCGGGCTGAACCACGCCATCGGCGCTCGTGCTCCGCCGACGGGCATCGGAAAGCTGCCCGCCCGGTACGCCGCCAGCAGCGTCCCCGGCTCGAGGTCGGCGCCCGTCGCGACCAGGTCGTCGTCGGGGTGGAAGCGCGCAGGCGGCGGGAACTCCCAGATGCTCGGGGGCGGGTCGACCGGCACGCCTCCACGGTAGGGGCTGAAACGTAGGATCGAGCCATGGCCGCCGGCACGAGCACCCATGGGACGAGCCGGCAGCCTGCCCGGCTGACCGAGCTCGCGCCCGGCCTCACCGCGGCGTTCGTCCGTGAGGCGCTGCACCGGGCGATCCACGGCGTCGGTCCACTGCCCCCCGCGTCCGCGGCCGCCGACAGGCAGCTGGCGGAGCAGCGCGGGGACGTCGACCGGGCGATCCACGAGATCATCGAGAACCACGTGCGCTACGCCGGGGCGCAGGGCTTCGTGACCAACCTCGGGGGGCTGGCGACGATGGCCTTCACCGTGCCCACCAACATCTCCGGCCTCGCGCTGGTCGAGTGCCGGATGATCGCCGGCATCGCCCACCTGCGGGGATACGACCTCACCGACCCGCGCGTACGCAACGCCGTCCTCGTCTGCCTGCTCGGTGAGGAGTCGGTGCGCGAGCTGGTGCGGGCCGAGAAGCTCCCGGCGCCACCGATGGCCCTGGCCACCGCACCCGCCCACGACCCCTCGCTCGACCAGCTCATCTCGGCGGAGGTCGCCTCCGACCTGGTCGCCAAGGTCGCCGGCAAGCGGCTCGCCGGCACGGCCGGCCGCCGCATCCCGCTGGTCGGGGGGCTGGTCGGCATGGGCGCCGACGGCTACGCGGCGTGGCGGGTCGGTCGCTACGCCGACCGCGAGCTCCTGCCCCTCGCTCGCCGGTAGGCCTTCATCATCAGCCGGCCCGTCTCACCGGACTCGAGCCGGCGGACGAACTTCTCGCGCCACCGGTACGTCGGCCTCAGGTAGGCCCTCTCCAGCAGGCGCTGGGTGTCGTGCAGCTCGCTCTGCACCTGACCGAGCTCGCGCTGCAACCGCACGTGGTCCAGCAACACGGCCTTGAGCGCATCGACCGCGGCCCCGGCCACCAGCGCCTCGTCGGGGTGGTCGGGATCGGCGTAGTCCGGCGCCGGTGGGGCGCCCCGCAGGTCGTCGAGGTCGCCGATCACGTCGTACCCACGGGCACGGATCTCGGCGATCCACGACCTCTCGAGCTCGCTCGCCCACGGATGGACGTCGGGGGGAAGGGCGAGCCGAGGCGTCCCCGTACGGCGTGACAGCGTCTCGTGCGCGACCAGCTCGCGGACCAGGGGCCGGTAGAAGGCGGGGTCGAGCTCCTCGTTGGCCGCGCGGTTGATCCGGCGGATCAGCGTGGTCTCGGCGGCGCCCAGTGAGGGGTTGACGCGCTCGCCGTCCAGCTGCAGGTCGATGCCGTCGAGCCCGAACGCCTCGACGAACCGCTTCCACAGCAGGTCGGGCGAGCCGCCGGCCGGCGGGACGGTGACGACGTGCACGTGCTCGGGCGGCAGGTCCCGACCCCAGCGGTCGAGGATGTCGGGGATCTCCTGGACACCCCAGAACCACGTGGGGATGCGGCCCTCGCGGCGCGGGTCCTGGATCCGGTCGAGGAACGCGCGGTACGACAGCGCCGCGCGGTGCTTGATGTTCTCCTGCCACTCGGCCGGGATCTGCCGCACCAGGTCGCGCACGGAGAGGACCAGGTGGATCTCGGTGTCGCGGTCGTGGCCGAGGCTCTCCAGGGCCCGGCCGACCTGCACCCGGGAGGCGGTGGCCAGGATCTCGTGGCTGACGATCGAGACGCCGGACGCGCGCCGTACCGAGCCGGCCAGCTTGTCCCAGGCGCCGATGGCCTCCGCCTCGAGCCCGCCCCACGGCATCCGCATCAGGTCCAGGGCCGCCAGGAAGTGCGCGTCGAAGCGGTCGGCGGGGTAGTGGAAGCCGTGGCGATGCAGGGTGCGGCGGTTGTGGTAGAGCACGTGCTGGAGGTACGACGTGCCGGTCTTCGGGGTGCCGACGTGGAGGTAGACCTTCTTGGTCATGTCGCCTCCCGTTCCGCCAGCGAGGTCCCGATCGGAGGACCGAGGAGCACCCTCATCGCCAGTGCGAGGACCCGCTCCTCGTCCGGCGCCTGCGCCCCGACCCGGTGGGCGGGCTCGAGGAGGGTGCCGTGGACAGCGTAGTCACCGGCGGCGAGCCGGCGACGCAGGTCGGCGGTGCGGTCGCGCAACCACGGGTCGTAGCGTTCCGGCACCCGCAGCGGCGGTCCGGGGTGAGCGGCGAGGACGGGTCGCAGGCGGTGCCACATCAGGGCGGTGCGGCGCTCCGGGGTGACCAGGGTGCCGACCACAGGGGCCGTACGACGCGCGAGCTCGATCGCGTCGGCCGAGAGCGCCCGCGGCATCGGGATCCGGCGACGCGTGACCAGCCGGGTCGCTCGTCGCGGGTCGTCGATGACGACGTGGACCCGACCGGCGCCGACCCGAGGGACCCAGGCGTCGGCGCGCGCCGCCAGGTCGATCCGGTCGGGCAGGCTCGGTCTGCTCAGCTCGGCGCGGAGCCAGTCCGGCCACGGGCGGACCCCGGCGCCGAGCGAGCGAGCGGTCCACAGGTGGACCAGCATCGACCCGAGGTCGCTCCCGGCGACCACGACGGTCGCGCGTCGTCGTCCGGGTGGCCGGCCGTCGGCGACCAACGCGTCGCGCACGGGGTTGGCGACCTCGGGATCCCCGAGGATCCGGTACCGCCGACGCCACAGCCGAGGTGTGCGCGGCTCGAGCGGATCGCCGGCGGCCACGACGTCCTCGGCGATCAGGGCAGTGGCGACCCGCACCAGCTCGTCGTCGGGCAGGTCCGCGGGGTCGACCGGCGGCGGTCCGAAGCCCGACTCGGGCAGGACCCCGACCAAGCCGAGGTCGGGGCGACCCCGCCCCGGCGCGCTGGTGCCGAGCACGCGTTCGGCCAGCTCGGGCGACGGCAGGCGCAGCCGGTTGAGGCGGCGGAGCAGCTCGAGCTGCTGGGCTCCGGGGAGGTAGCGGCCGAACTGCTCGTCGGCGCCCGCCGCGGAGGACCACGCCGCCCAGGGCGTCGTACCACCGTCGCGGAGATGGGCGACCCAGCCCCAGGCTCGGGCCTCATCGGCGCGCTCGTCCCGGTCGGAATGGTCGGACGTCGTACGGCTCACCGGCGGTAGGCCTCTCGCGCGCGGCGGAGGCGAGCCAGCATCGAGGCGTCGGGGTCCGGGCGCGAGGCCGCCTCCTCCGTCATCGCGGCGAGGGCGTCGAGCGCCGCCGCGAGCTGGGCCTTGTGGGAGACGCGGTCGGGGTGCTTGAACTTCTGGCCGTCCGGCCACGGCTCGGGAAGCAGCTCGGCCACGTCGCCGATCACGTCGACACCACTCTGCTCGAGCCACTCGACCCAGGCCTCGCCACGCTCGCGGGCCCAGCCCTGGAACTTCGGCGGGAGCAGGATCGGGCGAGAGCCGCTCCCACCGAGCGACTCGTCGGCGAGCATGCCGAGGATCAGCGAGTCGTAGCCGGGGTTGTTGCGGGTGCTGCGTCCGATCCGCTCGTTGAGGGCCCGCAGCACCTGCGTCTCGGCGCTGCCGAGGGAGGCGTTGGTGCGCTCGCTGTCCTCGGGCGCCCATGCGGGGTCGATGCCGAAGGCATGGCAGAAGCGGTGCCAGAGCAGGTCGGGCTCGGCGACCAGCGCCTCCGGCTGCGGGACCGTGACCACATGGATGTGCTCGGGCGCGAGCCCGTTGCCCCAGGTGGTCAGCACGTTCGGGAGGTCGAAGGCGCGGGCGAACCAGGGACGAGCGTTGCGGATGCGGGAGAGGTAGCGGCCGTACTTCCAGCGACGACCCTGCTTGACGCTCTCCTGCCAGCCCGCCGGGGCCTGGCGGGCGAGGTCGCGGGCGGAGTAGACGATGTGGATCTCGCTGTCCGACAGGTCGCTCTTGAGGCGGGCCACGTACTGGGGCTCGGCCGGGGCGAGGATCTCGTGGCTGATGATCGAGGCGCCGGACGCGCGCCGTACCCGGCGGACCATGGCGTCCCACGAGCCCTCCGCGTGCCCCGGCGTCCCACCCCAGTCCTGCTCCATCAGGTCGAGGGCGGCCCGGAAGTGGAACATCCCCGAGCTCATCAACGGCGCCCGCGTCGGGAGGTGGACGTCGTGCGCCGCCAGGCTCTTGACGTTCTTCCCGAGCCGGTCCTGGAGGTAGGTCGTGCCGGTCTTGGGGGCGCCCACGTGCACGTACACCCTCCGGCTCATGCCCGGATTCTGCCAGCCGGGTGGAGGCGCCCCGTCTCGATGGTCCCCATCGGACGGGGACTATCCCGAGAGGGCACGAACGACGGCAGAGGGGCTGGGGCGACCGAGGTGGCCGGCGAGCCAGGTGGAGGTCTCCACGAGCGCGGCGAGGTCGACTCCGTGGTCGATGCCGAGGCCGCCCAGGAACCAGACCAGGTCTTCGGTGGCGAGGTTGCCGGTGGCGCTCTTCGCGAAGGGGCAGCCGCCGAGACCGCCGGCGCTGGCGTCGTACGTCGTGATGCCGGAGCGCAGTCCGGCCTGGACGTTGGACAGCGCCTGGCCGTAGGTGTCGTGGAAGTGGAGCGCGAGCGCGTCCTCGTCGGTGCCGGCGTCCCGGAACGCGTCGACCAGCGCGGTGACGTGTCCGGCGGTGCCGACGCCGATGGTGTCGCCCAGGCTCAGCTGCGAGGCGCCGAGGTCGAGGAGGCGCCGCCCGACCGAGACGACCTGCGCGATCGGCACCGCGCCCTCCCACGGGTCGCCGAAGCACATCGAGACGTAGGCGCGTACGTCGAGCCCCGCGTCGCGGGCACGGCGTACGACGGGCTCGAACATCGGGAACTGCTCGTCCAGCGACCGGTTCAGGTTCTTCTGCGCGAACGTCTCGGTGGCGCTGCCGAAGATCGCGACGTGCCGGCAGCCGAGCTCCAGGGCCCGGTC
>Ga0207674_10002988_pt1 | contig 20973 bp, 18 predicted proteins | sample KBSCornC72_FD_184303 | JGI IMG/M metagenome (GOLD analysis project Ga0207674, IMG submission 184303) | Corn rhizosphere microbial communities from Kellogg Biological Station, Michigan, USA - KBS Corn C7-2 (SPAdes) (version 2) | ecosystem: Host-associated > Plants > Roots > Rhizosphere > Soil ...
AACAGTATCGTTCATAGAGGTCAGGCTCTGGTTGCCCACTGTCCAGTCGTGCAGGTCGACGCTATAATCAACGTCATCATGGTAGACGGGATTCAATGGATCGACAATGATCAATCCAAAGAGGCCAGCGGTTGTCTCCTCATAGCTGAACTGATGCGAATGGTACCAGTAGGTTCCTGCATCTTTCGCGATGAAGCGGTAGGTAAAAGAACCGCCGGGCTTAACGGCGTCCTGCGTTACTCCGGCTACACCGTCTGAGGAGTTCGCAAGATCTATGCCATGCCAGTGAATGGTCACGCCGAATGGAAGGTGATTCACGAGAGTAACGACTACCAGATCTCCCTGGGTGACGCGGATCGTGGGGCCTGGAATGGTTCCGTCATAGGTCCAGGTATTAATTGTCGTCCCATTTTTGAGTGTGACACTACCTTTCTCAGCAACAACCGTGAAATGTTTCACTTGCGGAGCGGTCTCAGGAGCCTGCAAAGTTGTAATGGATGTGCCTTGCCCTCCCGCCATATTCATGCTCTTCGGAACTCCTTTCCCGCTCGGCATTGGTGGAGCGGGTATCTGAAAAGACGTGGGGGCAGAATTACTGGCGGCGTTTGGCGGCGCAGCGATTTGCGCGGTGGAGGACTGTGGACTACAGCCTGCAAGGAACACGCTAATACTCATCAGGATACATAACGCCAAAAAGCGAGGTGAGCTTTTTGGTGCCATGCGTGTATTTTTAAACATTCTATCTCCTCTAAGGGGAAAAGTCACTACAATAAGAAAAGCCTTCTATTCTTGATAGGCTTAGTCAACATTGTAGAAGGACCTTTCCGTTCAAAATATGACAAAAGTTACGAATCCAGTTAAGGTATGTTTTTGCTGAGGGGGGCTGGCGGCTTGTGAAAGGAGAGAAAAATCTCCTGTTTTCCAGGTACCGAGGTAGTTCCAGGTAGAAGGGTCAGAATCTCTCCCGTTATCACGCTGGCTCGCTCACTTCAGGCGGTGATGCCCTCCGCGAAGGAGGCCAAACGTTCCCTGTTCAGAACAACGACATGCCCGTAACGAGCGTCTATTGTTCCCGCGGTCTCTAATGATTTCAGAGACCTTCCCACCACCTCTCGTGCAGTCCCGGCCAGGGCCGCGATTTCCTGCTGGGTAAGGCGATGAGTTACGGGAAGCTTGCTTTTCCCACCTTGATGCTCCAGAAGGATTTTGGCTATCCGCGCTGTTACGTGATGTAACGAGAGGTCGGAAGCCAGGGAAACCGTCTGTCGTAAGCGACCGGCCAGGTTGCGTACGGCAACCAGGGCGACTTGAGGTCGCTTCATAATCAGCGCCAGGATTTCAGACCCGCTGATCGCATAAATGGTACTCGCTTCCACGGTAGCGAGATTGGCAGGGTTGGGTCCACCATCCAGAGCCGGAACATCGTTAAATGTACTCCCGGTTTCTATGAGGCGAAAGATCTGCTCTTTGCCTTCTGGCGAGATCCTATACGCCTTGACTAATCCAGAGCGAACGTAGTAGAGCATGCTGTTTCTGTCACCTTCAAGTGCAATGATTTCGTTATGCCCATACTGATGCTCGCTCGTGTTTGCTGCTATATATGCAAGATCTTCCTCATCAAGTGCCGTAAACAACGGTATTTGACGAAGAGATGCTCTATCGATCTTCATAGTTGTCCTTTAGAGATACTTCGTAGCTCAGGCTTCGTGAGAGTTGAAGGAGGTGATCTTTGCTGACTCCACTCTCGGAGGCATGAGGATACTCCCTGCCCGGCAGTGTAGTGAAAAATATGAGGGGAGAATGTAATCATAGTCACTTTTCCCTTCAGTATTTCCTGCATCTTTTGCTGAAAGGCCCACTTTTCCGCCATTTCCCAATTGAGATATTCGTCACATTAAAGCGTCGTTTTACGATGCATTATCTGTTGTGTAAAGACAAACCCGATAGCTGTTAAAGATCCTTCGTCGGTTAATACGAACTCTCCAGGGATAAGGAAGACCCTGCCGCGGCACCGGAAATAGATGAGTACGGCGAAGATCAAGGGACCTTCTGAATACTCACAGCAAGAGGACCTTCTATCGGTAGATTTTCATTCTTCACGAAGAAAGTTGGAAAAATATGAGTCAATCATCACAAGATAAACAAAGCGCGCCTGGGGGGGCGGCGACAGATAAGCGACCGCCCCATCGTCGCCTCTCACAGAAAATCTGGAGAATCAGTGGAGGAATAGTAGCGCTCCTGGTCGTGGTCGCGGCGCTGATCGTTACCTTACATCTGAGGGCAGACGCAACGACGAGTGCTACGCAAGCCGCGCCTGTCAAGCAGGTAGCTGTCCCGCCTTACCAATATCACGACCCGACGCTTCCCCCTGTACAGCCAGGAGATACCGTCAATGTACGCCTTGAGGTCCAGGAGGGCCTGATTTCGATTGCTCCAGGCGTTGCCTTTCACGCCTGGACATACAATGGCACTGCTCCTGGGCCAGTGATACATCTTCGGCAGGGGCAGACCGTTCATTTCACTCTCGTCAATCATGGTTCGATGCCACATGCCATCGACTTTCATGCTGCTGAAACCCCGTGGAGCCTAAATTATCAGGCGATCCCCGCGAATTCGAGCCTTTCCTTCGATTGGAAAGCCAACTATCCGGGAGTATTCCTCTACCACTGTGGCGCGACTCCGGTTCTGGCACATATGTCTCACGGCATGTACGGCATCGTCGTGGTGGACCCAGCCGCTGGCTATCCCTATCCTGCTGCGGTTCAGTATGCCATTGTGCAAAGTGAATTCTATACGCAGCGCCAGCCTGACGGCTCATATGTAGACGACGACAATTCAGCGCTCAATGATGCAAGCCCTAACTACGTCACTTTCAATGGGTACAGCGATCAGTATGTGCAACACCCGCTGGTGGCGAAAGTTGGCCAACGCATCAGGATCTTTATTGGGAACCCAGGGGTTAACCATGTCTCGGCGATCCATATCATCGGGGCGATCATCAAGGATGTCTATACGGATGGGAACCCGGACAGTCACTACACCAACGCGCAAACAATCCTTATTCCGCCCGGAGGTGCGGCGGCGATCGATCTCGTCATTCCGCAGGCCGGTGAGTATCCTTTCATCACGCATATGATGTCCGATATGAGTAAGGGTGCGCTGGCGCTGATTAAGGTGACTAACTAATCAACATTTTTCAGGCAGGGCGATCCTTGCTAGAGAGGATCACCAGGGAGATATGTGCCTGTAAGCACATTTGGAGTAATATTATGAAAAAGCGATCATTTTTCACGGCCCTTCTGTTAGGTGCGATGCTTAGTTCGCTCCTTCTGATTGTGGCCGCTTGCGGCGGGAGTGGCGCTGGAGATGCTACCGTCCACCTGACCAATCAGAACTTTGCCCAATCCAGCGTTACTGTAGGTAAGGGCCATACCCTGACGCTCATTGATGATACCGCAACGGCTCACTCTATCTCAAATGGCAGTTGGGTCAATGGGAATGCCCAGCCCGCTCAAGAGCCTGGTGCGCCCACTGTGAATGCTCAGTTTAGTGGTCACGATACGCATGTCGTTGGCCCCTTTAACACAGCCGGGACGTTCCATATCTTCTGTAACATTCACCAGGGTATGAACTTAACCATCACTGTCCAGTAGGACCATTTGTTCAGGAACGTGTCTGATCCAGACCTTCACATGGGTTGCGTAAAGAGCGTGAGTCAGCCGATTTTCGCTCGAATGGACACGTTCCTCTTAAAGCCTCTCTCGCCCGCAGATTAGGCGGCGAGAGAGAGCCAACGGCGATAGGACAGAGCTATTTTCTCCGGCAAGCGTTTTGTCGTGCTGATCTCCTCTTATGTGATCCCCGTTAGCCATTGTGGGCGTCGTGGTAAGCGCCTGGCCTTGCTGTACGTGGGATAAGGTATAATGAGCCGAAGTGAGCAGTTTCGGGGTGGGCGAGGACGGTATAAAGCAGGTAACAGGTATATTTTAGCATAAGTCAAGGAGAAGGAGCATATGCCACAGGCAAAAATAGGCGTGATCGGCGGGAGCGGGCTGTATCGCATGGAGGGGATGACGGATGTTGAAGAGGTCGAGATTGAGACGCCGTTTGGCAAACCGAGCGATGCGATAACCGTTGGCAAGGTTGAGGGCGTTTCGATGGCGTTTCTGCCGCGTCACGGGCGCGGCCATCGTATCTCGCCGAGCGAAATACCCGCGCGGGCTAATATCTGGGCTTTGAAGAGCCTGGGTGTTGAATGGGTGATCTCAGTCAGCGCGGTGGGCAGCTTGCGCGAACATATCGCCCCGCGCGACCTGCTTATCCCCGATCAGCTTTTTGATCGCACAAAGAGTCGCGTCAATAGCTTCTTTGAGCGCGGCCTGGTCGTCCACTGTACCTTTGCCGAGCCATTTTGCCCAACCCTGAGCAGTTTGCTCGTTGAGGCCGCGAGCGAGCTGGGTGATGTTAATGTCCATCAAGGCGGCACGTATGTCTGCATGGAAGGGCCGCTTTTCTCGACGAAGGCGGAATCGCGAGCCTATCGAAATTGGGGTATGGATATTATTGGTATGACCGCGATCCCGGAAGCCAAACTTGCCCGCGAGGCCGAGCTATGCTACGCCACCATCGCCTGTATCACCGATTACGACTGCTGGCACGAATCCGAAGAATCGGTGACGGTCGAGATGGTGATTAACAACCTGGGCGCGAACGTGCGCAATGCTCAGCGCATCTTGCGAGCCGTCGCGCAAAAAATCCCCGTTGATCGCACCACCAACACCTGTGGATGCCCATCAGCCCTGGCCAGCGCCATCTTGACCGACCGCGAGGCCGTTCCCGCTGATGTGCGAGAGAAGTATGGGTTGCTAATCGATAAATATCTTTAATCTCTACCAACGCTTGCTCCTCTGGATTTCGCCAGAGGAGCAAGCGTTGATAATTTTTTCTACACGAGATCGACCGGAATCTCCGCGTAGCCGGTTGCGCCGTTCGGCACGGTGCCCTGTTTGACGCTGGTTTGCACCTGGCCTGTGCCGTCTGTGGCACGCGCGACCAGTGTGTAATGGCCGCGCGTGGTGGGCTGCCACTGATAACTCCAGAACACCCAGCTATCTTGCGAGAGTGGAGGCGTGAGTTGCGCGTTATGCCAGGTCGCGCCACCGTCGGTGCTGATCTCGACCTTCTGAATGCCGCGAATGCCGGAATAGGCCAGTCCACCGATTTCGAGCGTGGGCTGGAACGCGACGCGGCCACGCGGGCGATCGATACGCGAGACGGTGTGGACTTCGCCATTGTACCAACCCTGATCGGAGTAGAGGCCACCGACAAACTCATCAGCCAGTTCAATACGTGTGACCCATTTGGGATTCTCTTCCCCGAAATGGCCCGGAATCAGCACGCGCACCGGGTACCCATGCCGCATTGGTAACTCGGCCCCGTTCATGCGGAAGGCGAGCAGCGCATCTGTCTTCAGAACCTCGTCCAGTGGCTGTGTGACCGTGTAGCCATCGACGCTGGAGAAGACCACGTAGCGCGCACTGGTGTGCGCCCCGCCATGTTTGGCCAGCAGTGAGCGGAACGTCACGCCCTGCCAGATCGCGGTACTCATAAAGTGATCATTGATACCGTTGGCGATACATTCTAGCGTCACGGCGCGCGAAATCGAAGGCAGGCTGGTGAACTCCTCATAGGTATAGGTGCCGCTCTGGCCAACCAGCCCCGTCACCTCTAGCCGCCAGACATCGAGTGAAGGCGTGGGATCGATGGGATTCTGGGTCACGACATAATGCGCGTCATTGGGTGTAATCGGTGGCGTGATTTCTCCAGAGGGCGGATAATATTTCATGCCATCGTAAGCAGCGTACTCATCCTTAAACTCGCGAGCCAGCCCCAATGTGCCGCCAGCCGCGCCCAAACCGAGAATTGCTACTCCAGTACGAGCCAGCAGTGCGCGTCTGCCCTGTGCGGTTGTGCTTGTACTCGCGACCGGTTGTTTGGGCAACAGGGCGCGATAGCACCAGCCCAGGACGAGCGCGTAGATGACAAAATCGAGCAGGAGACCAAGCGCGGAAGTCAGGCGTGCCCAGAAGATCGGTAGACCCAGGAAATTCTGGCGCAATTCGGTCCAGAAGAGGATGGTTCCTACGAGGCAGAGGATTACGCCCAGGCTCAGCATAGTCAGCCATTCGCGTGTGCTCGGACGATGGCTTGTCACAGGAACGCGCAGGCGCACGAGTGCCGCGTAAAGCGGGCCGAGCAGCGTTCCGATGGCCAGCATGGCGAGCGCGGTCAGGCCGAGCGGCGCGAGCTTTGAATTCGGGCTGAAGAAAACCAGCATCGCCACAAAACGATTCGCGGGCAATTTTTTCAGGACAAAGTCGCCGAAGAGTTCGACGGGCGTGGGAATGCCCGCGTTCAGGCGCAAGATCAACATACATGTGATGCTGCTCAGGGCCGCGACGAGGCCCGCGCCGAGCGCGCAAAGCAAGGCGATAAGTGCGCGTTTTATTCTTCCCCACTCCGGTGAGGTTGGGTGCATAGTGTTTTCGGGCGTGGATGTCATTTGTTCACCGCTTCGCATACGCGGTTCCTTTCTGCCGAGAAGCAAAGAAACAAGAAAGTAAGAAGAGCAGCGCGGCCAGGCCAAGCTCGATTTCGAGTAAATCGTAGGCCGCGTGATAATACAAAGGCCAGTTTTCCGTATAGCTCAGGATAGAGATTGCCGTAAAGAGCCAGAGCGCGCCCAGAGCCGGAAGCCGCGCCAGCCACAACAGCAGCGGGCCACGTTGACCGCGTGCGGGCAGGAGCAGAGCGATCAAGGGCAGCAGCGTTGTTGTATACCAGGGAAAGACATGCGACGAGACCGCGAGGACCAGCGCGAAGAGAATCAGCGTTCCCGCTTCAATGCTGATGCGTTCGGATTGGCGCAGAATGAAGATTGCCAGTGCCGTGCCGCCGAGCAGCACAAACGCCCCCAGGTGTTCAAGCGTGAGCTTGCCCTGGAGGGTGGCATGCATATTGTGCCCAAGATTGGCAAAGGCAAGCTGGACAATACCCGCGTTTTGCCCCTGCTCGTTGGCGTATGTGCTGAAGAAACCGAAAATCTGGCCGTGCCCCTGAATAAAAAACGGCAGATAGCCCACGATAATCGTCAGCAGGCAGGTTGCGATCAGCAGCCAGTCACGTTTCCAGTCGCGCAGACGTACCACAGCTACCAGCATCACGATCGGGTAGATTTTGGTGAGCGTGCCCATGCCGATCAGGAAGCCAGTCAACACTCGCCCTCGCCAGCGCGTATCGCGCGCGGTCAGCAAGGCCAGCAGAGTGAAGGTAATGGGAAGAACATCGACGTGACCCTGCAATGCGAACTCGACAATGGGTAAAGGACACCAGGCGTAGAGCAGTACCCGTGCCGGGTCCAACCCTTTGCGGACCAGCAGGATCGCCAGCACGCCGCAACTTGTCAGATCGAAGAGTAAAAAGACGAATTTCAGGAAATACAGACTACTGGGAACAATCAGATAGCTGAGAATATACACATACTGCGCACCCGGCGGATAGAGCGAGGGTTCCGCGCGGAAGCGGCTATATGCATAGATGAAGTCGCGCAATGGCTTGAGGGCTGGCGAATCAGGAATTGCAACATATGGGCTGTAGCCGTGCAAAAAGACGCGCGCATCCCAGACGTAACGCCAGGAATCGTGCGAGAGATTTGGCGGTAAGGGCAGAAAGAGCACGCGCAAAATCACTGCTCCGAGCATAATCAACCCGATCTCGATCCAGCGCCAGCGTCCACGAGATGGCTTGCTCAGAAAAATCAGCGCGCAAGCTATGGCATAAGGGACGAAGAGAAGCGTCCAGATTTGGAGAAATGGCACGAGCGTGGCTACGTTATAGGGAGCGAGCGAAGCTGGCGCATTTGGATTTAAGGGTGTGATATGGGCCAGGATGAGCGCGATCGTTAGTGAGATTGCCAGCAGAATGCCCAGCACGAGCGCGCGGAGCCAGGGAAGGCGCGTGGTAAAATGTCTGACGGAGACATCGATAAGACGGGGCGCATCTATAACAAACATATAGCCTTAACCTTTCCAACCAGCCGCTTGCGAGAACCATCGGCTATGCACAAATAGAGATGCGGGCCAGCCTATCGAGGAGAACGTTGTGCCTGTTCGTCGCGAGATGTGTGACCCATACAGGTATGTACACGACAAGCCAGGGCCACTTTTGCAAGAAAGTTTCGCTTACTATTAAATCCATGGTTGGTGATTTTTAAGCTGATTGCGTGAGGGCCACGCTGCATAAGAGGTAATGCTCTATCCGCAGGATGCCATCACACAAGATTTTTATCCATGAAGAGGAGCAACATGTCTGAGGGGAAAATTGATTTTACCGAGCAGCAGATCGATTTTATTCAGCGCCAGCGTGTCGCGCGCCTGGCCACATCCGACGCGAGCGGGCGTCCTACGCTTGTGCCGATCTGCTATGCTTTCGACGGTCGTTATTTCTACAGTCCGCTTGACGAAAAGCCGAAAAGCGTTGACGCGCGCAAGCTCAAACGAGTGCGCAATATCGAAGCACGTCATGAAGCCGCGCTACTCATCGACCAGTACGCTGACGATTGGGCACAACTCGGCTATCTTCTCATCCATGGCCGCGCCGAGCTTGCTCAACCTGGCGACTCGCTTCACGCCATAGCTCTTCCCCTGCTCCGCGCCCGCTACGCACAATATCAGTTAATGGCGCTGGAGAACTTGCCCGTGATCGTGATTACGCCAGAGCGTGTGCGCGTGTGGGGACCTCTCTTTGCTCAAAGCTAATTTTTCATAACGAACGTCAGAGTCGCTTCGATCAAGCTCCAAATAGTCCTCAACGCTCATCTGTATTCGCTTACGCTCAGGTTGTGCAACCATAGGTGTCCTCCTCGCTTTGCTGAATGTTTCAGCTATCAGTATACCATAGCCTGAAAAGATCATCTATCTGCCTTTATAAATATATAAATTGAAATTTATGCTATTTAGAAAAAACTTACAAAATCCTGATAGGCACTTGAGATTTCCTCATTAGATTAAAGCCGGTAGACTAAAAAAAGATGAAATGTCACTCATCTTTTATCCTTATGACGAAAAGAGGCTTTGTTTTGTTATGCCAACTATGGAATTACCACCGCCCACACCTTTAGCCGATGGAGTGAGAGATGCTGACTCTCATCTTTCGCCTGGACGGAAGCGCCAGGGTAGGATACGCTGGCAATTTTTGCGCTTCGGCTTGGTCGGCTGTCTCAATACGCTGATTGATTTGCTGGTCTTGAATTGTCTGCTCTGGCTCTGGCCAACGCGGAATACCGCGACGCTGCTCTTCTACAATTCGCTGGCCTATGCCTTCGGCGCGTTCAATAGTTTTCTCTTGAATCGTTACTGGACGTTTCGACCCGAAGGGCGCGCGAATATGCGCGAAGTGGTGCGTTTCGCGTTGACCACGCTGGCCGGGATTGCCTGTAACGACCTGATTCTCTGGGGCCTGAGCAGTCTTTTGCAAACAACCCGGCTCAGTCCGTTGCTCTGGGCCAATTTCGCTAAAGTGACGGCCATTGGTGGGACACTCTTGATCTCCTACCTGGGGATGCGTCTGTGGGTTTTTGTCTCTTCACCCGATGCCTCAGAACGTTTCGGGCAAAAAGAACGGAGCAATCCTATGCGAGATACATACCATGACACGTTCACAACGCGGTCTGACTTCGCGCATGGCGAGGGCCGCATCCTGCCGCGCCTCTGGCACAAACTGGCTCTGGCAGCGGTTATGCTCATCTCGATTTTTATGAATTTCTATCAGCTTGGTCAGAACGGCTTTGGCAATCTTTTCTATGCCGCCGGAGTCAGGAGCATGACCGACAACCTGCACAATTTCTTTTTTGTCGCGTATGATCCGGGCGGTTTTGTGACTATCGATAAGCCGCCGATGGGTTTCTGGCTCCAGGCGTTGAGCGTCAAACTTCTGGGTTTTACGCCTTTTGCGATCTTCTTGCCTCAAGCGCTGGCAGGTGTGCTGGCTGTGCTGGTGCTCTTTTTCCTGGTGCGTCGTCACTTCGGCGTGGTGGCTGGCCTGCTCGCGGCGCTGGCTCTAGCGCTCAGCCCGCTCAGCGTGGTCACGGCGCGCAACAACACCATCGATTCGACGCTTGCTCTGACATTGCTGCTAGGCGCGTGGGCGATCATGCGTGCAGCCGAGACAGGCAAATGGCGCTGGCTGCTGTTAAGCGCGTTCCTGGTCGGGCTTGGCTTTAACGTCAAGATGCTTGAAGCGTACCTGGTCGTCCCTGCCTTCGGTCTGCTCTACTTGCTGGCAGCACCGCGCCGCTTGCGTGTGCGCATCGGTCAACTTCTGGTAGCTCTCCTCCTTTTGCTGGCGGTTTCGCTCTCCTGGGCGCTGGTGGTCGATCTCACACCTGCCTCTCAACGCCCTTACGTCGGGTCCAGCCAGGACAATTCAGAACTCAACCTGGCCTTTGGCTATAACGGCATCGATCGCGTGCTTGGCCGCTTCGGTTTTGGCGGAAATAGAAACGATGCTGAGAAATCGAGTGATGCTGCTCCCTCGCAGACGAAGAGCAAAAGTGCGGCTACCAATTCAAACTCTACTACGATCGTCGTACCGGATATAACGAGCGAGGTGTTGAAGGCTTTCCAGAAAAATAGAGGCAGAGGAGGTTTTGGTGCTGGCGAACCTGGCCCGTTGCGCCTCTTTACTGAACCGATGGGAGGGCAGATCTCCTGGTTGTTGCCTATCGCGCTTCTGGGCCTACTCGTGCTCGCCTGGCAACGTCGGCCACATTTCCGGCAGGATCGACAACAGCAATCGCTACTGCTCTGGGGAACGTGGGTGCTGAGCATGGGCGCATTTTTCAGCATCTCCAGCTTCTTTCACCAGTATTACATGGTAACGCTTGCCCCGGCCATCTGCGCGCTCTTCGGCATTGGTCTGGTGACAATGTGGCAGGATTATCGGCGCGCAGGCTGGCGTGGCTGGCTGCTGCCCCTGGCTCTCCTGGCGACCGCTGCCGAGCAGATTTTCTTTATTGTCAGCAATCCCTCCTGGGGCTTCTGGCTAATTCCGGTGATCGCCATTCCTTGCTTACTGGTGGCGCTGATCTTGAGCCTGGCCCGTCTGTTTGAGCGGCAAGAGTTGAACATGCGCGTACTCGTTCCAGCTTTCAGTCTGGGCGTCGCGGTTCTCCTGCTCACTCCGGCGGTCTGGGCGGCTATGCCCGGCTTGCAGAATAGCGCGAACGAGACGCCCGTTGCCGGTCCTATTCAGCGCTTCGGCTTTGGTGGCTTTGCCAACCGCACGAATACCAGCAATGCCGCGCTGATTAGTTACCTGGAGAGCCATCAGGGTGACGAGAAATACCTGGTCGCGACTCCCAGTTCGATGTCGGCAGACGGCATCATTCTCGCCACCAATCAGCCGGTCATGGCGATGGGCGGCTTTATGGGAGCCGATCCAATCCTGAAGCCTGACGAACTGGCCGAACTGGTGAACGATGGGACGGTGCGCTACTTCCTGCTCAACAATCCCGCGTCTTTCTCCTTCTTCGGTGCGAACCGTGCTACCCGATCCGGGAGCGCCCATGCTACGGAGATCACGCCACGCAGAAATGTGGGTTTCTTTGGCAGAGGTTTTCAAAACGGCCTGACCACCTGGGTGACGCAACACTGCGCAACGGTCCCGGCCAGCTCCTGGCAAGCCTCCACATCGGGCAGGGTTGGCAGCGCGACAGCATTGTATGATTGCGCGGAGAAGAAATAAAGCGCGTTTTTCAGACAGGATATAATACTAAAATCGTGCAAATCGTGAATGTAGGACGGCCCCCTCGCACGCCGCCCTACATTCACGAAATTGGCCTTTATGCGCGCTTTCTCGTTCCACTCACCATTTTTGCGACTTCACATAACGTTGCATCCTGGCTGGCGCGTAATTCGTTGGAGACACGGGCGCGTTCATTCTCGCTCCGATTCTGGCTCATCTTGAACTTGCCCTCCAGGCGCGTAATTTCGATGGCCACGCCCACGATGCCTTTCATGTTGCGTTCGACATACTCATCGGGCAGGCCGTCAAAAGGCCAGGGATTGGGGAACTGTGCCTCGTGGGTTTCTACTAGCTCCTTGAGATGCGCGTAGAGTTCGGCGTGATCGCTGATGATACGCGGGCAACCGTAGGCGTGGACGGTCGCGTAGTCCCAGGTCGGGACGCTCAATGCGACCTCGTACCAGGACGGTGAGATATAGGCGTGCGGCCCCTGGAAGATGACCAGCACCTCGCGCTCTTCCTGAAAGGTGCGCCATTGTGGATTGCCCAGCGCCAGGTGAGCGCTGAGTGTGCCATAGGGAGCTGGCTCAGGGGTATAGATCATCGGCAAGTGCGTTGCGATTGGCACACCGTCCTCTTGCGTGCTCACCAACGTGGCAAAACTATAGTCGTGCATCAATGTCTGGAGAACAGCCAGGTCGTTTTCGCTGAAGTGTTTTGGAATGTACATACTCAACCCTCGTCGCAAAAGGCTCTACGCATACTGTGTATAAGCCAATGGTAGCAGGGGCACGTTACAAACACAACAGCCAACTTCCCTCACACCGACCAGCCAGAGATTTTTCCTTGCCTATCTCACCTCTTGCTTGATATGTTATCATAGCTCTACTATGTATACGAAGCGAGAAACCTATCAATTGCCTGCCGCCGCTTATGTGCGCGGTACATTGCGAAATATCGCTGGAGAGAAAAATCCAGAACTGTTTGCTCCTGATTTAGCCGATCTTTCTGAAGATGCGCTGCAGCAATTGTTCGCGCTTGCTCAGACTCACGAGTTGCGTTTGCATCGCTTTAAGCGCACGATGGAACTGCCGCGCGTGCAGAAGATCCTGGGTATTTTGCGGGGCTTGCAGCCAGCGAATCTGCTAGATATCGGCACCGGGCGAGGCGCGTTTCTCTGGCCACTACTCGATACGTTTCCGTATCTATCTGTGACCTGTATCGACCGCCTGGATTATCGCGTTGTGGGTTTACAGGCTGTGCAAGCTGGCGGCATCTCACGCCTGGAAGCCTTACATGGAGACGTCACGGCTCTGCCTTTTGCTGATCGCAGCTTTGACGTAGTAACGATGCTTGAGGTGCTGGAGCACATTCCCGATACGCGCAAGGCACTGGCCGAAGTGTGCAGGGTTGCGCGCCGCTTCGTGCTTTTCTCGGTGCCGTCCAAGGCAGATGATAACCCGGAGCATATCCATCTCTTCGATCAACCGCAATTTCGCTCCTTGCTGAGTGAACAGGGAATCACGCGCGTCAATTTTGAGTACGTCCTCAACCATATGATCATCATTGCCAGGATTGAGCAGCTATGAACGACATTTACAAATATCCGCGTACACACCATATCGAAGGCTCAGGTATCCAGAAAGGTGATGAAGACCTGGATATTATCCCCTTGCGCAAATTTGCCGGGCGCTTTCTGATCGTGGAAGAGAAGATGGACGGTGCGAATTGCGCCGTGAGCTTCGATGAAGCTGGCCGCTTGCAATTGCAGAGTCGTGGCCATTATCTGAGCGGTGGTGAACGCGAAAGGCAATTCCATCTCTTTAAGACCTGGGCACATCGTTATACGCTGGAACTCTGGGAGGCGCTGAGCGATCGCTATATCATGTATGGTGAGTGGCTCTACGCCAAGCACACGGTTTTCTATACCGATCTCCCGCATTACTTCATGGAATTTGACATCCTCGATAAAGTCAACGGGACATTTCTCAGTACCGCGCGCCGCCAGGAATTTTTGCAGCGTCTGCCTTTCGTGGTCTCCGTCAAAGTGCTTTACACGGGGCAGGTGCAGAGTATGCAGATATTTAAAGAATTGGTCGGGCCATCGCATTTTATCAAGCAGGATCAGAAGCAGCGTTTGCGCGAACTCTGCGCTGAACGTGGTCTGGATAGCGCGCGGGCCTTGAAAGAGAGCGATACTAGCGGGTTGATGGAGGGTCTGTACATTAAAGTTGAGGAAGAGGGGATCGTTAAGGAACGCTACAAATATGTGCGTGGCGGCTTCTTGCAGGCCGTCTTCGATTCTGAGAGCCACTGGATGGACCGCCCGATCCTCCCGAATGCTCTCGCGCCTGGACGCACATTGTTTTAAGCGCAAGCTATAGCAAAGGAAGATCAAGCATGCTCATGAGAGAATTTTGTCTGGAAGAAGATTATATGGAAAAATGGCTGTGAGCGATATGCAGACATGGACGTTTCCCGGTTGTCCCGTTACGCCGGATGCGAGCCAACCAGACTGGCTCGCCTTAGAAAAGCGTTTCTCCTGGTTGCGGGCGATGGATGGGGTGCCGCAAAGCCCAATCTATCATGCTGAAGGTGATGTGTTGATTCACACACGCATGGTCACGGAAGCTATGCTGGCGTCAAAGGAGTGGCATGCACAAACACCACAGAATCAGCAGATACTCTACGCGGCTGCCATGTTGCACGATATGGGCAAACCAGCCTGTACCGTTATTGAGGGAGATGGGAGTATTACATCACGTGGGCACGCGAAGAAGGGTGAGAAGATGGCGCGCCGCCTGCTCTGGTTGGGTGAAGAACTGCCTGGCCCGGCACCATTTGCCGCGCGGGAAAATATTGCTGGATTGGTACGCTATCACGGACTACCTCTGCAATTTATCGATAAATCCGATCCGCAACGGGCGGTGATCGAGGCAAGCCAGCGTGTGCGGTTGGATCACCTGGCGCTGGTGGCCGAGGCCGATGTACGCGGGCGGATGTGTGCCGATCAGCAGGAATTGTTGGCGCGCGTGGCGCTTTTCCGTGAATTTTGCCAGGAACAGGCATGTTATACGGCTCCACGAGCCTTTGCCGACGTGTATAGCCGCTTTATCTATTTGCGGAGCGAGCGAGGCGATCCAGATTACGCGGCCTACGACGACACGCGTTGTGAGGTGGTCGTCATGGCTGGTCTGCCCGGCGCGGGCAAAGATACCTGGATACGTGAACATCTCCCAGATTGGCCGGTTGTCTCGCTGGATGGACTGCGCAAAGAACTGGGAATTAGCCCGACTGATGAGCAGGGGCAGGTTGTCCAGGCGGCGCGTGAACGGGCCAGAGAACTGCTGCGGCAGCAGCGTTCCTTTGTCTGGAATGCCACCAATATTACGCGTATGATGCGCCGCCGGGTCATCGATCTCGCCCTGGCTTACCATGCCCGCGCGCGTGTTGTGTACGTCGAAGCGCCCTTTGCTGACATCGTGAGTCGTAATCGTGCGCGCTCGGCTGCTGTGCCTGAAACGATCCTCTATCGTTTACTGGATAAGCTGGAGATGCCGTACATAGGTGAAGCTCATCAGGTCGAGCGGGTGCAGAAGGCATAAAAAAAGCAGTCACCTATGCGACTGCTCCGATAACATATACAAGTATAACATATTCTGGCCAAAAAATCCAGGTTTTTTAAGAGGAATTAAATAATCGATTGAGTTTCCGCGCAGGCAAATGGTTCCGCGCTATCATACCCTGATCCTGTCAGGAATATACCATCAGCAAAGAAAAATTGTAGTGGGGGATCTGTTGCAATGTGACAACCACAAACGAGGACAGAAGATCTTGTCAGGTGCGGCCTGCTTCTGGGAAACGGGCAGGAGACATCGGAGGAAGGAAGTCCCCGGCGTCTCCTGCGGTATTCGCGCTCAAACATTCAAGCGGACGCTGCTCTTGCCATCAGCATGCAAGTGTTAGCTGTGCTGCCAGGTAACGCTGAAGCTAGCACCGCCGCTACCCAGGCTAGAAGGCTGTGCTTTCACCGTACCGCTTGAGGACATGGTAATCTCATCTGGATTGGGATTCGAGGAGATGGAGAGACCATTGGCCGTACAATTGGTAAAGTTGACCTTGCCAAAATTGGCGAGAGGCAGCACTCCACCAGAGCCAGAGGGAGCCTCGGCAATCCATTCGGCTGAGCCAAGTTTGTCCTTGCGGGAGGTCTGGTTCGTGGTAAAGGTCCAACCCCTGGTCGCATTTGTGATTGTCAGGGTAAAGTGCCCTTGCCCGTCGGTACTGACTTTGGCGGATAGGCTATTGCCAGGAGCAACAGGATAGGTGCTTGTGGAAAGGTTTACCGGGAACTTGGGATACATTTCATACCAGGCATAATAGGTAGGTGTCCCGCTGGAGCAATCGGCATCGGTGCCGGTCTGTTCGACAGTGTTTGTGGTGTCCCCATCGATTCCCACCCAGAACGAGGAGTACGCGGTTTGCCCGGAGCTACAGGTGGCTGAGGGTTGCGTCCATGAGCCTTGTACATTGTCGAAAGTTCCACCAGTATTGGCATAGCCCGACCAGTTGGTGCTGGTGCTGTTTTTGCCGTGCACGGCATGGTGCTGGATGGAGGCATGCAACATCTGTGTTGCTGAACTTGCCATTGAGGGAGTGGAACCCCCTGCCAGCAGAACGAGAAGTGCAAGCATTCCCAGCGCTGCCAGGCCCAGGTGGCGGGTTTTGTCGAGAATTGATCGTCCTTTTCTCATGTGAACCTCCTTGTAGAACATTTGTAGAAAAATATTGAGCTAACAGAGGAAGATCTCTTCTAACTCCTTTCTCAAAAGAGTGCCTCTCGAAAGGATAATTTTAGAAAAATCTTTTTCACTGTTATGAAGAAGTGTAGCTAAAGAAACTTGTTTTCGCCTTCATGGGAACTTCCTTCCACCTTCACCACTTTTCCCTTTTCCACGCATAAAATATGGCTTTAATCCTTAGAGAAGATGTTCTTACAGAAGACGTTCTTAGAGAAGACTGACAGGGGAGCTATACATATCGAATGCCTGGCGCGTGCTGAACCTGCAAATTGCTGGTCGAGAAACAGGGCGGTAGCATCGCCATCCAGAATCATCCGGCTGGCGGCTGCGAAGTGGCCTTTTGCGTGCTGTTGGAGGTAGATCATCGTTCTCTTGATGGTTAACCAACGGTCCTCAGCATCCCATTTCGTCTGTCATATTATCGGATACATAAATATATAAACAATAAAGCGCAAATAATATATTTATGTTCGTAAATCCAGATACGATTCTTGACAAACGGAAAAAGCGATGGTATCCTTACAACAGATACCCTTATAGCCCTGGGGCGTGGAATATCGCATCTAGGCGAGCTGGCATAGGATGAATGTGCCAGCTTTTTTTATACCAATTTTTTAAATCTTGTGTAATTTATTAATAAAGAGAGATGTGCCTTATGACATCGAGCACTGTTACAGCCAAAGAGCTATTCAGCATTGTTGAGATAGTTGTTGCGCAACATAAGGGACTCCAGGTAACGATGGTTCCAGCCTTTGCCATCGCTTACCAGGGCAAGGTCATGATTACTGATAAAAGCGAGCAGCCCATGTGGTCGCACGATCGCGCGGAGGTAGAGGCATCTCTCCGCGAACTCATCGGGGAGAATGAATAAATATTACCTGAGGCAGGGATAAACTGACCAAAAAGAGATCTGAAGAGTTAATCTTCAGATCTCTGTCGTTTCTGATCCTATTGATGTGGCAATTGTTTCGTCACCCGCAACGTTTCCATCAACTGTTGAAATCCCACCTTCTCAGCTAGCGCGCGCACCGAGCGGAAGCCGTCGCCGTAGATTGGGTCGCGGGACTGTTCGAGATTGCTGGCGTGATAGCGGGCTTCGGGCGTGTTGAGGCCAGTATAGTAGCGATGTGAAAGGATCTGGCAAAAGCCCTCGGTGGCCCAGGCTGGCAGCCGATCGATGCTGTGAACGGTCAGCCAGGCGTGGCCGAGTTCGTGCAGCACAACGCCCGCGAAGAGTGTGGCAGGCATGCCTTGCAGCACGGCCACGCCCTCAACACGATTTTCCAGCACGTAGCCGCCCTGTATCTGCTGCGAGGAGAGCGTGACGCCCAGGGGATGGTTCACCGCGCCATGCAGCAGGCGTATGAGAACCGCGCGCTCGCGCAGTTCCAGGCGCAAGGGAAGCTGGTTGAAGCGGAAACCCTGTTGCGCGAGCCATTGTTTGCACTGCTGAAAGGGTGGCTGAGCTTGTTCGACCGTTTCGATCGCGGTGGCGCGGCAGACCGGGCAGCGCGTGCTCCCGTAGTCATCCCAACCATGCGTCTGCTGCTGTGGCGGGATCAGACGATTGCAGAAAGCACAGTGCGGGTATTGTCTATCGTGCTCTTCGCAATACTTGTTGCCCCAGGTATCGATCAGATGATAGCCAAGCAAAGGTTTCTGACAATAGGCACAGCGCGGCACCACGTGCTCATGAAAACAGGCATCGTGGTAAGTTTTGCCCTCGAATATGGTATATCTATCCCAGATCGGTTGTCCGCAATACTGACAGTGTGCCATCATTCAAATTCTAGTTGCTACATTCCCGTCATCCTTGCACGCGCCGATCCTGGCTTTGCATGCCTTGATGGTGCCGCTGGTTGTCGCCTGGGCGGGAAACACTCTACACAGCATAACATTCTATTTCAACTCCAGCGCTATCTCATGCCGAGTAGCTCTCTGGCAATGAGTAACTGGCGAATCTCGTTGGTGCCTGCGCCGATCTCGCCGAGTTTGGCGTTGCGCCACATGCGCTCAACCTCAAAGTCGGTCAGGTAGCCCCAGCCGCCATGAATTTGCAGGGCCTGATCAGCGGCTCGCATAGAGGCTCGTGAGGCAAAGAGCAGGGCTGACGCCGCCTCTTTGCTCACGCGCTTACCCTGTTGCGCGAGCCACATGCAGCGATGAGCCATCAGCCGCGCCGCTTCCAGATCGGTATACATATCGGCCAGTTTGGCCTGAATGAGCTGAAAATTGGCGATTGGCTGGCCGAACTGCTCGCGCTCTTTCGCGTATTTCAGCGAGATTTCCAGCGCCGCTTCGATCCCGCCGACCATGCTCACCGCGAAAAAAGCGCGTTCCAGGTCCAGTCCGCTCATCACAACCTTAAGGCCCTCGTTGACCTTGCCCAACACATTCGTCTCTGGCACAAATGCATTCTCGAAGACCAGCTCGCCGGTCGGTGAACCATGCATTCCCAGCTTCTCAAGCTTGCGCGCCACGTGATAGCCAGGCGTGGCCGTCTCGAAGATAAATGCCGTGATGCCTCGACTGCCCGCCTCCGGTTTCGTCTTCGCGTAGATGATTAGCAGATTGGCGATTGGCCCGTTGGTGATAAAGACCTTCGTGCCGTTGAGTAGATAACCGCCTTCGGTCGCGCGCGCGGTCATCTGAATGCCCATCGAGTCAGATCCCGCGTTCGGTTCGGTCAGAGCAAGCCCGCCGATCATCTCCGTACTGACCAGCCTGGGGATATATTTCGCTTTCTGTTCTTCAGTGCCGTTGCGCAAGATGTTGTGCGTGCAGAGATTTAAGTGCGCGCCGAAGGACATACCGATGCCGCCGTTGCCCCGACTGATCGCGCGCGCCACCAGCGCAGCCATCAAAAAGTCGCCGCCACTTCCACCGTACTCTTCGGGGATCGCAATCCCTGTATAGCCCTGTTCGCCCAGGCGTTTCCAGATCCAGGGAGGAAAATCATCGGTACGTTCAATCTCAGCGCTATGGGGACCAATCTCACTCTGAGCAAAAGCCAGCGCGCTTTCGTAAGCCATTTGATGCTCTTCCGGCAGTTCAAAGTCCATGCCATTCTCCTTTCTGAAGAAAGCATACAGAGAGAAACAGAGGAGGTACATCTTATAGGTAGTGTACACGTTTGAGTGGAGCGATAGCAAGCGCTCGCCGGTCAAAAACGAGAGGGCAGGGTAAACAGCCGGTTGTGCTGCTGTTTACTCTGCCCTCTCGTTTCGCTAAACAATTAGTTTGACGCGCGTTCGAGCGCGTTGGCGAAGGCGGTAATGCTTTCGAAACGCTCTTCGGGGCGTTTGGAGAGCGCGCGCAGAATCACCTTGTCAATGAAAGGATAGATCGCCCGATTGAACGAACTGGGTGCGGGCGCGGGCATGGTCAGATGCATACGCCGCATGATGGCGTCCGAGTTGCCCTGGAACGGCGCGCGCCCGGTCAGCAGTTCGTAGGCCAGAATTGCCAGCCCGTACTGATCGGACGTGAGAAATGCCTGGCTCTCCCACTGTTCAGGTGCGAAATAACGATAGGATTCACTCGTCTTGGGCAGGTTAATGGCGTCCTGCACAAACGGCAGATCAGTCAGAACAACATGCAGATCGCGCATATCGTCGGTATTGTTGACGACCAGCACATTTGTTTGCTTGAAGTTCTGATAGAGCAAGCCACGATTGTGCAGGAATTGTACCGCCTCCGCCAGTTGCAAAATGACCCGCGCAACCTCAGAGGGAGCAAAATGTCGGCTGGCTCTCTGCACCAGCCATGTTTCCAACGAACCCTCCGCGTAATGAGGCATCGTTTTATATATAAATGGGAAACCGCTGATATATGATTTGCCAATATTCATCACACGCGAGAGATGGGGGTGCTCCAGCTGGTGCAGCAGATCCAGCTCTTGCTGGAACAGGTTGTAGTCTTCCTCCAGACCCTCCATCAGATGAAATGGGATCATGTTGGTCTGGATGGTTTTCAGAACAATGTTTTGTTCGCGCAGGCGGTCGTAGGTCAGGTAGACATCGCCAATTGGGTTGCCTCCAATCAGCGATTCCAGTTGATAACGCCCGATACTCAAGCCATCCAGTGAGATTTTCTCATACTGCTTCTTGGTGAACTTCATACTTGAAGATGAAGGCAGTCTGGTAGACGGGCGCGGCGGTAGCGATGGGGTAGATGGAACGGGTGTGGAAGGTACCACCGGCATCCCTGACATCGACATTGGCCCTCCCAGTGGAGAGGGCGGACCCTGGCGTTGTCGTAACGATTGCGGAATCTGATCCGTCTGGAAGGGTGCTTGCGGACCTGGACGAAGCTCGGGAGCTGGTCCCTGGTTCGTGGGCATTCTGAAAGGTTGCTCGGCTGGTCGAGG
>Ga0207674_10002990_pt1 | contig 20963 bp, 20 predicted proteins | sample KBSCornC72_FD_184303 | JGI IMG/M metagenome (GOLD analysis project Ga0207674, IMG submission 184303) | Corn rhizosphere microbial communities from Kellogg Biological Station, Michigan, USA - KBS Corn C7-2 (SPAdes) (version 2) | ecosystem: Host-associated > Plants > Roots > Rhizosphere > Soil ...
GCACGGTCGTCCGCGTTGCGCGTGGCATCGCGCTGATGCCCGCGCCCGTTGCACGGCTCGAGCTTCGAGGCATCACCAAGCAGTATCCCGGTGTGCTGGCCAACGACCGGGTCGACATCGACGTCCTGCCGGGCGAGATTCACGCGGTGCTCGGCGAAAACGGCGCCGGCAAGTCGACGCTGATGAAGATCATCTACGGCATCGTCAAGCCGGATGCCGGGACGATCCGCTGGGAAGGCAGCGCCGTGCACATCGCCAATCCGGCGCAGGCGCGCAAGCTCGGCATCGGCATGGTGTTCCAGCACTTCTCGCTGTTCGACACGCTGACGGTTGCGGACAACATCCGGCTCGCCGTCGACGAGGCGAGTGCGAAGGACCTGCCGACGCGCATTCGCGAAGTGTCGGCGCGTTACGGACTGCCGCTCGATCCCGCCCGTCGCGTGCACACGATGTCGGTCGGCGAACGGCAGCGCGTCGAGATCGTCCGCTGCCTGCTGCAAGCGCCGCGACTGCTGATCATGGACGAGCCGACGTCGGTGTTGACGCCGCAGGCGGTGCTGCGGCTCTTCGACACGCTGAAGGCGCTCGCGGCGGAAGGCTGCAGCATCCTCTACATCAGCCACAAGCTCGACGAGATTCGCGCGATCTGTCAGCGCGCCACCGTGCTGCGCGGCGGCAAGGTCACGGGCACGTGCGACCCGCGAACCGAGACGAATGCGACGCTGGCGCGAATGATGATCGGCGGCGAGCTGCCGCGTCCGCACCATCGCGAGCAGGCGGCAGGATCGCCCGCGCTCGTCGTGGACGCCCTCGACCTCGAAGCCGACGATCCATTCGGCACGACGCTCCGCGCGATCTCCATCACCGTGCACGCCGGCGAGATCGTCGGCATCGCCGGCGTGTCGGGCAACGGCCAGAAGGAGCTTCTCGCCGCGTTGTCGGGCGAGCGCACGCTCGCGCGCGCCCAGGCAGTGACGCTCTGCGGCAAGCGCGTCGGCAAGCGGGCCGCGTATGCACGGCGCCGGCTCGGCCTTTCGTTCGTACCCGAGGAGCGGCTGGGTCGCGGTGCCGTTCCGGAGATGACGCTGGCCGACAACGCCCTCCTGACCACACGTGACGGCGCGCTCGTGTCGCATGGCTTCATTCGCAGCAAAGGCGTGCGCGCATTCGCCGCGAAGACGATCGCCCGCTACGGCGTCAAGGCGACCGGGCCGGACGCCGTCGCGCGGAGCCTTTCCGGCGGAAACCTGCAGAAGTTCATCGTCGGTCGCGAGATCAACCAGCGGCCCAAGGTCCTGATCGCGGCGCAGCCGACCTGGGGCGTCGACGTGGGCGCCGCGGCCCAGATTCGCCAGGCGCTGATCGATCTGCGCGACGGCGGTGTGGCCGTGCTCGTCATCTCCGAAGAGCTCGACGAGCTGATGGAGATCTGCGATCGCCTCGCAGTGATCGCCCAGGGTCGCCTGTCGCCGGCCAAGCCGATCCAGCACACGAGCGCCGAGGAGATCGGCATCCTGATGGCAGGTACCGGTGAAGCCAGCACCGGGGATAGCCTCGCGGCCGTGACCGAATGAGGTTCACGCTCGAGGCGCGCCCGCAGCCATCGCGTGCCGCCGTCTGGCTTGCGCCGCTGCTCGCGACGCTGGCGACGTTGATCGTCGGCTTCATCGTATTCAGGGCGTTCGGCAAGGATCCGGTTGCCGCGTTCGGCGCGTTTTTCATCCAGCCCGTGGCAACGCTCTACGGCGTGGCCGAGTTGCTGCTGAAGGCGACGCCGCTGTTGCTGATCGCAACCGGATTGGCGATCGGCTATCGCGCCAACGTGTGGAACATCGGCGCCGAAGGCCAGCTGACGATGGGGGCGATCGCCGGTGGCGGTGCAGCGCTCGCGCTCGGCGACGCCGAATGGCCGGCCGCGCTCATGCTGCCGGCGATGTTCGTCTGTGGCGCACTCGCAGGCATGCTGTGGGCGGCGATTCCCGCGTGGCTGCGAACGCGCTTCAACGCCAACGAGATCCTGACATCGCTGATGCTCGTCTACGTCGCGACGCTGTTCCTGTCGTGGCTCGTCCACGGCCCGTGGCGCGATCCGGAGGGGTACAACTTTCCGCAATCGAAACTGTTCGTCGATAGCGCCCTGCTGCCGATTCTCGTCGCGGAGACGCGACTCAATGCGGCGATACTGATTGCGCTCGCGATCACGGCCGTCGCGTGGCTCTTTGTGCGAAGGCACATCATCGGCTTCGAGATGCGTGTCGCAGGATTGGCGCCTGCCGCGGCAAATTACGCCGGCATCGACGCGAACCGCAACATCTGGCTCGGCATGCTCGCCGGTGGCGCATGCGCAGGTCTTGCCGGCGTCGGCGAAGCGGCGGGGCCGATCGGCCAACTGCTGCCGTCCATGTCACCGGGCTACGGCTTCGCGGCGATCATCGTCGCGTTCGTCGGCCGCCTCAACCCGATCGGCATCGTGTTCGCCAGTTTGCTGATGTCACTGCTGTACCTGGGTGGCGAGTCCGCGCAGGTGAACCTGGCGCTTCCGTCGGCGGTGACGGGATTGTTCCAGGGCACGTTACTGTTCTTCCTGCTGGCCGCGGACGTGTTCGTCAACTATCGCGTGCGCATCGTGCAGCCGGCGGCGGCGACGTGACGCTCCCCGTCGATACAGCGCGCGACACTCGCATCCGTGGCTGCGTCCCCGCACGCTCGGGCACGGCCTGACGGTGGATACGATCACGCAACTCGTGCTGCTGAGTCTCGCCGCGGGCACGCCGCTCGTGTTCGCAGCACTTGGCGAGCTCGTCGTCGAGAAATCCGGCGTGCTGAATCTCGGCGTCGAGGGGATGATGCTCGTGGGCGCGATCGCATCGTTCATCGTTGCGGCGCACACGCAATCGCCGTGGCTCGGCGTAGCGGCGGGCGCCCTGGCCGCGGCCGCGCTGTCGTTGATCTTCGCCGTCGTTGCGCTGTCGCTTCGAGCGAACCAGGTGGCGACCGGCCTCGCGCTGTCGCTGTTCGGTGTCGGCCTGTCGGCGTTCATCGGCCGCGACTATTCGAGCGTCGTCATCGAAGGGATCACGCCGGTATCGATGCCCGCGCTGTCGGGCATTCCCGTCGTCGGGCGGCTGCTGTTCGGCCACAATCCGCTCGTCTATTTGTCGCTTGCGCTCTTTGCTGGCGTGCAATGGTTCCTGTATCACACCCGTGCGGGCCTCGTGCTGCGCGCCGTGGGCGAGTCGCCGCAATCCGCGAACGCAATCGGCTACCGCGTGATTGCAATTCGCTACGCGGCCGTTGTCTTCGGCGGCGCGTGCGCTGGCCTCGGCGGCGCGTACCTGGCGATGGCGTACACGCCGTCCTGGGTGGAAGGCATGACAGCCGGACGCGGCTGGATCGCCCTTGCGCTCGTCGTGTTCGCGACGTGGAAGCCGTCACGCGTCGTGATCGGCGCCTACCTGTTCGGCAGCGTCACCCTCGCGCAGTTCCAGGCGCAGGCCGCCGGTGTCGCCATACCGTCCCAGCTGCTGGCGATGCTGCCGTATGTGGCGACGATCGTCGTGCTCGCGATCATCTCGCGCGACGCGACGACGATCCGCCTCAATGCGCCGGCGTCCCTCGGCAAGCCCTACCACCCGGAGTAGTGGCGCAACAACGAGCGCCAAATCGTGGCATCGCGGTAGCGCGTACAATTCCGCCCCACCCGCATTCCCGACCCCAGGAGACGACGATGGCCCGCCTCACTCGCAGAATGACGATCGCGGCGCTCGCCGCGTGCAGCGTCGCGCTCGCGCTGCCCGCCCCCGCCCAGGCGCCCGCCCCGCTGAAGATCGGTTTCATCTATGTGAGCCCGATCGGCGATGCGGGCTGGACGCACCAGCACGACATCGCGCGCCTCGCGATGGAAAAGAACCTCCCGGGGAAGGTGACGACGAAGTTCATCGAGAGCGTGCCGGAAGGTGCCGACGCCGAGCGCGTGATCCGCGAGCTCGCCCAATCGGGGCATCAGCTGATCTTCACGACTTCGTTCGGCTACATGAATCCGACGATCAAGGTCGCGCAGCAATTTCCGAACATCCACTTCGAGCATGCGACCGGGTACAAGACGGCGAAGAACGTCGGCACGTACAACGCGCGCTTCTACGAAGGGCGTTATCTGGCCGGCATCGTCGCGGGCAAGATGACGAAGACCAACGTCGCCGGCTATGTCGCCGCGTTCCCGATCCCCGAAGTGGTGATGGGCATCAACGCCTTTACGCGCGGCATGCGCAGCGTCAATCAGAAGGCCGAAGTCAAGGTCGTCTGGGTGAACTCGTGGTTCGATCCGGGTCGCGAGAGCGAGGCCGCGAACACGCTCGCAGCCCAGGGTGCGGACGTGCTGACGCACCACACCGATTCGACGGCCGTCGTGCAGGCCGCGGAGGCGAAGAAGATCTACGCAGTTGCCTACCATTCCGACATGTCGAAGTACGGTCCGAACGCGCAGATCACCGCCGTGACCCACGTCTGGGACAAGTACTACACGCGTGTCGCGCAGTCGCAAATCGACGGCAAGTGGGCGCCCGACCATATCTGGGGCGGACTGAAGGAAGGGATGATCCAGATGGGACCGTTCGGCAAGGCGGTGCCGAAGGACGTGCAGGACATGGAGAAGCAGGCGGAAGCCGACATCACGTCCGGCAAGCTGCATCCTTTCACGGGGCCGATGAAGGACAACGACGGCAAGGAACGCCTCGCGGCGGGCAAGGCAATCACCGACGAAGCGCTGTCGAAGATGGACTACTACGTCGAGGGCGTGCAGGGCAAGCTGCCGGCGGCGAAATAGCGCACCCGTCGGCGCCGACCCGCGATCAGCGGCCGACCGAACTGGCGATGGCAACGAGTCCCGCACCGGGCGTGGGCTATGGCCGAATGGCCAAAGCGCTTCATTGGCTCGTCTTCGTGCTCGTCGCGGCGCAGTTCGTCGTCGCCATTGCGATGCCGGACATCGGCCGCGGCACGAAGCCCGACACGCTGATCAACCTGCACATGACACTCGGCTTCACGATCCTTGCCGTCATCGTCATTCGCTGGCTTTGGCGAATCGGTCACCCGGTGCCGCTGGTCACCGCCGACCTGCCCGAGTGGGAGGGCAAGGTCGCGGGCGCGACGCACGCGCTGCTGTATGCGCTGCTTGTCGCGAATCCGTTTCTCGGCTGGGCCAACGCGTCGGCGCGCGACTGGGACATCGTCGTGTTCGGCCAGTCGTTGCCACATCTCGTCGCGGCGCAATCGCGGATCGGCCGACTCGCCGGCGACGTGCACGTTTATCTCGCATGGTCGCTGCTTGCGCTGGTCGGGCTGCACGTTGCCGCGGCACTGTATCACCATTTCGGCAGGCACGATCGCGTGCTGCAGCGGATGCTTCCCGGCGCCGGCCGCTGACACTCGATCGTTCGGCGCGGCGATAGCGTCGCGCCGAATGTCCCTGCGATCGCACGCTCGATGAACGCCTTCCAACCCACGCGCGCCGCAGCCGCCGCGCTCGCGGTCGCCGCAATTGCATGCTACGGGATCGCCCGTGCGGACCTGTGGGCCTATGTCGACGAGCAGGGGCGCTCGCACGTCGCCAACCGGCAGGTCGATTCGCGCTACACGCTGTTCTTCAAGGGCGAGACGTCGCTCGACGTCCCGCCGGACCTAGCCGTGGAAAGTGCACAGGCGGTGCGCGCGCTCGCCGGCACGCGACTGTACGAACGCGCGACCGACGATCGGCTCACACGTCGTTACGCAACGCTGATCGAGCAACACGCGCGCATCAACGGGCTCGATCCCAACCTCGTAAAGGCGGTCGTCGCCGTCGAGTCTGCGTTCGACCCGCACGCGCTGTCGGCCAAGGGCGCGGTCGGGTTGATGCAGGTGATCCCCGACACCGGGGAGCGCTACGGACTGGCCGGTGACGCGCGGCGATCGATCGCGCAGCTTCTGCTCGATCCGGCGACGAACCTGCGCATCGGCACGCGCTACCTGCGCGATCTCCTCGACCGGTTCGAGAACAGTCTGCCGCTCGCGCTCGCCGCCTACAACGCCGGCGAAGGCAGCGTCGCGGCGCGCGACAATACGGTGCCTCCGTTCGCGGAAACGCGCACGTTCGTGCGTCTCGTCCAGCAGGTGTACGCACTCTATCGGCCGCTCCCGGCGCCGACGCAGGTCAAGGTGCCGGGATTGTCACGCGAACGCGCGAACGCGCGAGGAACCGCTTCACGGTGACCTGCAGTCAACCGTTGCGTCGCTTCAAGAGCGCGAGCACGCGTTCGAACACGCGACCGTAGGGCGGGTAGAGCAAACGCGTCGGCGCAAAGCGCGATTGCGCGTATACGGGTTTCGCCTTCGAGAACGTGACGAATCCGTGCTCGCCGTGATACTGGCCCGACCCCGACGCGCCGACGCCGCCGAACGGCAGGCCCTCGTGCGCGAAATGCCATAGCGTGTCGTTGACCGTCACGCCACCGGCGAGCGTCTGGCGCAGCATCCGTTCGCAATGCCGGCGATCGGCGCCGAACCAGTACAGCGCAAGCGGGTGCGGACGCGCGTTGATCTTGGCGATGGCGTCATCCGGCGTCGAATAGGTTTCGATCGGCAGGAGCGGTCCGAAGATCTCTTCGCGCATGATCGCCATGTCGTCGGTGACACCTGCTACGAGCGTGGGGACGAGCCGACGCGGTGTCGTGTCGGTGCGAGCACCGGCCTCACCGAGCGGCATGATCCGCGCGCCCTTGCTGCGCGCGTCGTCGAGCAGTCCGGTGAGTCGCGCAAAGTGCCGCGCATTCACGATCGACGTGTAATCCGGATTGGTCGACACCTGCGGATAAAGATCGTGCACAGTCGCCGTGGCTGCTGCGATGAACTCGTCGAGGCGCGCGGCGGGAACAAGCGCGTAGTCCGGCGCGATGCACGTCTGCCCGGCGTTCAGCAGCTTGCCGACCATGAGCCGCGGCACGGACGACGCGAAGTCCGCGGTGGCATCGAATACTGCAGGCGATTTTCCGCCGAGTTCCAGCGTGACCGGTGTCAGGTTGGCGGCGGCCGCCTGCGCAACCTTGCGACCCACGGCCGTCGAGCCTGTGAAAAACAGGTGATCGAAAGCAAGTGCCGAGAACGCTTGCCCGATATCGGCGTCACCTTCGACGACCGCGAACTCGTCTTCACGAAAGGAGGCGGACACGAGTTCGGCTAGCAGCGACGACGTTGCCGGCGTCAACTCCGACGGCTTCAGCATCACGCGGTTGCCGGCGGCGATCGCCGCGACCGCAGGCGCCAGCGCCAACTGCACCGGGTAGTTCCACGGGCTGATGATGCCGACGACGCCGACCGGCTGATGCACGATCCGTGCGGATGCCGGCAACAGGTGCCACGGCGTCGCGACGCGGCGCGGCTTCATCCAGCGCGACAGGCGACGGATGGCGTGGCGCGCCTCGGCACCCACGATATAAAGCTCGGCAAGGCGCGTCTCGTGGGCCGACCGGTGACCGAAATCGCGCTCGATCGCCGCCACGAATCGGCTTTCGTGCTGCGTGACGATCCGCCGGAGGCGTTCGAGCCGATCACGGCGCGTGGCGACGCTCGGATAGCGCTCGGCCTCGAAAGCGCTGCGCTGGATGAGCAGCAGTCTTTCGAGCGACGCGGGGGGATTGTCAGTGACTGCGTTCATCGGCGTTGCTGTTGGCGGACCACCGCGGCGGTGCCCGCCACGATCAGCGTCGCACCGGCGAGCATCGGCAGCGTGATTGTCTCATTCAGGAACAGCCAGCCCCACAGCATGCCGAACGCCGGCATCAGGAACGTCACCGTCATCGCGCGCGTCGGGCCGACATCGGCAATCAGCCGGAAATAGAGCACGTAGGCGATTGCGCTGCAGACCAAGGCGAGCAGCAGCACGTTGACGACGATCGTCGGCGTGATCGCGCCGTGGACAGGTGCCATTACGGCGATCGGCAACAGCGCGAGGCCGCCGAGCAACTGGCTCCAGCCGGCCATCGCGATCGGCGGCAGCGCGCGGGGCCGGCGCTTGATCCAGACGCCCGCAAGTGCGTAGCACAACACGGCGCCGAGGCTCGCAACGACGGCGATCGCAAACGCCGCATCCGGCACCACCGGCCCCGCATGGCTCACCAGCAATACGCCGGCGGCCCCCGAGACAAGTCCGGCGACCTTACCGCGATCGAGGGGCTCGGCAAGCCAGATCGCCGACGCGATCGCACCGAACAGCGGCAGCCCGGAATTCAGGATGACGAGGTACGACGCGGGCAACGTGAGGGCGGCGTATGCGAACAACAGGAAAGGCAGCGCCGAGTTCAGCACGCCGACGAACAGGTACTCGCGCCAGTGCGCAGCGACGTCGACATGCCGGCGCAGTATGACGAATGCGCCCGTCAGCGCGATGCCGGCGACAAGCACGCGAGACGTCGCAACCCAGACCGGTCCGAGCACCGGCGCGAGCACGCGGACGAAGACGAATGACGCGCTCCAGATGACGGCGAGCGCAAGGAGGCGCGCGGTATCGGCAGGCCGCATGGTCCGCTCGCGTTCGGTCGCGGACCGGTGGCCCGGTGCCTCTACGCGAGCTCGAGCAACGGCTCGCGCGCGTGCCTCGCTTCAAGCGTCAGCAGCGCGCGCTTGCGGTCGAGGCCGCCGGCGTAGCCGGTCAACGCGCCGCCGCTGCCCATGATCCGATGGCATGGAATGACGATCGTCAGCGGATTGCGTCCCGTCGCAGCACCCGCCGCGCGCACCGCCGACGGACGTCCGCACCGGCGCGCCAGCTCGCCGTAGCTGATCGTCGCACCGAACGGTACGCCGCTTATCGTGCTCCACACGCCACGTTGAAACGGCGTGCCTCCAGGTGCAAGCGGCAGGTCGAATTCCGTGCGCGTTCCGGCGAAGTACTCGCGCAGTTGCGTCACGGCCTCCCGAAAGACGGGCAGCCGCGGCGAATCGCGAAACGCATCGGCATTGTCGGGATAGTATTTCTGCCCATCCAGGTAAAGACCGGCCAGCGCGTCGCCGGACGAATTCGCGACGAGAAGAATGGTGCCGAGCGGGCTCGGCGTGCGGCACGTCAGTTTCATCGAGTTCATCAGCTGTTTCTCCACAGGTGCATCACTGCATAGGCGCGCCATGGGCGCCACGTTTCACTGCGAGCGCGCGCATTGGCCGCGCGCGACTCGCCCATCGCCTTGCGAACGACGAGATCGCTATCCAGAAAGGCATCCGGCCAACCGAGCGCGCGCATCGCGACATAACCGGACGTCCACGGCCCGATGCCGGGTATCTTTTCGAGCGCGGCGCGGGTGCGTTCGACGTCCGCGCCTGCATTGAGCGTCACGTTGCCACTCGCGACGGCGCGCGCGAGCTCGGTCAGCGTCCGCGTACGCGCCGACGTCAATCCAACTGCCTGCAACTCCGCCACTGTCCGCTCCGTGAGTGCGCTCGCCGAGGGAAATGTGTGCGTCAGGCCGGCGGGCGAATCGTCCGTGGCATAACCATTCCCGAACGCGGCGACGAGCCGACCGAGCAGCGTGCGCGCACCTGCGACGCTGATCTGCTGGCCGATGACGGCACGCACGGCGAGCTCGAAGCCATCGCACGTGCCGGGAACGCGCAGGCCAGGACGCGCCTGTGCGAGTGCGCCAAGTTGTTGCGCGATGGGTTCCGGATCGCAGCCGACGTCAAACGCGTGCCGGACGCGCGAAAGCACGGCAGGGACGACGCGCGCGAGCGACGCCGAGACCGTTAGCGCGACCGCGTTACGCCGAGGCGATTTCGTCACGGAGATCCAGCCTACGCAGCGCTCCCCGCCGCGGTCGATCGCGAGCGTGCGGGCGTAGCGACTTTCGTCGACGACTTCGATGCCCGTCACGGCGCGCGCGCGCAGGAAGTCGAGCAGCGATTCCCAATCGTACGGCGGTCGGTAGGCGAGCTCGAAGCGCATCGTCGTTGGCAGCGTTGCCGGCGCGGCGTCCTTGCGCAGCCGCGATGGCGGCATCCGGTAACGCGCGCGGATCAGCGCGTTGAAGCGCCGCAGGCTGCCGAATCCGCTCGCCAGCGCGACGTCGAGAATGGGAAGCGCTGTATCGGTCAGCAGCCGCTTGGCGAGCAGCAGCCGCTGCGTTTGCGCGTATTCGATCGGCGACACGCCAAACTCCGCATCGAAGATCCGCCGCAGGTGTCGACCGGTGATGCCGATGCGCGCCGCGAGCGCCTCGATGCCGCCCTGCTCGAGCACGCCATCCTCGATCAGCGCTACCGCCGCTTTTGCAAAATTCGCGGAAGCATCGACGCTCGCGAGGCCCGGCGCGAGCTCGGGCCGGCAGCGCAGGCACGGGCGAAATCCAGCCACTTCCGCTGCGGCTGCGCTCTGATAGAAGCGGCAATTTTCGCGCTTGGGCAATCGGACGGTGCAGACGGGACGGCAATAGATTCGCGTCGAGCGCACGCCGACGAAAAAGCGTCCGTCGAAGCGCGCGTCGTGGGTCGCCAGCGCGCGGTAGCAGCTTTCGGAATCGATGAACATGACGCGAATTATGCGCGTTCTGCCGCATGGCACTCGCCGTTTCCGGACATGGGAATGGACACCCGAAATCCGCCGCGTCGCCGATCGCGCGGCTCCCGGATCGGCGCGCGACACCACGGCGCCGCGGCGACCGACCGACGACTGCCGCATAATGCTGCCCTCGCACGAACGCTGCACCCGCGCAACTGACGATCATCCGAACGGAGCTTGCCGTGTCGATTCATTCCTTGTCGCGGATCAGCGTCATCGTCGTTGCGCTGCTTGCCGCATCCATAGGCGTTCACGCGCAGGCGCCGCAGCGGGTCGTGTTCGCCACCGACTGGCTCGCGCAGGCGGAACACGGCGGGTTCTACCAGGCCGTCGCCGAAGGCACGTATGCCAAGTACGGCCTCGACGTGCAGATACGCATGGGTGGGCCGCAAGTCAACGGGCTGCAGTTGCTGGCGGCAGGACAGCTCGACGTCGCGATGGCGGACGCGCTGCAGGTAATGTCCGCAATCGAGCAGGACGTGCCGGTCGTCGCGATCGCCGCGACATTCCAGAAGAATCCGACGGTGTTGATCGCGCATCCGGGCGCCAATCGCCTGGAAGACCTGAAGGGCAAGCCGGTCGCGATCTCCGCCGCCGCCAACACGACCTTCTGGCCGTGGCTGCGACAAAAATACGGATTCACCGACAGCCAGAAGCGTCCGTACGGGTTTTCCGTGCAGCCGTTCCTGGCCGACCCCAAGCTGTCGCAGCAGGGATTCGCCACGTCCGAGCCCTTCTCGATCGAGAAAGGTGGCGTGCGGCCCGCGGTGTTCCTGCTGGCCGACTTCGGCTATCCGCCCTATTCCGAGGCACTCGTCGTCACGCGCACGACGCTCGCCGGCCGCAGGGAAACGCTCGAGCGATTCCTCCGCGCGTCGGCGGAAGGCTGGCGCAGCTATCTTGCGAATCCCGCGCCCGGCAACGCGCTGATCAAGCAAGCGAACCCGCAGATGAGCGACGAGCTCATCGCGTACGGCGTGCGCAAGATGAGCGAGTACGGCATCGTCGCCAGCGGCGATGCGCGCAAGTTCGGCCTGCTGACGATGACTGACGGCCGGTGGCAGGCAACGATCGATTTCCTCCGGTCGGTCGGCCTCGCGAAAAAAGGCGTCGATTACCAGCGCGCCTACACGCTCGATCTCGTCAAGGCCGTGCGCGTCGTTCCTTAAGCGCGCGATCGCGAGTGCCTGCGGACGCATCTCGAGTGGTCGGTCGACCGGCCATCGTCGAAGCGCGCAGTGTCTGCAAGACGTACGACACGGGAACGCGCGCGCTGGCCCAGGTCGACCTGGACATCCGCCACGGCGAGTTCCTGACGCTGGTCGGTCCGTCGGGTTGCGGCAAGTCGACGCTGCTGAGTCTCATCGCCGGTTTGTCCCGACCAACGGCCGGCCGCGTGCGCTGGTGGGGCGCCGACTTCGCGCACACCGGAGGCATGGGACGCAAAATCGGATTCGTGTTCCAGTCACCAACGCTCATGCCATGGGCGCGCGTGACAACCAACGTGCGGCTGCCGCTCGACCTCGCCGGCGCTTCGCGTCGCAACGCGGACGCTGCCGTCGCGAAAGCGCTGACGCGCGTCCACCTGACGCCGTTTGGCGATCAATTGCCGCGCCAACTCTCCGGCGGCATGCAGATGCGCGCGTCGATCGCCCGCGCGCTCGTCACCGAGCCCGACCTGCTGCTGATGGACGAGCCGTTCGGCGCACTCGACGAATTCACGCGCCAGCGCCTCGACACTGAGCTGCTCGACCTCTGGTCCGCGCAACGGATGACGATCGTGTTCGTCACGCACAGCATCCACGAGGCCGTGTTCCTGTCGAGTCGTGTTGCGGTGATGGGCGCGCATCCGGGACGCATGCTGGATTCGTGGGCGATCGACGCGCCCTACCCGCGCGAGCCGTCGTTCCGGCTCACACGAGCGTTCGCCGAGCATGCGGAACGGCTGTCAGCCTGCGTGGCGGATGCTGGCGGCGACGCACTTCCCGACGGCGACGCGCAGTGACGATGCGCGCGCACCGGGAGCGGCTGTTGAAGATCCTGGCGCCGCTCGGCGTGGCGATCGTCGCACTCTGCGCGTGGCAGGCGTTCGTCGAGCTCTGGAAGATCCCGCCGTATATCGTGCCTTCGCCCGTTCGCGTCGCGCAGACGCTCGTCGGCGATCGCGCGTTGCTGCTGGGATCGCTCGGCGTGACGATGGAGATCGCGCTGACCGCGCTGGCGCTGGCGATCCTGATCGGTGTCGCGATCGCGCTCCTGTTCGTTCAAAGCCGCTGGATCGAGATGAGCCTGTTTCCGTATGCGATCCTGCTGCAGGTGACGCCGATTGTCGCGATCGCGCCGCTGATCATCATCTGGGTGCGCGACACGCGGGTCGCGCTGATCCTGTGCGCGACCGTCGTGGCGATCTTCCCGGTCATCTCGAACACGACGCTCGGCTTGCGCAGCGTCGACCCTGGACTGCTGAACCTGTTTCGCCTGTCGCGCGCAACGCGCTGGCAGACGCTGTGGCGATTGCGGGTGCCGAGCGCGCTGCCGTATTTCTTCGGCGGACTGCGCATCGCGAGCGGCTTGGCACTCATCGGCGCAGTCGTCGCGGAATTCGTCGCCGGCACTGGCGGCCAGGGTGCCGGGCTGGCGTATCAGATCCTGCTCGCCGGCATCCAGCTCAACATACCTCGGCTGTTCGCGGCGCTGGTGCTGATCGCGGTGGCCGGCGTTGCGATGTTCGCGGCGACGGTCGCGCTGTCGCGGATCGCACTCGCACGCTGGCACGAAAGCGAGATGCGGCACGACGCGTAGCGAGCCTTTGCATATAACCCCACGCAGGTTATGCAGAGGCTCCCCTGGGCCTAAACTTGCCGGATGAGCGGCAAGCGCTGGGACGTGTTCTGTCGCGTCGTCGATAATTACGGCGACGCCGGCGTCTGCTGGCGCCTCGCGCGACAGCTTACGATCGAGCACGGCTGCGACGTCACTCTGTGGATCGATCGGCTCGAAACGCTGGCGCGCTTTCAACCCGGCATCGACGTCGAAGCCACGACGCAGTCGGTTGCGGGCATCACGATCGCACGCATTGCCGAAGACGCGGCAGCGCCGCTGCTGCCGGACGTCGTCATCGAGGCGTTCGCGTGCGGCTTGCCGCCACCCTACGTCGCGGCGATGGCGGACGCGCGGACACCTCCGTTGTGGATCGCGCTCGAGTACCTGTCGGCCGAGCCGTGGGTCGACACCGTGCATGGGCTGGCCTCCCCGCAACCGCGGCTTCCGCTCGAGCGCTACTTCTGGTTTCCAGGATTCACGCATCACACGGGCGGACTGATCCGCGAGGCGCAGCTGCTCGAGGCGCGCGCGGCGTTCGACGGAGAGCGCGCTGGCGATGGCGCGCTTCAGATCGTTCTTTTCTGCTATCCGAACCGTGCGCTGCCGGCGCTGTTCGACGCGTGGTCCGAAGGCGACGAGCGCATCCGCTGCGCGATACCCGAGGGTGTCGCCACCGGCGCACTGGATCAGTGGCTGCACGGCGATGTGCCGCACGCCGGCCAGTCGGCGGTTCGGGGCCGGCTGACGCTCGACTTGATCCCGTTCTCGACCCAGGATGCGTTCGACCGCAGGCTGTGGTCGGCCGATCTCAATTTCGTTCGTGGCGAGGACTCGTTCGTCCGCGCGCAGTGGGCCGCGCGCGCGTTCGTATGGCAGCCTTACCCGCAGATCGAGAATGCGCACCGATTGAAGCTGGATGCGTTTCTCGCGCGATACACGGCCGAGCTGCCGTCGCGGGCGAGCATCGCCATGACGGCATTCTGGAAGGCTTTCAACGATGAGGACGGACCGGCCGCGGTCGCGGCATGGCCGGCATTCCGCGCCGCGTTCGACACGCTCGGCGGCCACGGTCGCGCGTGGGGCGAAACGCTGGCCGGGCTGCCCGAACTGACCGCGGGGCTGGTGACGTTCGCCGGGCGTCAGCTATAATCATGGGTTGACCCCATTGCTCGCGGCGGCGCCCATAGCGCGCACCGCCCTCGTAGGAATCACCATGAAAATCGCTCAGGACGTCCGTGCCGGCAACGTCATCATGATCGGCAGCAACCCGATGGTCGTGCAGAAGGCCGAGTTCAGCAAATCGGGACGCAACGCTTCGGTCGTGAAGATGAAGCTGCGCAACCTGCTGTCAGGCGGCGGCACGGAGACCGTCTATCGCGCCGACGAGAAATTCGACGTCATCCAGCTCGAGCGCAAGGACGTCACGTATTCGTATTTTGCCGATCCGATGTACGTGTTCATGGACGAAGAATTCAACCAGCACGACGTCGAGAAGGAAAACATGGAAGAGGCGCTTCCTTATCTCGAGGACGGCCTCGCATGCCAGCTGACGTTCTACGAGGGCAAGGCTATCTCGGTCGAGTTGCCCACGTCCGTCGTCCGCGAGGTCGCGTACACCGAGCCGGCGGTCAAGGGCGACACGTCGGGCAAGGTCACGAAGCCCGCCAAGCTCGCAAGCGGGTTCGAAGTGCCGGTTCCACTGTTCGTGACGACCGGCGACAAGATCGAGATCGACACGCGCACCGGCGAATATCGCCGCCGCGTCTAGCGGGCCAGCAAGCGCGCTGCGGCTCAATTCGCCGCGCGCGAATCGCTGCGCGACGGGAGGCCGGCCGGACGGAACGGCGTAGTGGCTCCCCGGTCCAGCATCGCCTTGAGCGTCGCGACTTCGTCGTGCACCACTTCGAGGGCCGCGATGCGTTGCTGCATCGATTCGACAAGCGCCATCTGGCGCTGCATCGACGCGACACGCTGCTGCAGTGCCTGAATCTGCGCGTCCTTCTGCTGCACCAGGCGATGCCATTCCCTGGATCGCGGCGAGCGCGACGCCGTCGGCATCCTGGAAACCGATCGCTTTGTCGCTGTCCCCAAGCCGAATGCCGCCCCGAAGTCCTGGGCCATCGGGCCGAGATGCTCGATCTCGCGGGTGGGGTCGTCCTTCGGCTGCCAGTGGTAGACCGGCATCGCGATCACTTTCGCCAGTACGCTTTCCGGATCGACCGGACGCAGGTTGCGCTTGACGTTGCGGTCGCTGGTGCAGCTCCATCCGGCCAGGTTCTGCGTGTAGCACACCGACGTCGGCGCGCCGGTCGATGCGTTGATGCCCGTAACGAACAGCACACCGCCGATTCCCGTCGCGCGGACATTGAACGTGTTCGCGATCGAGGGACGCATGCGGACGCTTTCAGGAGTGGGTCGGGGCATTCTCGCGCCCAGGCCTCGGCAAATCCTTAAGACCGTCTAAAGATCGGCGCTGACCGTCCTTCCAGCCGACGTACGGAGAGGCGCGTCCGACCTATCGCGGCTGCGCGCGACTCGGGCCGCCGGCGCTATAGGGGCGGCGTAAACGCTGCGCGCGCTTTTTGTGCCGGCGCGCGCGTCGCGCAATCGTGCACGTGGTCGTTCACCAGGCCCATCGCCTGCATGAATGCATAGACCGTCGTCGGGCCGACGAACGTCCAGCCGCGCCGCTTCAGGTCCTTCGACAGCGCGATCGATTCCGTCGACGTCGGCATGCCCGAGAGCACCTCGCGCGTCATGCGCTTGGGCCGGCTCGAGGCGGCCGGCTCGAAGCGCCAGAAATAGGCGGCGAGCGACCCGAATTCATCGACCAACTCGAGTGCGCGCTTTGCATTGTTGCGTGCCGACTCGATCTTGCCGCGATGGCGAACGATCGCCGCGTCAGCGACCAGCCGCTCGACGTCGCGTTGCGTGAAGCGGGCGACTCGCCCGAACTCGAAATTAGCGAAGCCAGCCCGAAACGCCTGCCGCTTGCCGAGGATCGTCCGCCAGCTCAGACCCGCTTGAAATCCTTCGAGGCAGATCTTCTCGAACAGGCGCCGATCGTCGCTGACGGGGAACCCCCATTCGCGATCGTGATAATCGATGTAGATCGGATCGCCGCCGGCCCACCAGCACCGGTCGACGGCCGGCGCAGGCGAAGCGCCAGCGTCGACATCACCCGCCGGCCCACCTTCGGCGCGGGTGGTGCGGGTGCGCGTCGACGGTTTGCGGCTGCTTTTCTTCAGTGGCATCGGCGATCGCTGCGCAGGGGCCTCATCCGCTCGCATTTTCTGCGTTGGTCATGGCGAGGGCAAGCCGAAGCGCGATGCGGAGGTGCCCGCAACGCGAAGTTGGGCCCCGTTCACCGGCGACCCGACCTGCCCACCTGGCCAGTAGACTCGAGGCGCTGGCGTTCGCACCATTGGATCTCCATCTACGGAGAATTCCAATGAGCCCCGCAACTGTCCACGCACCGTTGTTGCCGCTGTCGAACGCCCTGGCCGGCGTCGTGCGCGCGGCAACCGCTTCGGTTGTCAGCGTCTACTCCCGCCGCTCGCGCGCCAGCGGATTCGTCTGGCGTCCGGGCCTGCTCGTCACCGCCAGTGACGCGCTCGCCGAAGAGGGCACGATCGAAATCGGACTTGCGGGCGGCGAACGCGTCGAAGCCATGCTGAAAGGGCGCGACCCGTCGACCGATGTCGCACTCCTCCGCGTCGATCGACCTGATTTGGGCGTCATCCCGCCGGCGGCGGACAGCGTCGACACAGGCTCGCTCGCGATGGTCGTTGGCTCAGCGGACGGCCACGCAACCGCGGCGCTCGGCATCGTTGCGCGCGTCGGCACCGACTGGCGAAGCCTGCGCGGCGGCCGGATGGGGCCCCGGATCGAGCTCGATGTTGCGATGCGTGCATCCGCGGAGGGTGGCCTCGCGCTCGACGCCGCCGGTCACGCGATCGGCATGGCCGTGTTCGGCCCCCGCAGGCGCGTGCTGGTGATTCCTGCGCAGACAATCGATCGGATCGCATCGAAGCTCGATGCCGACGGACGCATCGCGCGAGGGTATCTGGGTCTCAGCCTGCAACCGGTCAGGATCGACGCCGGCGGCGAAGGCGCGATGGTGATGGGCGTCGACGCTGCGGGACCCGGCGCGGCCGCGGGCGTGCGCCAAGGTGACATCATCGTTCGCTGGAATGGGGCGCCGCTTCGCAACACGCACGCGATCGTGCGCGAGCTCGGCGCCGACAGCGTCGGCTCCGTTGTAGAGGTGTCGGCGACACGAGCCGGTGATCCCGTCACGTTCAGCGTGACCATCGGTGCAAGGCCTGACGCTTGAGCAACGGGCGTTCGAACGATGTCGTCACGATCGCGCTGGCCGTGGACGACGCAGCACTCGCCGAGCGGATCGTCGCGCTCCTCGGCGACGTCGCCGGCATCCGGCTGGTCACGCAAGCGGGGCACGCGGATCTGGTGCTGGTCGCGCCGGCCGACGTGACTGTACCGGCGAACGTTGCGCAGCCCAACGCACTCGCCTCCGACAACGATCCGTACCTGACGCCGCGCGAACGTGACGTGCTGGGGTTGCTCGCCGAAGGTGCGTCCAACAAGACGATCGCCAGGCGACTGGGTATTTCCGTTCACACTGCCAAGTTCCACGTTGCGTCGTTGCTCGACAAGCTCGACGCCACGGGCCGCACCGACGCTGTAACGCACGCGGCGCGTCTTGGTGTGATCGACCTTTAGCACGCCGATGATCGAGCTAACCCCATGAGCGCCTATGCATTCGACCGCAGCAGCGACGAAGCGCCGCTCGACGCCTATTCGCGCGTCGTTGGACAGGTTGCGAACGACGTCGGCCACGCCGTGGTTCGCGTTGAAACGACTGGCTCGAACCGCCGCGCCGGTTTGGGGTCGGGCGTCGTCATCGCCGGCGATGGTTTGATCGTCACGAACAGCCACGTCGTCGCTGGCGCACGTCGGGTGAAAGTGACATTCTCCGACGGGCATCCGACCGAGGCCGACGTGCTCGGCGACGATCCCGATTCCGATCTCGCATTGCTCAAAGGCGATATCCCGGGTGGCGCGGTTGCCGCGACACTCGGTGATTCAAAGACATTACGACGCGGTCATCTAGTCATCGCGATCGGCAATCCGCTTGGCTTCGAGTCCACCGTCACGGCCGGTGTCGTTTCGGCGCTCGGGCGATCGCTACGCTCACGAAGCGGCCGCCTGATCGACGACGTGATTCAAACCGACGCGGCGCTGAACCCCGGCAGCTCGGGCGGACCGCTGGTGGCGTCGTCAGGCGACGTGATCGGCATCAACACGGCGATGATCGGTGGCGCACAAGGCCTGTGCTTCGCCGTGTCGAGCAACACCGCGCGCTTCGTCGTCGGCGAATTCGTCGCGCATGGCCGAGTGCGGCGCGCGCACGTCGGCATTGCCGCGCAGACGGTACCGCTGCCGAGACGAACTGCACTGGCCAACGGTGCAGGCGCGCAGGCCGTGCGCGTGGGCTCGATCGAGCGCAACATGCCGGCGGCGCGCGCGGGACTGCAGGTGGGCGATCTGATCATCGCCGTCGACGGTCAGCGCATCGTCGCTGCGGACGACCTGATCCGCCTGCTCGACACGACGCGAATCGGCCGCGCGATCGAAATAACGGTGCTGCGCAACGGAAGTCGCGAACACGTGGTGGTCGTGCCAGTCGAGCGGCCGTAGCGCTTCGATACCCGCACCTCTGCCCTCGGTCAGTTCGAGCGCTCAAGGTTCACCTGAGACGCTGACGCGCAATCCACCCGGCCGCTGTACGGTCTATCGCCCTCTCAGGCATTTCATCGCTGAGGAGCGCGGCTCGTCGTTTCGCCGTTGAACCGCGACGACGCACACTCCGACAATCAGGCCTCGCACCTCACCTGGGAGATGGATATGTGGGTAAAACTGGTGGCATTCGCAATCGTCGCCGCAGCCGCGTCGTCGCATAGCTTTGCGCAACCGGCATCGAACGACTACACGGCGCAGATTGCCTGGTGCGCGCAGGACCGAAGCCCGGCCGACTGCCCGGTCACCTATCAGACGTTACGGGCGGACGATTGTCTTAGCAGCCGCGACAACCGTTCGTGTCTCATCCGCCTGGCGAAGGAGGCGGCCGCTGCGGGCGATTGCAGCCGCGCATACAAGCTCGTCTACGCATGTCAGTGCAACAAGTCGCAGGAATCCGCTCGGGGTGCGATCACGGCCGCCGGGCCAAGCGCGGTCTGCAAGTACTTGACGGGCGGCTAGGTGTGATGCGTCAACGCGGAGGTGGTGGGTAAATCGATGCCCGCCACCATTTCAGCCCCGCTGGCCGCGTGCGCGTGATCGACCTCTAGCCATCGATCGGCTTATCGCAGGGTTTTCAACGCGCTTGCCGATCGCGACGGCGGATGACGTCATCGGCAGCCGCCAAGTCCCTGACATTCACCTCAGTCGAGCGCCGCCAGCTTCCGAAGTGGAATATTCCCGTTACGTCTGCAAGCAGCGGCATCAGGGGGTGCCGGTTCGTAACGGGGAGATTCCACGAAAGCAAAAACGCTTGGCGCAATGGTGGCGGTGGGTCTTGTGGTTGCAGCGGCTGGGTTTTTCGTCGGATCCAGCGTGAGCATCCAGAAATACCCGCACAAGGGGGACGATTGCCGTGGCACAAGATCGAGTTCGCGATCGATTCGACCACGACACACGAATTCGACACCGACGGCATCAAGTTCACGTCGTCGAATTCCACCGGCTGGTTTCCCTGCCCAGGCGCAAGGCAAGACCAAGTACAAATGCGACATCAAGGATAAGACACCTGCAGGCCTCTACAAGTATCGGATACTCATCAAGGGCCTGAGCGAAGTCGATCCTTGGGTTGTCAACTATTGATCGCGAATGGCATCGAGATGAGCAGGCGTCGAATCGCAGCGATAATTCGCACACCGGCGAACATGCGGTGGCTCAGGTGCTTCAAGAAGGAAACGGCCGCGCGACGCGGCCGTCATTCTTCGATGTGGCGGAGGTGGCGAGAGTTCGAACTCCACGGTGCATTTCACAGGTGAATGTGAAAGCTGTTGAATACCTATCCCACCCCTTACCACCACTCTTACGATCATGGCGTTTTCACACAGCCTCGGCCAATAGCGGAAGTCGGCCTGTTTCCTGAAAGCCGACGTCTGCGTGGAAGACGCGGACGACAGCTCGCGTTCGGTGGTGCTATCGGTGCGGGTCGACGGCGGTTTTATGGTCCGCAATTGCGGTAGCCGACCTGATCGAACCCCCCAACCCCTGCGAATCGGGAATGCGTGCCAGCGCGAGTTCCTCTGAACGGGTGAAATGAGTTTGAATAGCCGAATCCAACAAGTCAAGTTCGATATCCAGCGTGGCGTGGCGGTGCTCCGGCAGCGTCCGGCGGAGGTTCTCGAGCATCGCGCGCATGCGGCGCGCGACCTGGAGGTTGCCCGCGCCGGAGGCGCGAATCTCGCTGCAGGCGACTTGAACGTAGTGCTCCCAGTTTGGGGTGCGGAAGATAACGCGCGGCCGCCCG
>Ga0207674_10002991_pt1 | contig 20962 bp, 20 predicted proteins | sample KBSCornC72_FD_184303 | JGI IMG/M metagenome (GOLD analysis project Ga0207674, IMG submission 184303) | Corn rhizosphere microbial communities from Kellogg Biological Station, Michigan, USA - KBS Corn C7-2 (SPAdes) (version 2) | ecosystem: Host-associated > Plants > Roots > Rhizosphere > Soil ...
GAAAGCCGTAAATATGGGATATGGGGTCTAGATGCATCGCCTTGCGCCAATCGCGCTCGCGTTCCTGATCGTCGTCCTACCCGCCGCGGCCGCGCTCGGCGGCCTCGATCCGAGCTTCTCCGGCAACGGCTGGGTGCGGACCTACGACGTCTTCGGCTACTCGAAGCCCTACTTGCCGAAGGGAGCCGAGGACATCGCAATCCAGCCCGACGGCAAGATCCTCGCGGTCGGCGAGCTGCAGGACGGCCAGAGCCACTGGTGGTTCGGCGTCTGGCGCTGGCTCCCGAACGGCGACCTCGACCGCTCGTTCGGATCGGGCGGCTATGTCGCCAATGACCTCGGCATCTTCCCGATGCCCCATTCGGTCGCGCTCCAGGCGGACGGCAGGATCCTCGTCGGCGGTCAGATCGAGTGCCCGGGGCTCGAGCTCTGCTTCGGCATCGTCCGGTACAACGCGAACGGGTCGATGGACCCGAGCTTCGGAGCCTCGGGCGTGGCGCGGGCGACCTTTCCCGGCTCGCGGTGCGGCTGCGACCTCCACGACCTCGCCGTGCAGAGGAACGGGCGCATCGTCGCGGTCGGCTGGCGCTTCCGCGGCGGCGACGCGCAAGACGACATGCTCATGGCAGTGGCGCGCTTCCTGCCCGATGGCCGGCTCGATCCGACGTTCTCCGGAGACGGCCGTTTCTCCCGCGACTTCGGCTACGGCGACGACTTCGGCGCGGCGGTTGCCGTCCAGCCCGACGGCAGAATCGTGATCGGCGGCGTCGGGGCCCATCGCTATCGCAGCGAGGACGATTTCGTCGTCATCCGGCTGCGGCAGGACGGGAGGCTCGACCGCTCGTTTTCCGGCGACGGCGTCAAGACCGTGAACTTCCGCGGGCACAGGTACGACGACCTCTACGGCCTCGACCTGCAGCGGGACGGGCACATCGTCGCCGCCGGATCGTCGACGGCTGACTTCAAAGGCGCCGACCCACGGACCGCCGTTCTCCGTCTCACCCGCAACGGCGCGCTCGACCGGCGGTTCGCCAAGCGGCTGTTCAGGCCAGGGCCGCATGGAGGGTATGCGCGCGCAGTCCTCGCCGACTCGAGTGGCCGGGTCCTCGTCGGGGGACTGGCGTACGACAGTTCCGAGCTCGACACGTCGGCCTGGGTGCTCGTCCGGTACCGATCGAACGGTGCGCTCGACGGGTCGTTCGGCAGTGGCGGCCTCGTGCTCAGCGACTTCGGCACGGGCGCAGACTGGATCGGCGCGCTCGCCGCGCAGCGGGACGGGAAGGTCGTCGCCGGAGGCGAGGTGTACGGCGACCAGGCGCTGGCGCGCTACCTCGCCCGCTGATCTCAGGCGACCGCGACGTCGCCGCTCTTCGTGTGCCGGGTCTCCGCCATCAGAGCTCCAGCCGGCCGGCGGCCTTGAGGATGCGGAGCGCGTTGAGCGTGTTCATCTCGTGCGGCCCGCGCCCGCCCCAGTCGACGACCTCGACGTTGCTGCCCTGGGAGCCCGGCTTGCGCCACCAGGACGGGCCCTTGTGCCAGGTGCCGTCTGCACGCTGGAGGCCCTCGAGCAGGTCGAGACCGGCACCGGCGCGCGGGTCGTCCAGCTTGTCCATCCGGGACAGGATCAGGAGGGCCTGCGGCACCTCGTAGTGCCAGTACGGCGGGTAGTGCGCGACGAGCCAGTCCTCATGAATCGGCTCGCCGGTCGCGAGTCTCCGGAAGAGCTCGTGCGCCAGGAAGAGCTCGGCCGTGCGGTCGGCGCTGTCTCTTGCGGCCGTGTCTCCGGTAGCGACCCAGTACTCGTGGAGCCCCCACATCGGTGGGAGCGACTCGTTGAACGACGAGCGGTACCCGCTGGCCTTCCTGTCGCAGTTCCAACCCCCGTCGGGCCACTGCCACTCGACGAGCGAGCTCGCGAGGAGCTGCACCCTCGGGTCGTCGACCAGCCCGAGGCGGCAGCAGACCGCCAGCGCATTGCCCTCCTGCGACCCGCAGCGACGGGTCAAGCCGTTGATGACGGGGATCCGCTTGCGGTGTCCATCTCCGGTCAGCCAGACAAGCACCGGTTCCACTGCGGCGAGCAGACGGTCGTCCGGCGGCACACCGAGCTCGACGAGCGACACGAGCCGCCAATGCGCTCCGCCCCACTTCTGGTACGGGTGCCCGCCGAAGCCGCCGTCGCGTTTCTGGCCGCGCAGGAGCCCGCGGACGAGCGGCCCTGAGAAGATCTTGTCGGGATCGGGGTGCACGGCCTCGCCGAGCACGTCCCGCCGCGTCAGAAACCGGATCGCCGGCTCGTTGGAAGCGAGCAGGAAGTCGACCGCCGCGTCTCGCGCCATGACTGCCATCAGGATATGGCGATCATGCCTCGGGACCGGGAAACTGCGCTGCCCGATGGAGGCGTGGTCGCCTGGCGCGAGTGGGGCGACTCGGCGGGCGAGCCGGTTCTGTTCCTGAACGGGACGCCCGGATCGCGGCTCTTCTCCCCCGCTCCCGAGCCTCGGCTCGTCACCGTCGATCGGCCCGGGTATGGCCGCTCGACGCCGTTGGCCGTCCCCACGCTGGCCGCGTTCGCCGAGATCGTCCGACGGATTGCGGACGAAGCCGGCTGGAAGCGGTTCCCCGTCATCGGCTTCTCGGGCGGCGGGCCGTACGCCTTCGCGTGCGGCGCGTTTCTCGGCGATCTGGTCATGTCCGTCGCGGTCGTGTCCTCCTGGGGCCCGGTGGACGAGCTCGAGGCGGCCCACGCGAGCCTGACCGACGAGGAGCGTGAGGCGCTCGCCGCGGTCCGCGCCGATCCGGCCGGTGCGACGGAGCTGCTCTGGGAGCACGGCCAGTGGTACGCGGACGACCCGCTGCGCTTCCTCCGCCGCGAGCGGGAACCCGCGGACGAGGCGGTCTTCCTCGACGAGGCGTTCCGCGCGAACTTCGCGGAGTCGAACGTCGAAGGCGCACGCCAGGGTCAGGCGGGACTGGTCGCCGACTGGGTCGCCGATGCGCTTCCCTGGGGCTTCCGGCTCGCGGACATCGACGTCCCGGTCACCCTTTGGGTCGGAGCGCTCGACCCGGGCCGAGCGCCTCGCGACGCGCCCGAGATCGCCCGTCGCATCCCCTCGTGCACGGTGCACACATGCGAGGACGAGGGCCATTTCGTCCTCATCCCACGCTGGCCCGAGATCGTGGAGCGGGCGTCGGCGGGGCAAGGTTAGACTCGCGGGCGTGCCAGAAGCGCGGCTCGAGGATTCCGGCTCAGGCCTCGTACCGGCCGAAGAAGGCTGGTTCGTCGTCAACGTTCAGGACGCGGCATGGCGAACGTCGAAGTCGTTCGGCTCGGACTGCACGTTCGAGAACAAGGCGGCCGAGTTCCCGCAGCTCGGAATCAACATCAGCGTGCTCGAGCCCGGCAAGCCGAACTGCCTGTACCACTCCGAGGGCGTGCAGGAGGACTTCCTCGTGCTGTCCGGCGAGTGCACGCTGCTCGTCGACGGAGAGGAACGGCACCTGAAGGCGTGGGACTTCGTGCACGTGCCCGCCGGGACCGAGCACGTCTTCGTGGGCGCGGGCGAGGAGCCGTGCGCCGTCCTCATGACCGGTGTGCGCAAGCAGCCGGAGACGCTGCTCTATCCGAAGTCGGAGCTCGCGGCCCGCTACGGCGCGAGCGCGGAAGAGACGACGCCCGACCCGGATGTGGCGTACGCGGGGTACGAGGCGCCCGAACGCGTGCGGCCGGACTACTGGGACCGCCTGCCCTGGGTCAGGCCCGCCTGATCTCAGGCGACAGCCAGAGTCACGAGCACCGCGAAGGCGATGAACGCGAAGGGCGCCGAGACAGCGGCCAGGAACAGGCCTCGCCGTCGACGTCGGATGGCGACCACACCACCGATCGCGGCGACCAGGAACGGAATCGCTGCGAGCGACGCCCAGGGGACGATCGGCTCGACGAGCCTGGCGCAGAGGGCATCGCCGGCCGTGCCCGGGGGCATGTTGTAGGTCTCTTCCCCGCACCAGGCCTGGCCCCCGACGAGCCAGAGCACGGCCGAAGCCGGCACGGCAGCGACGACTGCGATCACCCAGAGCGCCCACGCCTTCCGCCAATCGGTCACACCGCTTTATCGGCAGGCCCGACGCGACGGTGTAGCGTCTCGCGCGTTGAGCCGGTTCGTCGTCGATTGCGACACACTGCTCCGGGTCGCTTCGGGCGAGATCGAGGTCGCTCCCGGGCACCAGCTCGTCGCGCCGACGCTCGTTCGCTCGCAGGCACTCGCCGCGCTGTACGAGTCCGCACGCCGCGGTGAGCTCTCGACCGCGGAGGGGCTCGAGCGCGTGACGCGGATCAACTCGCTCAAGGTTCGCTTCCTCGGCGACAAGGTGCTCCAGCGAACGGCGTGGCGGGTGGCAGACGAGCTCGGCTGGGAGACGACGTACGCGGCCGAGTTCGTTGCGTTGACCCAGCTCCAAGCGGACGCCTTCGTCACGTCCGACCGCGATCTGGCGCGCGCGGTCTCCGGCCTCGTCGAGACGGCGACGATCGACGCGCTGAGCAAAGCCTGAGCCGCGGGCTTGACTCCCGATCGCACGTCACGCTTGACGTGCCGACACGCGGGCCTTGACGCCGCGGTGCCTATAGACCACCCTTGAGGGCAGCCGAGCACGGGGGTTCCGCTCTGAATCGAACCTTCTCTCTGCGGCGAAGTCGATGTCTGTTCGCAGTGGTCGAGGACGAGCCCGACCCAGCCTGCCGCTCCGTTGAGTCGATCGACCGGACGGCGCCCATCTCACGAGGAGGAAGCATGCGCCGAATACTCACGGTGCTGGCAACGGCACTCAGCATGGTCATGCTCGAATTCGTCGCCGCTGCCTCGGCGGCGCCGAGTCCTGTAACCGGTCCGAGCTACACGACCGGCTTCGGGCCGTCGGAGGTGGCCGCACTTGCCCTCCCTGGCGCCAACACCGCGCGAAGCGGGGCGGCTAACGCCGCCATTCCTGGCGGGGACATTACAGCCGTGTGTACGGGCACCCCCAACGGAAGCACCTTCACGTTGACCGCCGACTGCGGACCGGTGGACAGCCCACTCACGGTTCCGGGAACGATCACAACCGTCGACGGCGCCGGCCACACGATCTCGGCAGACGACGCCGACGCTCCTCAGTTCAACGGCGGAATCGTGACCAATGCGGGTCCCGGACAAACGATGAACATCCAGAACGTGACGATCACCGGCCCTGCCGCGGGGTTCCAGCTCTGCACGGCGGCCGGCAATGTGTTGTACGGGATCTACTTCAATGGCGCGGCGGGCGGCTCCGTGTCCAACGTGATCGTCCAGCACATCTTCCAGGTTCAGAACGGCGCGTTCGGTTCGTGTCAGACGGGGAGGGCCATCCGGGCGGACGACTCGGGCACGATCACGATCACCGGCACGACGGTCACGGATTATCAAAAGAGTGGGTTCGAGGCGCGTGGCTCGACGATCATGAACCTGTCGGGCAGCACCGCCGGTCCGTCGCATCCGTTGGAGGACTTGATCGCGCAGAACGGCGTGTCGATCGTGGGGGCGGCCGGCACCGTGGCCAACAACACGATCTTCGGCAGCGGCTACACGCAGACCGTGGGCGGTCCCGGTGCGAGCACGGCCATGCTGCTGTTCGGCGCCCACGACGTCAGCGTGACCAACAACACGCTGACCAGCCCCGCCGGCCGCCCCGGGACCGACATCGGCATATCGGTGGTCGCTGGGAGTTCCAACATCGTCATCAGTTTCAACAGGGTCACTCGGCTTGGCCCCGACGTTCCCGACGATGTCGGGAATGGGATCGATGTCTTCACCCCGGATGGCTCGACGGCGACGTTGATGTGCAACACCTTCAACCTGTGGGTGATCAACGTCGTCGGTGCGGAACAGATCGCATGCACCCCGCTGCCCAACGGCACTGCGTGCCGGGCCTACTCGGCCCCCGCTCCGACTGTCGACAGCGGCAAGAACTACGACGAGGGGGGCAACATCATCGATGCCACGCCGTTCACCTGGACGGTTGACTCGGGGGCGCTCCCGCCCGGCTTGTCGCTGTCGTCGGGAGGGGCGATCACCGGCACCCCCACCACGGCCGGGACCTTCAACTTCAGTCTGAAGATGGTTGATGCGACAGGCCTGAGCGCCACACAGGCCCAGACCATCACCATCGCTCCCGCCAATTGTGCTCCCCCGCCTCCTCCGCCGCCACCACCACCTCCTCCGCCCCCGGCGCCGAAACTCGTGCTCCGGAAGGTCTCGAACAAGCACGTCGTGCACAGCGGCGCCACGATCCGGTTCACGATCACGATCCGAGCGCTGACAGGGAAGGCGACGAACGTGCGGGTCTGTGACACGTTGCCGCCCGGAGTCGTGTTCGTTCGCGCGCCCGGCGCGACCTTCAGCGGCGGGAGGGCCTGCTGGCGTATCGCGAGCATCTCGGCCGGGCAAAGCAGGAGCTATCGCGTGACGGTTCGCGCCAACTCGGTTCAGCGTGCGACCGTGCGGAAGAACGTCGCGACCGCCGTCGCAGCCGGAACGAATTGCACGGCCCGCCGGCCATGCAGGGCGAGAGCAAGAGTGCTCGTTCGACCCCATGCGAAGAAGGTGGAGGCTGTGAGGTCTCCGCGGTTTACCGGATAGCCCGCTAGCGGTGCGCCGCCCAGCGACGGGCGGCGCACCGCTATCCTCTTCCCATGACGTTGCGGTCCCGCGTGCACGAGCTGCTGCCGGTTCCGGCGGTTGCCCCGCGGCCGCCGTTCGTGCACGTCCCGGCGTAGGCGCTCCCGCCGCTTCGGCCCGGAGCGCCGACACGAACTCCGTCCGCCGGTAGACGTCAACGAAGGAGAACGTCATGAACACACAAGCGTTGCCCTCGCAGTCGGGCGACTTTCCAGCGTGGTACGGCGAGGTCGTTCGCCGCGCCGGCCTGGCCGAGAGCTCGGCCGTTCGCGGCGCGATGGTGATCAAGCCGTACGGCTACGCGATCTGGGAGGCGATCCAGCGCGAGCTCGACGACCGGATCAAGGCGACCGGCCACGAGAACTACTACTTCCCGCTGTTCGTCCCCGAGTCCGTGCTCGCCCAGGAGGCCAATCTGGTCGAAGGATTCGCGCCCGAGGTCGCCGTTGTGACCGAAGCGGGTGGAAAGGAGCTCGAGGAGCGGCTAGCCGTGCGTCCCACGTCCGAGGCGCTGATCTGGTCGACGTACGCGCGCTGGGTGCAGTCGTACCGCGACCTGCCGCTCCTCTACAACCAGTGGGCCAACTGCGTGCGCTGGGAGCTGCGGCCGCGCCTCTTCCTGCGCACGAGCGAGTTCCTCTGGCAGGAGGGGCACACAGCGCACGAGACCGCGGACGAGGCCGTTGCGGAGGCGTTGACGATCCTGCACGACGTCTACGCGGACACGATCGAGAGCGTGCTCGCGATTCCCGTGCTGCGCGGCCGCAAGAGCGAGAGCGAGCGATTCCCGGGCGCGGTCGACACGTACACGCTCGAGGCGCTCATGCGCGACGGCAAGGCGCTCCAGGCGGCGACCTCGCACTTCCTGGGCCAGGGGTTCGCGCGCGCGTTCGACGTCCGCTTCACGGGCCGCGACGGGAGCGAGCAGTATCCGCACGCCACGTCGTGGGGCGCGACCACTCGTCTCGTCGGCGGGCTCGTGATGGCACATGGGGACGAGCGTGGCCTGCGGCTCCCGCCTCGAGTTGCGCCGGTGCAGGTCGTGATCGTCCCGATCGTGCGGGAGGACGATCGCGCCGCCGTGCTCGACGCCGCTGGCAGGGCCGCCGACGAGCTGCGCTCGGCCGGGGTTCGCGTTCAAGTCGACGACCGTGAGGAGCACCGGCCCGGCTTCAAGTTCAACGAGTGGGAGCTGAAGGGCGTGCCGCTGCGGGTCGAGCTCGGCGGCCGCGACCTCGCGGCAGGGACAGTGACCGTCGCGCGCCGCGACGACGGCGAGAAGACGCAGCTCCCTTTGTCCCGGATGACGGCCGGGATCGACGAGCTCCTGACCGACATCCAGGTTTCGCTCTTCGCGTCCGCGCGCGACGAGCGGGATGGACGAACGCTCCGCGCTCCGGCCGATTACGGCGAGCTGATCGACCACGTCCGCGACGCGGGCGGCTTCGTCGAGGCCCGGTGGTGCGGGCGCAGTGAGTGCGAAGCGCGCGTCAAGGAAGACAGCTCCGCGACGATTCGGTGCCTGCCGCTGGACCAGCCGGCGCGGTCGGACGGCGCCTGCATCTCGTGCGGCCGCTCGGCAACGACCACTGCTGTCTGGGCACAGGCGTACTAGCCGTCGAGCCCGCCGGACTGCAGCTCCCACGCGGCGATGACGGCGTCTTCGATGGCGTCTCCGTTGCCGTGCTCGAGGTCGGCGACGACCATCATGTGCTTCGCATATCGCGTCGGCACCGAGAACGTCTCGGGGAACGACTGCACGAGAAAATCGCGCACGTCGAAGGACGCGCGGATGACGACGTGGCTGTCGTCAAGCTGCCGCGATACCAGGCGCCCCTGGTATCGCCATTCGAGGAGCCCCTCACGCGTGCGCTCGGAGACACCGTCGAGTTGGGCGGCCAGTCGGCTGAGATCGGCGAGGGTCATGGCGCAATTTTCCAGGCGGCTTCTTAGGAACTTCTTACCGCCGGCTCATTTCCTGCGCTGCGCAATAGCCCTAGCCTGGGCTCGTGAACCGCCGCGTCGCGTACGTCGCCGCCGTCACGCCCGTGCTCGGCGCCTTTCTCCTTGCCGGGCTTGCCGTGACACAGCGGCCCGTGTTCAACGCGATCGTGCGCGAGGACTCGGTGCTCGAGTGGGGCGAGGTGCTCGCCTACGGTGCGGCGCTGGTCGTGAGCGCTCGGGTCGCGCGACGCACGGATGGCATCGTCAGAGTCGCGTACGCGCTGCTCGCCCTCGCGGCCGTCGGAGCGATCGGCGAGGAGCTCTCGTGGGGCCAGCGGCTGTTCCACCTGACTACGCCCGATACGGTCGCGGCCGCAAACGACCAACAGGAACTGAATCTCCACAACCTCGGCGCCCTGGGGTCGACGACGCGACTCGTTCTGCTCGTCGCGGCGCTCTACGCGGCGACGTTTCCGCTCTTCCGTCGACCGGGCCCGTTCGTACCACCGCGAGCGCTGGTGCCCGCGTTCGCCGTTGTGGCCGTCTATTTCGCGGGCCGCTTCGCCTTTCTCCCGCACCCGACCTACGCGCAGGCCAAGTTCAGCGAATGGCCGGAGCTCTGCTTCGCCGCGGCGGTTGCGCTGACCGCCTACAGCACGAGTGCACGTTTGAGCGCGCGCCGCGAGCAGGCGCCCCAATTAGGATCGGGCGGAAGTGTCGAGCGATTCGGAGAAGTACGGGCGTAGCTACACCCAGCGGCAGCTCGAGTTCCTGAAGGCCTACTCGGGCGGTTTCGACCGCCTCTTCTTCGAGCGCCTCCTGCGCGAGTCCGTGGAGGAGTACGCGCAGGAGCACGGCTCCGTCGAGCTCGAGGTGACGCTCGCCGACGGGATGACGTTCGAGGCCACCAAGGTCGCGGCGACGATGACCTCCGTACGGTTCGGAACGGACGACGGCGAGGTCGTCATCGTCCCGCATCGCGAGGTCACCAGGGTGGTGCTCCGCAAGCCCACGGGGCCCGAGCCGAGGAAGAAGTCCATCGGGTTCGGGATCATGGGGGACGAACAGGAGTAGCGCCCGTTCAGCGCCCGCGCGCGCCGCGGCCGAATCGCCAAAGAGCCGCCTGCGCGGTCGTAAGGCTGACGGCCATCCTTCGCGCAACCGTCGACGGGCTCGGAGCGGGATCGAGCACACCTGCGCCGTTGGCGAACTCGCAATAGATCGTCGAGGCCAGGCGTGCCCGCCAGGAGAGGTCGGACTCCGGATCGAGGGCGGCGGAGCGCCACGTGAGCCGAGGCGGGCGGAGGCGACTCATGCCGCGCACTCCCGCCGTGAGGGCGCTAAGTCAACGTCGTCGTCAAGGGAGGGTCGCCACGCGACCCAGAGCGAATGCGGAGTCGGCGCTGCGGACGGCGGACGCGACGGGCGCGTGTCGGCCCTCTCTGGCGGCTCCACGGAGCCCTCGGAAGATGCGACTCATCCGGCTCTGTCCCGAACGGTGAGCCTGAACACCCATGAAGCCGTCGCGCTCTGGCCGTCCACGCTTAAGTGACAACTGCTGCGCGAGCAGCCGCACCACATCGGTCGGCGTTCCGGGCACGAAGCGAGATCGGAAGCAGCGCAGAAAGCAGACGAGTCTGAGATTCAGCCATATCCACTCTTCTTAGTTCGGCTACACCGCCGGCGCGTGCTAAACGGGCTTCTCTTTCAACAGGGCTATAGGAACAGCACGAAACGTGGCATCTGCGGATCCTGTGTACGTGCATTTTCGTGCCCGCATAAGAACAGGACCGCCGCTCGAGGGTAGAGGGACGGTCCTGTTGGGGATAGGCGTCCTTCACTGGGCGACAGGAGAGCTTGAAGGACGCCGTGGGGAGCGGCGACTTTAACCCACCAACCCCCTGGGATGGATTCGAAGCCGGGTGTTTGCGTCCTGCTCTGTGGGGGATGACGGTTCGGAGAGCTTGGGGGCGCGCCGAGGTCTGGGCATTGCGGCACACGCCTTATTCCGGGTTCGGGGGACAACCGGGAGAAGGCGCGCCCTGCTCTCTTCTACGGAGGCTGTGAGCCTCGTTGGGGCCGTCTGACGGCCTGAAATGGTGGGCGCGAGAGGCTAGTCGACGTACTTCAGATCAAAGTAGAAGCCGGTCGCGTGGCCGTGGCGAACGTAGATGATGAACCACGGCTTCTCGAAGTTCTCGCCCGTCGCCGGAAGCGATTCTTTGCCGAGGCCGACTTTTGTCCAGCAACTGCATGGAGTGTCGTGGCTCCAGGCGTTGTAGACAAAGCCATGCCAGCGATACTCGCAGCGACCAGCGGGAATGATTCGCGGCTTGTGGCATGGCCCGAGCGGGATCTTGCTCCCGACACCGAATCCGCTCGTCGTCCGGTAATAGGGTGAGTTGACGCCGAGCGTTCCGACCCGGCGCCCATAGAACGTCACGTACACCCTGCTTCGTTGACCGCCCCAGTACCATCCCTGCACGGCTCCGCTGTACCGCTGGACGACGTGAAAGCCGTGCCCCGCTGAGCCGTATTCCTGCTCGACGCTTTGTCTAGGCTCACCGAGCGAGATGTCACCGATCTGGTGCCACGGAACGAGAAGCGGTGGCCTCACGACCTTCCGTTCGACGCTCGTGCCGTAGCTGCTGCCGGAAAGGGCCTGGGTTGCAGCAAGCGCGGCGAGCACCGCGAGCGTTTTCACGGCTGGATTGTAAGTGCAGCGGGTGGATAGGCCTGCTCGGCGCTTGGACTGCTGGACCCCCAGCTACGCCGCGTCCTCTCGGACGACTAGAACAGGATCGTCTAGTGGCCCGGACACGGGCCGGACCTCCACAACGCGAAGCGTTCGCTGCCCAGATGGATTGGGTCGCCTGGACTCCAGTTCGGAACTGCCGCGTGCCAGGGTCGCCGGCTCTGCGGGGCGTCCCGTCTTCCTTCTCGAGCTTGAAGGTGAACATTCGGTCCCTCTCCCTTCGGACTGGGACCGACCGAGTGGTTTCACCGTATGCACCCGCTTGGGTGGCAACGGACGGGACGACGCAGGTTCCTTGCGGAAGGGCTAGTCGAGCACGAAGTAAGCCGGCGCGAACTGCAGTTCCCAATATTTCGGGGAGGTGCCGTCGTTTAGCACCAGCTGCAAGCCCTCCCACGGTTTCGTGGTGTCGGTAGGCCAACGCTGCAGGTCAGGGAGCGGATCGACGTGCGCATACTGAGGTTCGACGCCGAACGGGTCCTCACTCCCTACCAGGTTCAGCCGATACTTGGGTGGGTCTCCCGGAGGGACGCGTAGAACCTCGACCTCAACGTCTACGTCGGGAGCGCTCTGATTCACAGTTCCGCCCGGCGTGACATTTCGCCACGAGGCGAGTCCTTTTAGGTGCGCTCTCGTTGAAGGCGTCTCCCAGGCCGTTAGGAACAGCCAGGCCACCCGAAACTCGAAGCCGCTTGAAATGTGCTCGACCTGAGCCCAGACAACGCGAGGCCAATGATGGAACTGCGGCCCGGCGGTAGCTCGCGGGTCCTCGGGAACCTCGTCGCGGCACCAGCGAATGAGATCGCCCATGCCCTTGCACCAGGTTTCGACGCCTGGCTTCCAGTCGGTCATGGCCGACCGATTCTACGGCTCTCTCCCCCTGTTCGCGCCGGGGAAATCCCTGATCTGCACCGGGTTCGGATGTGCACCGGGTTCGCGAGGGCTTCGGCTCACGACAGTTCCCGTCCCCCGGGGGTATCGAACGATCGTGAACATAAGCCGCGATGACCCCAAACCAGCTTTTCGCGAAACACACTCCGGACGGGCTGGCCTAGGTTCGTGCCGGGTTCCCGAGGCCCGGTCAGGTGACCGTTTGCCATCCTTGCCGGCACTCGTGGAACTCGCTGCGGTCGATCGTCGCGCCTAGGGCGATCCTCCAACCACCAAAAGCCGCCATTCCGACCATTACCTTAAGAGAGGACCGTCCAGCATCACGGGACGACCCTTATTTCTAGGCGACTCCTGCCCCTTAACCTATGCGGGTGCGTGTGTGCGCTCAGCCGGGCGGGACAATATGGGCGGTACTGGGCTCGAACCAGTGACCCCCAGCTTGTCGAGCTGGTGCTCTCCCAACTGAGCTAACCGCCCTGGTCGGCGGATTGTAGCCCGGCCGGATCCGAGAGGCGCCGCGTCGGGGCGCGGCCCCTCCCTCAGCGAGGCTCAGCCGTCGTCTCCGCCGCCGCCGCCGCTGTTGCCACCGCCGTTGTCCTCGCCGGTGGTCGTGCCTTCGTCCTCACCGGTCGTGGTGAAGCCGGTGGTGGTGTCCTCCGTGCTGACACCCGTGGTCACGGTCGGAAACGTCGTGCTCGTCCCGCCTCCGCCGTCCCCCTTGTCGTCGCCGCAACCGGCGAGCCCCAGCGTGAGGCCCGCGAGACCGGAGGCGGCGACCATGAGTGGTTTCTTCATTCCCGGCGGGTTCCCGAACCACCCCCTCCCAAACGCGGAATGCCCGCCGAAGCGCCTCCTATCCTTGCCCGGAGTGAGCGGACCACGCGACGTGGGTTGGGCTCGTCTGTCGAGCGTGCGGATCGGCGCGGTCGTCGCGATCGCGGTCGCGGCCGCGTTCGTGATCTGGCTCGTCGTCCGCGGAAACGACGACAACTCCGGCGCGACCACGACGACGACCAGCACGACGGCCTCGAGCCAGAAGCCGATCGGCCCCGTGGCCGCCACCCCCGCTGCCCTGCGGGCGTACTCCTCGAGCTCCAAGAGCCCGATCTACTGGGTCGGCCCGCGCCGCGGCAAGACGTACGAATTCACGCGCACCGCGGGCGGCCGCGCGTATATCCGCTACCTGCCGCCCGGCGCGAAGATCGGCAACCGCAGCGCCTCCTACACGATCGTGGGCACGTACCCGACGCAGAACGCCCTCAAGGTGCTGAAGGATCTCGCGAAGCAGCCGAACGAGAAGAGCGTGCCCGCGCCCGGCGGCGGGGTCGCGGTCTACAGCACGTCGGCGCCGACGAACGTCTACGTCGCATTCCCCGGCTCCAACGTGCAGATCGAGGTGTTCGACCCGTCGGCGCAGACCGCCCGGCGCCTCGTGACGACGGGCCTCGTCGCTCCTGTGGGATAGCTCCTGTCCCTGTTCGTCGCCTGGGTCGTCTTCCCGCTCGTACTCGCGGGGCTCTCGTTCGGATGTGGACGGCTGGTCGAGCTCGCCGCGGGTGAGCGGCTCCCCGGGGCGCTCGTGCTCCCGCTCGGGTTCGCGCTCGTCATCCTCGCCGGCGAGTTCGCAACGCTGACCGACGCGACCGCCGAGCTGGCGGCGCCGCTCGCGGCCGGGCTCGCGATCGCGGGGCTGCTGCTCGGGCCGATCAGGCGCAGCCGTCCCGACTCGTGGGCGCTCGCCGCTACGGTCGGCGTGTTCGCCGTCTTCGCTGCACCGATCGTCCTCTCGGGCGAGGCGACCTTCGGCGGCTACATCAAGCTCGACGACACGGCGACCTACTTCGCGATGGCCGACCGCGTGATGGAGCACGCACGCGACCTCGCGGGCCTCGCGCCATCCACGTACGAGGCGACGCTCGCGACAACGCTCGCGATCGGCTACCCGACGGGCGTCCTGATGCCGCTCGGAATCGGGCACGCGCTCGTCGGCTACGACCTGGCCTGGATCTATCAGCCGTACATCGCGTTCCTGGCGGCGATGCTCGCACTCTCCCTCTACGCGCTGCTCGGGCCCCTCGTCCCGCTGCGACCGCTGCGCGCGTTCGCGGCCTTCGTCGCCGCCCAGCCGGCGATCCTGTTCGGCTACTCGCTCTGGGGCGGGATCAAGGAGCTCGCCGGGGCCTGGCTGTTCGCCCTGCTCGCCGTGCTCGTGCCCTGGACGCTCGGGCAGCGGGCCTCAGCTCGAGCCGTCGTGCCGCTCGCCGTCGTGTGCGCGGCGATCGTCTGCGTCCTGAGCCTGCCCGCGGTTGCGTGGCTCGTGCCTGCGGCGCTGGTCGCGGCGCTCTTGCTCTGGCGGCGGCCGGTCGGGTCGATTCCGCTCAAGGCCGGCGTGTTCGCGGTGGCGGTGGTCGTGCTCGCGGTGCCGGCCATCGTCGCTGCGATCGACTGGCTGCCGAAGGTGTCGAACTTTCGAGCCGAGACCGAGCTCGGGAACCTGTTCGCCCCCCTGAGCAAGCTCCAGGCGTTCGGGATCTGGCCAGTCGGGGACTTCCGCGTCCGACCTGACGACATGGCGCCGACCTACGTCCTGATCGCGGTTGTCGTGGCGGCCGGGTTCGTCGGGCTCTGGTGGGCCTGGCGGCGAGGCGCCTGGGAGCTGCCGACGTACCTGGCGATCGTCGCGCTCGGCTCGGGCGCGGTCGTCGCGGTCAGCTCGCCGTGGGTGAGCGGGAAGGCGATCGCGATGGCGTCACCGGCCTTCCTGGCTTCGGCGCTGGCCGGGTGCGCGGGCCTCTTCGGGCTCGGACGCCGCGTCGAGGCGGGCGTCCTGGCGATCGCGATCACGGGCGGTGTGCTCTGGTCGAACGCGCTCGCCTACCACGACGTCTCGCTCGCTCCGCGTGGCCAGCTGCACGAGCTCGAGGCGATCGGACACAGCTTCGCCGGTCAGGGGCCCGCACTGATGACGAGCTACGAGCCATACGGCGCGCGGCACTTCCTGCGCAATGAGGATCCGGAGGGAGCCTCGGAGCTGCGGCGCCGCTTCGACTACCTCAGCAACGGGCAGATGCTCGACAAGGGCGAGTCGGCCGACATCGATCGGCTCGGTCTGGACGGGATCCTCGCCTACCGGACGCTCGTCCTCCGGCGCGGGCCGGCCGCGAGCCGTCCGCCGTCGGTCTACCGGCTGGTGCGGAGCGGGCGCTACTACGAGGTGTGGCAGCGCCCCGAGTCGGGTGGGCCGACGATCCTCGAGCACCTGTCGCTCGGAAACGCGTCGCAGGCTGCCGCGGTGCCTCGCTGCGCAGACGTGCTGCGGCTCGCGCAGAAGGCCGGGCCCGCCGGGGGCTACCTGGCGACGGCGACGCGGCCCCTGGCCATCCCCGTGCTCACGCCGTCGCTGACTGGGACCGCGTCGGCGCGGGTCAACATCCCCGCGCCGGGTCGCTATACCGCCTGGCTCGCAGGCGACTGGTTCGGGAACTCGATCGTGAAGGCCGACGGGCACGAGGTCGGCGCCAGAAGGGCGGAGCTGAACTGGCCCGGGCTCTACACGGATCTCGGGAGCGTCGAGCTCGGAACGGGCGAGCACTCGGTGGCTCTCACGTACGACACGGGCGGTCTCCACCCCGGAAGCGGCGGGCCGCCCTTTTCCTTCGGGCCGCTCACGCTCAGCCGTGAGGACGCACGCGAGCCGGTCGAGACGGTCGCGCCATCGGCGGCGCGGACGCTCTGCCGCCGGCGGCTCGACTGGATCGAAGCGGTTCGCTGACGGTTGTGGTCGGCCGGCCTGCCGCTCAGGGCAGCGGGATGACCATGATCGACCGGTTCGAGAGCGTGCAGCTCGCACCGCCTCCGCCCCCTGCGAGCTTGTACTTCCCGGTGAACGTCGTGCTTCCCGGCGTCAGGGAGCTCAGCACCGACGATGCGCTGGAGCGCTGCAGTGTCGATCCGGAGAGGATGACCGCGTTCGCGTCCGCCGCTGCGATGGCGTTGGCGCCGGTGGCTGCGAACGACATGAAGCACGAAACCGAAGCGGAGGTGCCGGCCGCGCCGGTCGTCACGGAGACGAGGACCCTGCCCGAGGCGGGAACGGTCAGCGTCACCGCGGGACCGACGGTCGCCAGGTCGACGTACGTCGTCGAGGTGGTCGCCTGAGATGCAGCGATGCTGGCGGCCACGGTTCCCGAGGTACCTGCTGGACCTGTCGGGCCCATCGCGCCGGTCGTGCCCTTGGCACCGGTCGTGCCCTTGGCGCCGGTCGCGCCCTTCGCGCCGGTCGGCCCGATTGCCCCGGTCGGGCCTCTTGCGCCCGTCGGGCCCTGTGGGCCGGTCGTGCCCTGCGAGCCGGTGGTGCCGTTGGTCCCGTTCTGGCCGGCCTGGCCGGTCGGGCCCTGAGCTCCGGTCGCACCCCGCGCGCCGGTCGGGCCCTGTGCGCCCGCCGGGCCGGTCGCGCCCTGTGCTCCCGTAGCGCCGGTCGTGCCCTGCACGCCCTGGGCTCCGGTTGCTCCGGCCAATCCTGTTGCTCCCTGAGCGCCGGTGGCGCCCGTGGAACCCGTTGCGCCCGTCGAGCCTGTAGTTCCCTGCGCACCCGTTGCGCCCTGAGCGCCGGTCGGCCCGGTCGCGCCGGTCGATCCTGTTGCTCCCTGAGCGCCGGTTGCCCCGGTCGAGCCGGTCGTTCCCTGTGCGCCAGTTGCGCCCTGAGCGCCGGTTGCCCCGGTCGCGCCGGTCGGCCCGCGCGCCCCGGTCGGGCCCTGGGCGCCAGTGGCGCCGTTTGCGCCCGTTGCGCCTTGGTTGCCCGTAGCACCGGTCGAGCCTGTTGCCCCGGTCGAGCCTGTTGCGCCTTGCGCGCCCGTCGCGCCGGTGGATCCCGTTGGGCCGCGTGCGCCGGTCGGGCCCTGAGAGCCCGTCGCGCCCTGGCTCCCGGCCGCGCCGGTGGCGCCCTTCGAACCTGTGGCTCCGGTCAAACCTGTCGCCCCCTGCGCCCCTGTTGCACCGCGAGCGCCCGTCGGGCCCTGCATACCTGCCGGGCCGGTCGCGCCGCGAGCGCCGACTGCGCCGGTCGCTCCGCGTGCACCGGTCGCTCCACGCGCACCAGTCGCACCACGTGCACCGGTCGCGCCACGCGCGCCAGTGACACCTCGATTTCCCTGGGCGCCGGTGGCTCCGCGTGCACCCGTCGGTCCCCGCTGACCCGCCGCGCCGGCAGCACCGGTCGCACCGCGGTCACCCGCTGGACCTGCAGCGCCGGTCGCGCCCTTCGGGCCCGCAGCTCCGGGCAGCCCCTGGGCGCCCGCCGGGCCGGTCGACCCAGGCGCGCCGCCGGGACCGGCCGGGCCTGCGGCGCCGGTGAAGCCGCGCTTGCCCCGCTGGCCGCGAGGGAACGAGATCCTCCGCTCGTGCCGCTGGCACCGCCTCTTCCGAGCCTTGACGTCACCGCGCGTCTCGTACCCGCCGCGCGTCTCGACGCACAGCACCTTCGCGATCAGGACGCGCTTACTGCCGGCCTTCGGCGACAGGCGCCCGCCTGAACTGGGCAACGCTGCAACGAGGGCGCAGAAGACGACCGCGATGGCGACCAGCGTCTTGGGGTGCCGCAGAGAGAGCATTGAAACTCATAGTCGCCATCTGACCTCGTCTGCCTCTCCCCCGTCCGAGGGACTTTGTCAACTGGCGATTTGTGCGGCTAACCCGCAGCCAGAGCCGCGCGGGCCTTGCGCCGCTCGACCTTGCGAGCTTCCATCTCGCGCGGGTCCGGGATCGGCACCGAGGTCAGGAGCGACTTCGTGTACTCGTGCGTCGGCTGCGTGTAGACCTGCTCGGCGGGCCCGGTCTCGACGATCTTCCCGGACTGCATGACCGCGATCTCGTCGCTCATCGAGCGCACCACGGCGAGGTCGTGGGCGATGAAGAGGTACGTGAGCCCGAACTCGTCCTGGAGATCCTTCAGCAGGTTCAGGATCTGCGCCTGGATCGAGACGTCGAGCGCGGAGACCGGCTCGTCGCAGACGATCAGCTTCGGGCCGAGCGCGAGCGCCCGCGCGATCCCGATCCGCTGTCGCTGACCACCCGAGAACTCGTGCGGGTAGCGGTTCGTGTAGCCGGGGTCGAAGCCGACGACGTCGAGCAGCTCGCGCACGCGGGCCGAGCGCGTGCGGCGCGAGCCGACGCTGTGCACGATCAGCGGCTCCGCGACGATGTCCCCGACCGTCATCCTCGGGTCGAGCGACGAGTACGGATCCTGGAACACGATCTGCATCTCTCGCCGCAGCTTCCGCACCTGCCCGCGCGGCAACTCCGTCAGCTCCTTGCCCATGAACCGCACGGAACCGCCCGTCGGCTTGATCAGCTGGAGCACGCAGTAGCCGGTCGTCGACTTCCCCGAGCCGGACTCGCCGACGAGCCCGAGCGTCTTACCCTCAGGAATCTCGAAGCTGACGCCGTCGACGGCCTTGACTGCGCTCACGTGGCGCTGGAAGAGCAGGCCCTCCCGCCTCGTGAAGTGCTTTTCGAGGTCCTTGACGACGAGCAGCGGCTCCCTCATTTCGACGCCACCGCCGGCTCTCTCGTTCGTTCTGACGCCGGATGCGCGGAGCGGACCCAGTGGCCCGACCGGATCTGCCGTAGCTCCGGCGGTTCCTTGGCGCACGAGTCTTCGCGGTCCGAGAACGGACAGCGCGGCGCGAAGCGGCACGCGGGCGGCGGATCGGCCAGATCCGGTGGCCGCCCGGGAATCGCCGTCAACCGGCCCTCGCGGATCCCCTCGCCCTCGATCTGCGGCAGCGCTCCCAGCAGCGCCTCTGTGTACGGATGCTCCGGATGGTCGAACAGCTCGAGCGACGCCGCCTGCTCGACGATCTGCCCCGCGTACATGACGACGATGTCGTCCGCGGCCTCGGCGACGACGCCCATGTCGTGCGTGATCAGGATCATCGCCATCTCGTACTCCTCCTGGAGCTCCTCGAGCAGGTCGAGGATGCCCGCCTGGACGGTCACGTCGAGGGCAGTCGTCGGCTCGTCGGCGATCAGGAGCTTCGGGTTGCACGAGATCGCGATCGCGATCATCACGCGCTGGCGCATCCCGCCCGAGAAGCGGTGCGGGTAGTCGTTCAGGCGATCGGCGGCCCCCGGAATATGGACCTCCTCGAGCAACTCGATCGCGCGCTGCTTCGCCTGCTTGCGGTCGAGCCCGAGGTGGCGCTGCATCGTCTCCATGATCTGCGTCCCGATCTTCAGCGTCGGGTTCAGCGACGTCATCGGGTCCTGGAAGATCATCGCGATCTCATTGCCGCGCACGTCCTCGAGGTCGCGCTCGGAGAGCTTCGCGAGGTCGAAGCCCTCGAAGCGCACGGACCCGCCGACGATCTTCGCCGGCGGTTGCGGGAGCAGGCTCATGATCGAGAGCGCCGTCACCGACTTGCCGCAACCGGACTCGCCGACGATGCCGAGCGTCTTCCCCGGCTCGACGGTGAAGCTGACGCCGTCGACGGCACGGACTACGCCCTCGCGCGTGAAGAAGTGCGTCTGGAGGTTGTCGACCTCGAGGAGCGCCATCACGTCTCCTTGGTACGCGGGTCGAGAGCGTCGCGCAGGCCGTCGGCGATGAAGTTCGCGGAGAGAACGAGAATCGCGATCGCGAGCGACGGGATCAGGATCACGTTCGTATGCGTCCGGTACACCTGGCGCCCCTCCTGGGCCATCGAGCCCCAGGAGGCATCCGGCGGGTTGATGCCGAGCCCGATGAACGACAGGAACGCCTCGCCGAGGATCACGCCGGGGAGCTCGAGGAAGATCGCGATGATCAGCACCCCGAGCGTGTTCGGAACGAGGTGCCGCGCGAGCACGCGGTACCAGCGCGCACCGACCGCAGTCGCGGCGCGCACGTAGTCGTTCTCCTTGAGCGTGATGATCTGGCCGCGGACGATGCGGGCCGATGTGAACCAACTCGCGATCGAGAGCGCGATCACCATCGTCCAGAAGTTGACGGTGCCGACGATCGCGAGCGTGATGATCGCGAACGGCAGGTACGGCAGCCCGTAGAGCGCGTCGAGGAACCGCATCATCGCGTTGTCCAGCCAGCCGCCGACGAAGCCGGAGATCGAGCCGTACGTGAGCCCGATGACGAGGATCGCCAGCGTCGCGGCGAAGCCGATCGCGATCGAGATCCGCCCGCCGAGAGCGACGCGCGTGAGCAGGTCACGCCCGAACTGGTCGGTTCCGAACGGGTGCGCGAGGCTCGGCGAGAGGTACGCCTGCGAGAAGTCGACCTTGTCCGGGTCGTAGGGCGAGAAGATCGGGACGAAGATGCAGAACGCGACGAGGCCGAGGAAGAACGCGCCCGCGACGACCGCGCCCTTGTTGCGCATGTAGCGGCGCCGGGCGTCGCGCCAGAGGCTCGACTGGCGGATCGGCATGCCTGCGCCGGCGACGTCGATGTCGCCCGAGTGCGCCGGATCCGGCGAGCGCATCCGCTGGGCCTGCGGAGAGACGACCATCAGGTTCGCGCCTCGCGCGTTCTCGGGTCGAGGACGCCGTACAGGATGTCGACGACCATGTTGGCGAGGACGACGATCACCGAGAGCAGCACCGTCAGCCCCATGACGACGGAGTAGTCCCTCGCGGAGACGGCGGTGATGTAGTACTTGCCGATCCCCGGGATCGCGAAGATGTACTCGATGATGAA